>Ga0172367_10000937_pt1 | contig 43984 bp, 38 predicted proteins | sample Lak10m_FD_114542 | JGI IMG/M metagenome (GOLD analysis project Ga0172367, IMG submission 114542) | Freshwater microbial communities from Kabuno Bay, South-Kivu, Congo - kab_022012_10m | ecosystem: Environmental > Aquatic > Freshwater > Lake | place: Democratic Republic of the Congo: South-Kivu...
AACTCTGTAAAATGATCAATTCCCATAAATACTGTTATAGTATTCTTTTTCATTTAGTTTACCTCGATAATTCCATTATCTATCGACACTACGCAAACTCTTGAAATTCTATTTTCTCCCAAAACCTTTTCTCCATCCTTATTTGTCTTAATTATAAATATCATATCTCTATAATTATCTCAGTTAACTCTATGAGTAGGGTCTTGTCTTCCAATTTCTTTTAAACAAATTCTATTTAATGCGTTTATCGAAAAGAAAGTATTTGTTCTTGCATTTCTATTTATAAAATATGTTCCATTAATTTTAGGTTCTTTTTGAGAATCGTCTACTGTAGCTTTATATGTAATAAATACCGATCTATTCCTATCATCTTTTTCGTAGGCATATAAACTTGTAGTAACGTCGTAATTGTCTATAATACTTTGCGATGTCTTAATTATCTTTTGCATAACATCTTCGCCAGAATCGTTAAATTCTGTTGGAACAAATGTAATAAGTGTCCTTATTGAATCCATAAATCGCTCTCCTTAATTTTTACTAACTTTAAACCAATTTTCAGCCTCTGTAACTCGATATGGAAATTTTTTATCGGCACATTGCTTTATGATATTTTTTACAATTTCAATTTCATCTTGAGGACAATCAAAAATTATCTCATCATAGATTATGAATTTTATCTTTGTTCTAAGGTTATATAGTTTAAGATTTCGCCAAATTTCACACAAAATATCAATCATTTCATCACTAAATTCAGATTGTGGAATATTGTTTAAGTATTTTGTTAAACTATTGTCTAACTTAATTATTCTTTTGTATTTTGTTTGATAATACTCTGGAATATACCCTAAGTTATCGTGCGACAATTCTGGATATTGTGATTTTAAGGATTCTATAATTAGATTTTCGTCTGAATTGAACGATGTAGATCCGTATAACCACTTAATTATTGTTTCTTTGACTAATTCCCTATCGTTTGCCAGACTACACTTCGATATTAAATAATTATACAGATCAAAATTATCATCTACAGTTATATCACTTAATATTTTTGTGCTTGTCTTAAATATATAAAAGACCTCTGCTGCTTTAATATCGAAAGAAACAAATTTATCATATTCTGGAATTATACATTCTCTTATATTTGTGTGCGGCAATGTAGTTATTGACAATCCAGTTTTGTTATCAAATATAATCCTTCCTGTTTTTGACCGTAAGTGCCTATATTCTACAGGAATTTTCGATGTTTTATTATTTATTATATACTTTGAAAGTGCGTCTAAGTGTTTAGATGGCTTCTTTAACTTGACAAGCCTCAAAACTTTTTTCGGGTCTACATAAATATAATTCTTATTTATGTCACTTAACACGATACTTAACTCCGATAATCTGCTAAATAATGATATCATGTCTAGCTTAATGCAGATGCTATATAGAATCTTACCATACAATACTGAGGATATCGCGTCCACTGACATACTTTTATATAAGATAGAATTTGGAACACAAAAGTAAAACTCATCGCTTTTATACACTCTCCCTAAGAAAACATCTACTTGTTTTTTATAGGACGAACTTACGTCCAAATAACCATCCTTTTCGTTAGTTATTATATTATTTAATATTTGTGTGTCTATATACTTACTTGACTTAAAAAATTTACTAAGATGACTGGAGTTTCATAAATAAATTCTATCTACTTTTGTCTCTATCTTTAATAATGCCTCGGTTAAATTTATGTTCGATGATTTTATTTGATAAATAGTATCTTCTGAGAATATTGTCAGTATAAATAGCTTATTGTTTAAATATTTATATGACAAGCCTATGTCCGATTCTAAACTCAACCTATCTAGCTCGGATTCTGTTGTTATATTTAAATAGTTTCTAGAATACAGGTGCCAATTTGTGCTGTCCAAATTCAATTTTGATAGTATTGATAATATATGATTATATTGATCATTAATATTCATTATAACATTCCTTAATATTAACTATTTATTATTTATTTATTTTATTAATATATATTATATTGCGCCCTTGCGGGCGCTTATTATATACTTATTATATAATAATATAACATATCAAATTCACATTGTCAAGTCTAATTTGTACTGTTCTCTGAATTTTTTACCATTTTCTCATAAGTTCATCTGTCATCAATAAAAATTCTTATTCTTCCGTACTTGCTTTGGAAGTACTCCTTTGACTTTTCTAAAGAGTACTTTTGATTGTTGAAATTGTATATAACTTCATCCTTAAACTCTGACTTGTGTGATTGTAACTCAGCTCTTGTCTTAAAAAATTTTCAAAATCTGTCACTCTGTCTTCTTTTCTTAGCATTACTCTTCTCTTCTAAATAATTCTCTTTTCTAATATTATAATTCAGAACTTCTCTTATAGATAGATTAGAAAAAAGCTCTCCTCCAAAGAGCCCTGATCCCTTGTCGTCGTAATTTCACCTAATTCCAGAAAATCTGACAGTATCTAATTTATTTCCTCGATCAAGATCGTGGAATATGAAGTCGAAAGGTAATAATCTTCCGGCATTAAGTCAATCATTGCTCTGAATCTGCTGTGTGGCGAACGGAGCCGCTTTGTCACTCAATCACTTATTTAAAAACTCTTGAAATTTGCCATTTAATATAATTGCCGAAAAGTCGTTTTTTAAGTCATGCTCCATAGATCTCACTAAATCGTTAAGATAGGACTCTGAGTGTCCAGTTATTGAATTTATTGTTGTCTCTATTTTTGCAAACACAACTTCGTTATATATACTCCTAAAATAGACATCTCAATAATTCGACTCAAATTTATCAGTATACTCAGAATATTCATTGTCTTTAATATCAAATTGACCATAATAATTATTATAAGATTCTATAGACGATACGCTTTGTTTCTGAAGAGCTATTTGAGACGCAGACCCTACTACACTTGCTACTATTTTTGATTTACTATAATTATACATGTAGTTTGCAATAAAGTTTCATGCAGATCTCACAAAAGACTTTTTCATAAAATTATTAAGATCGACATCGCTCACATCACCATTTAACCCTCACTTGTCTAAATAAGAGTTTTCGGTACTAACTAAGTATTTATAATCATTTCAAGAAGATAAAGAAATGTTTGATGGAGGCAACTCTATTTCCGTCATTATGTTTTTAAAGAAATTAATCATAGCAGAGGAGTCTAGTACTAAGTATTTTTCTACAGATTTTCAGCCAAAGTTAGTGTAGGTATTGTTTTTTATTTTAAACTTATCACAAGATGTAATTATGCTTGGAGTTATTAACTCCCCGTCAATCTCTAATTTTTGATAAGGAACCAAATTTCTCTCGTCAATAGAAGGATGTGAAAATCTCTGAATGTTGATAAATAACCCAGTTCCAAAATTAAACTTACTTATTTTGCTCAACAAATCCTCTTCTGTTTCTATAAAATTATCATCCTTATTGGTAACATAAGAATAGCCATTATTAAAAACATTGCCAGAATTGAACTCGGCATCATCCGGAAAATTAGTATTAGAATAAAAGTTGTCTCAAATAAAGTTTTTACACGAATACAGAATCTTCTCAGGCTCCATATTATATTTTTTTAATGGCTCATAATGAAATCAATTGTTTCCAAATAAATAAATTAAACTCTCTTGTGTGCGATCCTTCGCTCTTGATAAAAAAACCTCAGACACATCAACATCATCAGAGTACTTTATTCATAATTTATTATTTAGCGTTATATTTTTAAAGTAATCATTTGTTTTATTTGTTAACCCAAACATTGAGTTGTAATTAAATAATAGATTGTACAATGTCTTTTTCACGTTAGTTACAGTTAAGATATTATTTTCAAACTCAAATTTTTGAGCATACAACGAGTTTGTTTTGCTTACGAAACTTGACGTGTCTTTGAACTCAAATTGCGTGCCTAACTTCATATCTAAATATAAATTATCAGCGCTGAGGGAGGTGTCGTTTCCTACGCTATTATATAAACTTTTGTCGACAGAATTGCTATACAAATTATTTTGTACTATAAAATTTGTAGATTGAAATGTGTTGTATTTTTTATTATACACTTCTATATTTGGTGACAAATAAGAATCTTCTCTTGATGCAAACAATTGTTTATAGATAGTATTTACAAAACCATAATCATATTTTTTACCCTTTCATGATTGCGTAAAATTCCCAGAATCGTCAATTTTATAACTCATTTCGTTTATATAATACATTCCACTTTGTGGTGATATTCTATTATGCAGATGACTAAGTAAATAAGAATCACTACTTACATCGTAATTTGGATTTGATACTATTTTATCAAATGTTGATTTTGTTTTATCTCCTCCGGTATAAAGCAAAAATGGTGTGAATGGTTGAAATTTTGGTACATATCAGGAATCCACACTTATTTGATAATACAACAAATCGTACAATGACGACATCAACCTTTCCTTTGTTCCAACATTAGATATGTCATTTATAAAATAAGATCCAGAAATAGAATTAAATAAATTTATATCTTCTAGAGAGCTATTCGTTTTGCATGCTCACGACACTATATTTTTTATACTATCAGTTCTTTGTGCGCTAGACTGAACTATAAGTTTCATCAGAGAAAGGCTGTTATCTATTTTGGCCTTATCCTCGTCAGATATTGTTGCCACTCCGTTTAAAACGTTTCTTATGTTTTGAATTCTATTTGGGTAACTATCCTCTCCTACTATATGAGGATTAAAAACTCCCATTTGGTACGGCGCATCTGACACAGTTTCTGACGACGACTTAAACGATATAATATTGTTATCATGTATTTGGTTCATCATTACAACATTTTTTGTATCAAGCCCTTTTATGACGTCATTTTGAATTTTCGCATAAATTTTTTGTTCGTGATCGTTTAAAATAAAAGATTTAGTATCTGATATTTTAATTTCTAATCATACAACTTTGTCATTTAGTATATTTTTATCAATAAATTTTCTGGTTAAGCCGTCTAATTTTGATTCTTTAGTTCTTGGAATAACAGAAAACTTTAGTGATTCAAAATCGGATATCTGCTGAAATATTAATGACTCGTGCTTACCATCTTCGTTATATGTATAGTCAGAGTCTGAATCTTGATAAATCGTCCCTATATTTTTTTTACTCGCCTGTCAAACAAGTTTGTTTAAGTCTGTTAGCCCGTTAGAGCTTTCTATTTTATCATTAGATAAACTTATAAAAGACATTGCGCCCGGAGTTTTAAAATGAGCCTCGGAATTTTTTGTGTTATCGAAAAGATCTATCAATTGTGTTCTTATAAAATTATCAACAGACGTATCCAAATAACTCAACCACTTATCATCAGATACTGACATTTTTAATAATGGATAGTTGTAGTAAACATTTATATGCCTTTTTGGCACAGGAGGCTCCTGCTCAACATTTATATTACTCTCGCTTTCTGAACTATTATAATTGTTATATCCCATATAATTTTGTTGTTTTACTCAACCCTCAAGATCTTTTCCTACAAAAGAAAATTCATCTTTTCCAACTTTGTATCTCACAAGATTTGTTCCAAACAAATTTGCTATAACAATAGCCATCCCTATATTTCCATTGTGGCTTATTTCTATATAATTAGAGTACCTTTTGTTATTCTCTGCTACTATTTTAGCTGTTCTTAATTGTGATTCAATATTTCTAAACCTAATACTTTCACGCATTACTTTTCTTGCAAGGAGATACTCTTTATCGTCTGCTGTTCCATTTACAAGATTTGCAACAGCATTTAAAGCGTTTGTATAATAACTATCGAATTCCTCATTCGCTCTTTGATCAGTAGCATCAGCCTCACTCGATACATATTTAATATCTTCTTTAGTAAGAGCTTTAGGTATCGGAACTTCTGGTGTTTTAATTTCGACATTATCTTCGTTAGGTTTATTTAAGGAGGCCGATACGCTTTCAATAAAATTCTCCTGGTAAGCTTGTCTTATCAAAGACGACCATAAATAACTATTTATATCATTATTAAATCCCTTTATTTGTAACTCTTTATTATAAATTTCAGTACCATTTAGATTTCATTGAAATACTTTAGACGAAGATGCAGATAAAAAGTCAAAACAAACATCAGTATATTTATTTTCAAACAAACTCTTTGTTTTATTAAAATCAAAAAGTCCAATTGATTTATAATCTTTTTTTTGATTATTTGTTGATGTATTAATATAGGACATTAAACATCCATTATATCTCTCTCGTAAATTATTCTGGCTTTGTGGATCTGACATATCCATTTCAAAAGTAACAACAAACTGATTTGACATTTCTTGTTTATTTACATACCCTTCTGTTGAGTCATAATATTCTTTATACTTAATCGCATATAGTCACAACAAATATATTATAAATCTACTTGCGTCGATAACCATGTATGTAGTTTTAGTAAGGTTTAAGTTAGAATTTTTTGACTTTGAGTTATCTCTATTATCAAGAGCAATTTTTGGAACGAAAGCCAATCCTCCTCCAACCTGATTTCCAAAATTTTTACCATCTGATATTTTAATAATATCGTTGTCATTAAAAAATTGAATCACTTCTTTTGTTAATAAATTTATTGGCTTAATAGTTTGAAATGATTTTTGCTGAAGAACCGGAACTGCATGTTTAACCAATTTAATCGACAACATCACGCCATCTTGATCATCAAATTCGGTATCAAAATTATAAATAACTCAATCCGTATCTTTATTGTCATTTGAAGCATCAATGAATTTTTGATATTTACTTATAATATTGTTTTTCGGATCAGAAAAATCATATCCTAACGACTTAAGAAAAGATATTTTTATTTCATAAGAATCACCTAACGCTCCAAGAACATCATAAAATTTTGTTTGAACCTTAATTCTTTTATTTGGACGCATTAGTTCTTTAGCTAATTGAGTTTTTAACAATTGAAAATGCTCAAAATAAATGTTTAAAGTAGCTTCTTGCGTTAAAAACGAATCTGTAATTCACTTTACTTCAAATGAGTCAATTCTTATTATATTTTTTAAATCCTGATGTCCGATTGGGTATTTTGGTATTGCTTGGTTTATGTTATTGAGAACATTTTGAATATTCTCTATTTGTGTTTTATTAATATTTAAGTTTGCAGGAATAACATCATTCAGAATTAAATCAATTGAATTTTGAAAAGTAATATTATCCCCCTCCTTTTCATTATTGCTAACGGTCAAAGCAATAGACGGAACAAACAGAATGCTGTTCAACACAGGACTTAGCTCATTTCGAAGATTCCAGTATTCCGGAGTTTCGGTATTAAGCGTGTTGAAATAAAAACCCCCATAACCAGCCAACTCCTCCGTGAAAGTGTCCCTGAGAGCTTGTAATGCGTTAGAATCACCATTGTCAGACGCATCCAGCAACGCTCTCATTCTGCCTCTCTTATCTACCAAGCGAATCCATAAATTTGTATTATTAAAAATATCCGGAAGTTGCATATTTATCCTAAGTTTTTCTTTGAAATTCAAGAAATTGCTTCTTGATAATTTTCCGGAACAATAAGATATTCTTTATTAAAAAACTCTAATGGAGACAATATATCATTAAATATACATAAAACCTTCCATCCAGAAAACGTTCCTGTTATTTCTTTTGTTAAATGATCTAGTCTAATGTATTTAATTGGCACATTTTTTGTTTCATAAGGATAATCATTCATAAAAGAATAATTTGTATAATAAGGCATCTCAATTTTTGTTTTATTTTGAGAATAAATATACTTTATACCTTGATTTAGTTGGATATGTAAATTTGACATTAAAACAAATTCCTTATACTAGATATTAAGCCACCAGCACTATCGTCTTCTGGATTTGTTGATCAATTATTTTCACTATATCTTAAATATTTGCCCATTTCTGTTTCAAAATATTGCCTATAATAATTATATGAAGTTGGATCTTCATTATCATATAAAACGTTTAAAGATAAAGAAACATCTACTTTGAATGGAAATTGTATATTTTTTCTTTTAAGAATAATATTCTCCATTTCATCACCCAACTCCCATTGATCTTCTATTGAATAATTGTTTCTTAATGATGTTATATAACATGGAAGTTCAACAAAAACAGTTCCTAATGTGACTTTCATAAATGGAAACTCTTTATACTCTACATTTTGAACAAATTTTGATTTATCGCCTCCTGGTAAAGTTCTTGATGTTTGAAATTCATCAAAGTTTTTCATAGAACCATAACAATGATCTGCTAATCAATTCAACCTTCATATATTGAATTGTAGTTCACCAAAACTATCCGCATATAAAGTAAATCCTAATTCAATTGTTCTATCTGTCCTTTCATATCTATGAAGCTGCTGAACACTCCCTAAAATATTATGTTGTGTTCATTTTGGAGAAATAGATTCGGACAATGTTGTTATTATAGGATTAAATCTAACAACACCTTTTGGAGCAAGTTTCTTTGTAATATCAGAATCGTTTTTTCAAATAGATGGTTTTAGTGACCTAAAATAAAATTGAAAATATTGACCTCTAGTAGAATCTGAATGCTTTGCTTTTGCGCTTGCAGATGGAAAGGAAGGTATTAAGGTTTGTTTAACTAATGCTGTCGGATCAACTCCTAAAATCAAAGGAAGATTTACGGCACCATAAAGCCCAAGTTGCGCCTCAAATAAAAATTGCTCAGTCTTAAATTTTAATGTATTTACTGCTCAACTAATAGCAGAGTCAAAATAAGTATTGTTTGAATATAATTTTTCCATCAAGTATTTTGTAGATAGAGCAAATCCTAATGCCTGTAACTGCTGAGATTCTCCATAAACTCCTCCGAATAAAAACGCATCCATTTTTCTATAATTCCCATCCTCTTGCATCGGCATAGATATCATGGGCATACCTTGAGTAACAACACCTAATGCTATTTTTGTTGCTTTTGACGCTATAATTAAAGTGTCCGATGCCTGTTTATTATTCATACTCTATGTTCCCAAATCACACACTGGTATCATTTTTTTGCTTCTAAGAGCTTCGTTTTTGCTCATATATAATTTTCCAACTATTGCATTTGAAAGTGCTTCAATACTAGCATCATCTAACCTAACCTTCACTTCGTTCTGCAAAATATTATTTGTTTTCTTCTGTTCTTCTGAAGAGTCCTTGGACTTATTTGAAAAGGCTTTATATAAACCATATCCAGCCATCCCTAGGGTAATAGCAGTACCTACTACAGGTATAGCCCTTAACAAAAGGCCCCCAACCCCTCTTAATAACCCACCAGCAGTAGCTAAACCCGCCCCTCTTGCGGCAACTCCGGCAACTCCGGCGCCTCCGGCAGCTAAACCCGCCCCTCTTGCGGCAACTCCGGCGCCTCCGGCAGCTAAACCCGCTGTTCTTGCCATATAATCCTTAACCACACTTGCAGACTTTGCGGCAACACCACCAGCTCCAGCAGCTCCAGCAGCTCCAGCAGCTCCAGCAGCTCCAGCAGCTCCAGCAGCAGCTCCACCTCCCCTTAACACCATCGCCTGAAAAGCTGCTATACCAAGACTAGTAGCCATTCGAGCAATACCTACCCCTATCAACAAAACTCAAGGATTTAACCTACTGAAAATATTAATAATCATCCCACCAATCTTTCAAATAGTTCCTGCCGCCTCTACCAAATTTGAAACAAACTTTGAAATACTTTCAGTATCTATTTTTGAAATAAAATCAACAAATTGCCTTCCGTATTCAACCAAACTCTTTCCTATTGACTCCGCGTCGATTTTTTTTATAGCAATTGTTAATTTTTCAAAAATATTTTCTCGCATTATTCACCCGAGAATTGTTTCTCCTATAATAGCAACCTTATCTCCGAGTGCCTGAAACATTGGAATCATTTTTGAGACAAGAGAATTTTGCTCTCCTAAAAGAGATCCTCCGTTTCCAAAAACTGAATTTAATCTTTGTGCAGCAGGCAAAAATAATGCTTGGATTATTCTCACTCTTTCTTTTTCAAAAGCTAGAGATAAATCTTGAGCACTATTTATTTTTTGATTTTCACCAAATATAAACTTAAGATTTTTTAACCAAGGCTCTCATAAGCTTGCCTTTATTTGAATAAAATAAGTAGATCAGTTTGCCATCGTATCGCGCATAGCGGTTAACAGATTATTTTGATTTTCCATAGATTTTGTCATTTGCTGCTGCGGAGATAGGGATTCCTCAGCTATATTTTTTTGTTTTCCTAACAAAATATTATTTGCCTTAACAAGATCACCACCCGCAATAGAATCTGCTACAATTTGTTGTTGTGCCAGAGTTAATTGCCCAAACTGAATACCTTGATCTTTTAATGAACGAACCATCATATTCATATTATCTAAATGCTTACCTGTCTGAGCATTATACTGCATTTGTCTTGCGTTTAATTGAATTCCAAAACCTAATTGGAATTTTCTAGCCGTTTCGATAGCCTCTTCCGCTTTTGATAATTTCATTGATGTCTGATAAATCTCATCAATTTCTATATTTCACTCATGAGCCTGAATTGCTATTTTTGATAAGGCGGCTAAATTTTTATCTTGATATAATAAAATTGCAAAATTACTCGATGTTATCTTGCTTAAAACCTTGCTTGTTAATGCTTGTGATTTATACGCTCCATCAATAGAAGCGGCTAGTTTTTGTTGAAAATTAACAGCCTCCTTCACGCTAATTCCTGCCCTCGTCATGTAACCAACCATTTTTGCCGATTCTTCATTAGTAATTCCTAATGACATATTTTGTTTATGTCAACTTAAAAGAAGCTTGCTAGACAATTGGCTTATCGTATCCGTAGAATTTGCTGCCAACTCTGTAGCCAACCTAATACCTTCAGCATAACCACCTCATTCATTTCATTGCATCAACGTATCTTTCCCAAGCATGTGAGTTTTTGCCATAGAGCTATATATCTGTCAAGATCCTTTGGCTACCTGAGCAGCACTCTTATAAATTCCGATCAAAGTCTGCTGCCAACTTATTTGCTCATCCGTTATAGTTTTGGTTAAACCAGCAATCTCTGACAACGTACCTGAATAACTCGTAATTTTCGTCAAATCAACGCTAGACAATTGCTGAACCATATTCTGAATTCCTTTTAATGGATCAGATAATTGGTTATTTGCAAAATTAAAGGCAGACGAAAAAGCTCCTTTTATACTTTGGGCAGTCCTCTCTATTGCGCCAAAAGTAGCCTGAATCTTTTTAGCTCTCAACTCCTGTTCTGGAGTTAACAAACTTATATTTACATTTGCCACACTTTAATTCCCAAAGTTTTGTGATTCCTTTAAATTTTCTTGCAACAACTCTATATAATACTTTCTTATCGGAACAGGCAATCGTAAGCACTCATTAAATCCAATAGATGTATATCTATTTAGGAAAAAAATTTCTTTATAAACATTTTCTTTTGTCTTACGATCTAGATCTAGGCCAAAAAAACTCTGTTGTTACTGGTACATATATTTTGGCAATATGATCGCAGCTTCTACACTTAAAATCATACGCCATATCATAATCCGGCTTATTATCATTAACATAATCAGCAAATTCTTTAATTAACTTAACATCTAGATATTGCTTAACCAAAGTTTTTATATCATCTCTTGAAACAATTTCTTTTCCATTTTTATTTGTTATAGATAAAATCATCTGGGAAATAACATCGGTCATAGATGACTCGTAATCAGCCTTCTTCTGAGCCTTTCTTATTCTCTCTTCTTCTTGGAGAATTTTTTGATCCCTATTTGTTAAGAATCTAAATTTAAACTTAAACCCATCATCTGAAACTCAAATAAATATATTTTTTCCAACTGTAATAGGATCAATTTCTAAGTACTTTTGTTTAAATGTATTTAAGTCTATATCTTCGTCTTGTTTTTCGCCACATTCCTCGCATTGAATATTTACTCCATAATCCGATCCTAATGATATTGATCTGATTGCTGCAAATATTGTATTCATATCGCCATAAAGAAGTTCATCAAAGCCAATTCCATTCCATTCGGTTACACAATTTTGTAACAATAAATCAAACGCTCTTCCGTTTCTTACTAATTTTTGATTTGTAAGAATATCTTCTTCTACTCCTCGCATCGGCCTTACTTTTATTGATTTTGCTCCACATTCATAAACTTTACCGAGCGAAGGTAATATCACCTCCTCCTCCATAATATTTACAAATTCTTTTAAAGCATCCTCTCTTTGTTTTGCTAACGCATCCGCTAACATTGTTGAATTTTGTTCCATAAAATCTCCTTAAATTAACTATAATTATATATTGAAAGTAATTATAATTTTACACAATAAAAAAAGGCGGGATTCCCGCCTTTAATAAATGATAATACAATGTTTATTTAGCAGAAAGAGGAAAAAGATCAAGACCTTGCCCCGGAGAAGCTGCTAGTACCAAATGCTCTGCTCTGTCATATTTTCATGTCAAAGAAAGTTCTAAGATATCATCGCTACCATAATCACCATCACCATACTTGATTGCTTTTGGATAAGCGCCCCTGAGAGTTCACTGTTCTAATTCTATACCAACAGAATCAATTAAAATAATTTTAACATCGCCTTTTAAAATATTTCCATAAGCATGACGTCCAGTTTCTGGGTTAAACACTGATGTTTTTCATCAATTTCAAAGAGTTCTTGTTGAAGAAATACCAACAAAATCCGTGATCTTCATCTCGACTTCATCCCAAGTCCATTTTCCAGGAAAATTATATTTCATGTTGATATATTGAAGCTCTACGTCACCATGAGAACCTCCTGGAAATCCGGTTGATTTTATTGCAAAAGTTTGTAATCCAAGACCATTTCCCTGAATTGGGTCCAAATCTGGTTGGGAAAATTGAACAATTCAAAGATTTTTTGTCTTTGGTTGATAAACTCCATCCCCTTCCTGTAAAAATTCCTGATAATGCATTTTTGGCATTTTTATTTTCTCCTATTAAATTCCGTTAAAATCAACGCCAGAATTTGTAATAATAAAGTCGAAATAAACTTTTTCAATTGTCTTCGTTGGAGTGATAAATATCTTACCATACATCTCGTTTCGATCTCTTCTATCTGGCGTGTTTGTTGTAGCATCAATTACAACCCCAAATTCTTCAATACCATTCTTTGTTTTCATATCGCTTAATATGGTATTGATTTGATCAGCAGTTCTTCTTCAAATATCTGGAGTGTTGCCTTTAAACAGATTTTTCATTCCAATTTCTTTAATTGGCCTTTTTGCTGCAATAAGCAATCTTCTTACATTAATTCTATCTAAAGCAGTTGCTGTTTTTTGCAGAGTTTTTTGTCCTCAAATAATAGCTGGTGTGTTTTTAAAAGATGCAATTGGATTGATTCTATTATCATATAGAGTATCTCTCTGATCTTGTGTTAGTTGATATTTTAATCTTTCAACATTTTTTCCAATACCAACAGCATATCCCGCTACCGCATCTCATTTCCATCCAACTCTATCATTATATGCATATCTTTCAATTGCAAGAACCGAAGGTGGATTTCATACATACTCTTTATTTTCAGAATCCCATGCTTGATACCAAGGTCAATAAGTAGCTCCATAATTTGTATCATAAGAATCTGTCTCATTATTTGGTTCTTCTGGATTATCTACCGTTTGTGCGAATAAATCAGCAATATAGAACGCATCACCTCTTTCTTCACAAAGATCTATTCCAGCCTCTATTACGTAAGAATGCGCTGGATTTGTGGCATCAGTTCCTGCAACTACCAGTAGATCGAAATCATAAATGTCAGCATTTTTTAACAACTGAGTTATCGCTGCATATTCTGCGCTCAACGAAGTCAACAGATCTTGTGAATCTAATGATTTTCTATACCCATCATGACCTCCAAAGAATGGGACAGTGAATTTAAACGAAAGTCCGCCTGACTTAATTCCGCTTGCATTAAAAACAGCCGTCATATCCGCCTCTGCGGGATAAATGGGAAGAATATGATAGCTCGCAGAAAGAGTAGATGCTGTCACTCCCATAATCTCATCCGCGCTTGAAGAAATTCCCAAACCTCCTCTGTCATAAAGAAGAACGCCTTTGCTTTGAATTGAATTATTCTCAGTATAAGCCTGAGTTACAGACTCTATACCAAGACCATCCCCTTCGAATCCAAAGAATATTTTTGAATTATACTTAGTGCTACCAGAGATTTGGTTTATTTTCAGATTTCTTTGTGGATAAGCGGCCATTCCATCCCCATCTATCGATTTTAATCCTTCAAAACCACTAGGTCTTGCTTCTTGAGATATTGAAGCAGAAACTTCAACTCTTATATATCTTGAATTGTTTGGTCAGTCTCCATTTACGACAATTGAATTATAGGTCTGATCAAATTCCTTGTACAAATCACCAATCTTCTTTACAATGTAGTTTTGGCTTGTTTTAATTAAGTTACAAGAAGTAAATCTCTCAAAAACAACTTGACCATTTTTATCAGAGTCATTAATTTTTCTTACAAGAACATCAAATTCATAATAAGCATTTCCAATCGTATCCGTTTTCCTCCTGATATTATCGATAGAAACCTTACATTGATCATTAGCAAATAAACCAGATTGTAGAGTATGAAACCTAAATAGTTGCGACACAACTCCTGCTGCATTTGGTGCGCTTACAATTCATGGAGTTGATGCATAAGAATATGCTCCCTGAACGGACGTTCCTGATAATGAAGGGAGAGACACTGTTGAGAACCCAGAATAACTCACATCAGATAATGTAGGAATAGAATCCGCAGCACTATCTTTTGCTTGTGAATAATATAAAATATCCAAATACAAACCTGTACAAGCTGGTGAGCTTGGGAATTCATAAGGATCTCTTGTAAAATATCTTTCAATTGTAGATGGAGTAAATTGATATCCAGTTCCGTCTACGTAAACAGTTCATTTTAATTCTCCTGCTACAGATTCACATTTCGCAGAAACGGATGTTACATCTGCACCATCTCTTTTTCTTAATACGGCAAAAGGAAATGACGTAATTGAAGTTTGTGCGGTCATTGAAGAGAGCCCATCGGCAGATGGCTTAATATCAATTCATTGACCAGAAGCGGGAACTACCCATCCAGAATCAAACGATTGATTTGTTGAAGAAAATCCAGCAACTCTTACTACTAAGGCGTTAGATCCATTTTCTAAATAATTCTTTACCGCAAAAGGAGTATAATGATATTTACTTAATCCACCAAACAAAGGTCTGTAATCGTTATCATAACTATTTATAATCACCGGATCAAATGCTGGGCCATTTGGAGTTGTTCCTATAAAGCAAGCGCCCACTGGAGTTGTTGCTTGTGGTGTATTTGATAAATCAATTTCATTAAAAGAAACCCCAGGAGAAATTAATGTTCTTGCCATTTATTATTTTCCTTATCTTAAAATTTTATTCATTGTCACTGTGTTGATTCCTTGAATAACCTGAACATTGTCCATTGTCATAAAATAACCACTACCTTCTAACTGAACAGGAACCTTAATCTCTCTCTTTTTTGACGTTCCCTCTGTATAATTATCATTAACTTGAATTCCATTTTTTACGAATCAAACAACACTAAAAATATCAGACTTAAATCTTTCTGATTTTATTGGATAAATATTTTGATTTATCCTATTTAAAAATTGCATTTGAAATTCATTTGCATGTTTCATATACTCACAAAAGAACATTATTTGATAATTGCATTTAAAATAAACAGGAGGATAGTAATTATAAATCTCTAAGTTTATATTATTTGCGTCACTATTTATATACTTATCTTTTACGATTTGACGGAAAGTAACTCTTGCAGAATCAGTTTTTGGAGCGTTTCTTTCGTTTCTCAAGGTAAAACTATTTCCATCAATATTCTTGTTTATTATTAAAACGGGATATGTCACATCTCCAATTTCTGTAAAAATTTCTGAAATTGATCTATTATCCATAGAACCCAAATAAAATTCTGTCTTAATTGGATTTCCGTCTATTTCAAAAGGTTCAACTTCTTTAAAATAGTTTAAAATAAACTTATCTAATTCTGATATTCAATTAAATTTACCTGCCATTATTTAGCAATCGCAATATATTGTGAAAAAATCTGCCAATCAGGATTTCCTCAAACCTGCGATTCCTCTCCTGTTTTTTGTACAATTTGATACATAATTTGATTCCAATTAAAAAACTGTCCTATTTCTATTCCTAAACCATTCTCGGACTCATAATTTTTATGAACCATTACTACGATACTTCTTAAATATCTACCGCCATATTCTGCTATAATATACTCCGGAACTTTTGTGTGAACGTATGCGTCTATTAAAATAGGATCATTGAAAACAATTTCTTCTTTTGGCACTTCGTGATACATATCATCATACTCATCAACTGATTGAATATTTTTGGTTGTTACATATTCAACTTGTTGTAATATAAAGTTTGACATAAGCTCTTCTTGAATAGATCTTATGAATTTTATATCTTTTTCTGAGACTAACATTTATACCTCTAATTTTTTTGTTTCTTCGTAAAGAATTTTAGGATCTCGTCCATTATATTTTTCCTTTAATAACCGAAAATAGATTTTTTACAAATCCAAGTTCTTCTTCGGACAAATCCTCATCAATATTATTTCCTGCTAATTTTAAAGCGTTACTTGCCCTTAGTTTAGATTCTCCTCCAATTTTTGCAGCAGCGAGATCCGATAATTCTGTTGTTTTTTTTGCCGCAAGAATTTTGTTATATTCCGTAGATTCGTCTTTATTGAATCCAACCGAATTCTCTGCATTTGAATCTTTTTGACTAGGGGCCAATGTTGGATTATCAGGAGATGATCCACCCATAAAACCTTCTAATATTTTAATTACTTTTTGTTTTAGAATATAATCTTTCATATTAAAATACTAATCTTTGAAACTCATCTCTTATTTTTTCTTCTTTTATTACATTTTCTGTACTTTTGTTATATAAATTCTGCAAAATTTTATGATATTTCTTTGGAATAGGCTTACCAATAGCTTCTGCAAGCTTTAAACAATTATTAAATGACAAATTTTTATTATTTATTTCTTTGACAATTGTCTTAATAATTAAAATAGATTCATCCAAATCTATTTTTTCTTCCAAATCATCAATTGTTTTATTTTCCATATCATCGTTTACCTGAGATACGTCTGTTGGAACCAAACCTTCATCCTTTATAGCAAGACCAGATGAATCTGTCATCTCTTTCATTTGCAATTTTACAAAACGACCAATAAGAGCCTCATCGGTCATATTGCTATATTTATTTTTTGATTCTTTTTGTACAGATCTTATTGTTTTTCTAACAAATTGTCTAAACTGGTTTTCTGTCATTTTTACTTTCTTCATTTAAATTTTCTCCTAATTATCTAATATAAATAAATGTTGGCTCTCACGATAAAAGCTCATTCACACTTTTTGCAGACTCGGCATCTCTTTTCAATTGCTCAGAATGATTTAATAGCATATTTAAATCTTTATCAAGTTCTTCTTTTAGAGCATTTTTTTCTTCTCTTGAATGAGCGTTGAGCATTTCATAATTAAGTTGAACTGTATTGTTTTCGGATGCTATTGGTATCGATTGAAACTTGCCTCTATTAAAAGCAAGAATTTCTTTGCAAATAGCCAATCCGTATGCCCTAACTCACCTCTTTGCTATAGCATTTAAACTGTTTCATTCAATTGGACTCGTTTTCAACTGAGTAAAATTGCCTATTCCATCTTTTGTTCCAGTGACAGAACCACCATCAGATCCTGTTATAGATTCGTTAAGATCGGATGGATTTTGATATGCGTATCTGATAAACACTGTAGAACCAGCAGAAGGTTTTGGATAGATAACCAACGTCCTCCCCACTAACTCTCATGTGTACATACTAAGCCTTAATTTATTATTAAATTTTGTATGTTGCATCATCATCACATTAGCGTTTACTGGCATCATAGCAAACATTGTATTGTAAAGAGCCGACTGGACTCCAAACTCTCCTGCCATAATATTATAATAAGATCATGTATCAACATATCTCATTTGACTTACATAATCATTCTGCATAACCTCTAAAATTCTAATATCTTTATCTCAATTTACCTCGTTTCCTAATAGATCAACCATTGCTTCTGGTAAATAATATCTTTGTGACGCTGTTGTTACAGTGACCTTTCCTAATCACTCTCTTGTCCTTCCGCCGACGCCAATTTGATCTCCATAAGATAAAGAAATTTGATTTAAATAAGAAAAACTAAAATTCAAATTAGAGCTTAAAATGTCGGTATTTTTGCTTTGACCATAAAAATGACTCATCATATTTTTAGCTTGAGCCTTGGCAACAGCCGACGAAAATTCCATATCCGACTCGGACAAAGCAAATCAAATTTGTTCATTTGTTAATTCTACAGTTTGATTTTCGCTTTCCCCAAGTCTTGCCTTTACTCACATAGAAAAATCTGTCAATTCTCCAGATAATGAAATTGGTACTATATCACCAAAAATATTTCTCATTGTATCTGACATTTATTTTAAATATTCCTTAATTAAGAGATCAAATAAATCATTGACATCTCCAACATTTTTTGTCATATCTGAATTTTCGACTCATCCTAATGACATATTTGCTTCTGGATTTGGTATAATTGGTACATATTGACCATACATTCCATCTACACTTAAATTTCCAATTGTCACTTCTTTTATTTTTCTTTTCATATAATCCTCTACATATATAATTATATATGAAAGAATAGATAAATAAGGAGTTTAAATGGGACTATTAGATTTTTTCAAGAAAAAAGAAGATGAAGATAAATTTATTCATGATTTTGATACAGAAAGTCCTGTATCTGCTGATTTTAAGATAGCTTATAAAAATATAAAATTTTATCAAGTTATAAATCAAAACGTTAAATTGAGAGGCTATTGCTGTAAAAAATGTGGAAAAATGGTATGATGCGAAGATGATCAGAAAGATTTTATAAACAAAAATGGATGTGTAGGTAATATTGAAATTGTAGAAGAGGTGAATAAAAGAAAGAAGAAATGAGATCCTATTAGATGATATAATGAAACCTAGCCTCAGAGTCCATCTGTTCTCCAAAATGGGTTCTGAAGGCTTGGTGGCAAAACTAAATTAATGTCCTTCAACTCCGTTTCTTTTTCGTATAATGAATTAATAACATCCCGTCTTGCATAATTAAATTCGGCACATTTCATATCATTCAAAAATCTTTTGATTCCTAATTCACAAAAATAAGCAGGAAGCATAGCTTTTTTGTCTATAAAGCCATGTTTATAATTGCTGCCTTCTGGTTGAATAAAATACGGATATCTAATTATTTTATAGCCCATATTTTTATAAACTTCGTATTTCTTATAATCTGATAAAATGACTTTTGGATCGGAATAATGAGAATACCCATCAAACTCATAAATCAACTTCAACTCATCGTTTCTAAAATCTGGCCTATTCTTAATTCCCGAATTTGGTACAATTTTATCTCTTATAAATTCGTAATTTGGATAGGTTTCTTTTAATCTTTGTTCTAAAATATCTTCTGTTAAATAATCGCTCACAATAATCTCCTTTTTAGAAGCAAGATAGCAAATCTAAATGAAAAAGGCAACCCGAAGGTTGCCTTTTTGTTATGCTAAATAGTCATTAACTATTTATTTTGCATTAATGCGACACTTGAGTCAATGAATGATGGTAAGTTGTTTACAATCACGGCTCCATAGAAGTCATGACGAATCCAAACTTTTCCATATCTTGATAAGATACCTTTTCTTGGTACGAAAATTGTGTCTGGGTCAAAGATAACGGGTGACATTACACCAATGATGTATGGACAATAAATATATCCAGCATCATAAACCTGATTACCTTTATATCCCATCAGAATCTTATTGTACTTGTTGGTTCCTGACAATAGAGGATCTACGAAGATGTTCCATTTTCTTGACATGGTGCCAAGCTTTGTAATACCTACGTTATTCAATTGTCCTGAGCCATCGTTGTCAACAGTCATTCCAGGAAGTGTTTCTAGGATTGTTGCAACCTCGGGTGAACATACTGCGAAGGAAGCTGGGCCTCTCTTTGTCGAAACCATGATCATGTTAGAAACCTTATTCATGGCTCTTAGGATACCTCTTTGATGCTCTTCGAATGTTGCGTAGAAACCTTGTCCGCTTGCTGTGGTATTATAATCCCAAGTTGCTTCCAATCTTGTGTCATATCCAATAAACAAGTCGTCTACGATTTCACGATCAATTTCTAAGGTCACATGCTCGGTTAAGAAGTCCGCAAGGGTTTTCTCAACATCTAGACCATGATAAGCCTTAGCATCTTGCTCGATTTCAGTAGTCCAACTTACTTTCAGCTTACGAGATTTTGCTTCTACTGGCTTGCTCTTCATTTCAATGCTCACTTCTGCAATTGTAGAAGTTCCCTCTGAAGAGTTCTTTGTTGCTCTTTGATACCACTCTGCCGTAATAGCTCCGTTTGCGGTCAAAGCAGTTGCCAACGCATTTCCGGTTAACTCAACCTCAGCGCCTGCGGCACCACTCAAAGCTCTTGACAGGAACAGTCTATCTTGATAGAAAGATCCCATATATTGAGTTGGGGCACCATAAGGATATGGTTGGGTTACACCATTATAGTTCCATTGAACGGTTGCTCATGCGGTAACGGATGCGGAGTTAGAAAGAGTTACTGTAGAGTTCCAATTCGCATCAGCCGTCAGGGTTGAATTGGAAAGCAGCAGGTACTTTAGTCCGCTTGTGTTATCTGTGGTCAAAGTACCGGACATCGCAATAGAAGCTGAAGCCTTATATGCAGAGTAATCTCTGTCAAAAGCTGCGCTAGTGAAAGCGTCCGTTTCCAAGTGACCGTAAGGATAACCAGTAGTTGTTCCTGAGCTATTCACATACTTGTAGTCAATATAGAATACAAGAGTCTGTGGCGCACTCATTGGTTGAACAGATACGATTTCCTTTGCGATTAAATTTCCATACACTCTACGAACTAATGGGAAAGCAATCTTGTTAAAAGTTGCAATGTCAGAGGTGGTGGTGGTTTCTTTAAGAATTCCACCCAATTCTTTTAATGCGAGAGCTTGGTTTTCCAGAAGGATAGCTACGTTCATCGCCTCGCCAGCATCAAGTTTTTGAAGAATAGAGGTTCTTGACCACTTTTCAAAAATTCTTTGTCTACGAGAAGTTTCGTCTCTATGCTCTGCGCTCTCAATAAGATGACTTGTCATCTTAGATAATGCGTCTCTTGCCATAAGAGTTATCTCCTTTTTTTGTTTACAGATTTAACAGATGAGCTAGTCTATTTTTTAATTCTTTTTGCTCATTTTCGTTCAAAACACCCTGCTTCGTATGTTTTTTTGGAAGCAATTGTTTTGACTCTAGTTTTTCCTCAACCGTAACCTTTCTTACTGGTTTCTTTTTCTCATCATGGATGTTTGTAGAAAGTTCTTCAATAAGTTTCTTTCTAATTAACTGACGGTACTCTTCCAATAAATCTTCTTTTGAAATACCAGCCTTGCTCTTTTTTGCAATTCTATTATGGATTTCTTTTCTTAATTTAAATTCATCTTCTTCCTCAAATTCATCTTCTGGAGATTCGTTTGGTTCAACATCAAACTCAAAATCCTCTTCCTCTTCTTCGGGCGATTCCAAATCATCAGAATGCATATCATCATCAAATTCGAAATCACCTCCTTCCTCTTCGCCGCCTTCTTCTGGATTAATAAATACAATTTTTTTATCACCAGGAGAATATTCGGCCTCAAAAGAAACTCCATCCACCTCAATTTTAAGAACATCAGCAACACCATCATCTAACTCAGATCCGGCAGGAGGGGCATCAATATTTTCATCTTCGCCATCCGGCATAGATTCAAAGCCTTCTTCGCCAAGAGATTCCTCTGCTTCACTACCTCTTTCTACATCAAGAGTGTCGTTGTCCTCAAAATCATCCTCTTCTGGAATTGGATTTTCAATATCATCTTCTATATCAGCCCTTAGCTCATGCAATCTTTGTTCGTTTCTCGCATGTTTTTCTATAGAACTTAGGATATGAGCCCTTACTTCTGGCTGAATAGCTTCATATACTTGATTTTCTATAGCAGCAGCCTGTAAGTTCCTAAATTCAGCAGCTTTTTCTACTAAACTTTTAATGTTCTTTGCCATTTTTTATTCTCCTTATGAATATCTAAAATTATATATTGTATTTTTATAAACTAAACAAAATTATATTAAATCTCCGTAATCCGCATTAGCTAAATTATCTATCATGTCATCTGTACTTGAATAATCATCTGGATTACCTGATATTTCGTTTAGGTCAATTGGAGTTGGAGCAGGAAGTGTTCTTAATTGATCTGAATTTTTACCTCCCATCTTTATATCTTTTCTGAACTCTTCAAGTATTCCTGTCGATAATTTTTCTCTTAAAGGACTTGATTTTGTCGAATCGTTTTTAATTAATTCTGCTCAATCATTGTTTAAATCATCATCTAAATAATCATTCTTACTTTGTACCTTTTCTTTTAAGGTTTTTTTTGTAAGAACCGTTTTTATTTTTTTATCAAGTTTAAGATCAACTGCCTCGTTAATAGCATCGGCTATTTCGTTCTCAAAATCCTCAAGTTTTTCATTAATTATATCGGAGATAGATCTTTTAAATTCCTCCTTTACAATTTTTCTGATCATAGATTGTAAAACTTCCTGTGTCAATTTTGTTGCCATATAATCTCCTACTCAGATTTTCCAGATGTCATTTTTTCTCTCTTTGAGTCATACTCAATTTTTTCAGGAACATCAACATCTATTTCTGATCCCTTTGGATTATAAATAAGAACTATAATATTCCCTTGTTTTGCCATCAATTTTCAATCACCGTTTTGATTAAATTCTTTATCTAAAAATTCATCATATAAAAATTGAACTGTTTCTATAAAACTTCCACCATCTTCGTATAATTCTATAGTTAAAATTCTTTGAGAATCATCTATATTAAATCTTACATTCTCTACTTTATTTTTAATTTTATTTATCATTGAAGATGCGGCGGATTCAAATTTTGAATTTTGTTCCAATTTTTCTTTATCCAATTGTTCAAATAAAAATTTAGTATTTCTTTTACCATTTCTTCAATACATGTATAAATCGGCAATATCTGAATCGTTTGCTTTTTCTAAAATTTGTTTGACGAACATTCTTAAATTTATTTCAAGTCTCTCATCTTCGTTTATTCTCTTTTCATTTAATTTTGAAGAAAATTTTGTTTTATGTACATAATCAAACAATTTCATCATTTCAAAATTAGAAATAAAAGAGAATTCTTCGTTTAATTCTTGCTTTATTTCTTTTATTGTCAATTTACTCATTTATTAATACTCCTTTATTCAAAAGTTATATAAGCTTCTGCGAACTGATTTTCATTTTTTGTTATCAAAACAACATTTCTTTCTTCGAAAACATCACTTATTATATTTACAACATTCTTAAAATTTTCTACATTTGTTTCTCCTATTATAACTCCTATATTTTTTATATATTTTACATTATTCAAAGAAAGTTTAGATATTATAATATCTTTTTTAGATTCAATTCTTTCTATTGTATCTGGAAAAATTGAAAGTTTTCCTTGCTCATACATTATTTTAATTTTATCGAGTATTTCTAACTGTAACTCATTTATCTCATTTAATTTATTTTCACCAAATTCTGTTTGAATTTTTAATTTTATTTCTTTTATTTCTTTTAAAAATTCATGAACCTTATTAATTTTATTAATTCTTTTTGTTTCTGATAAAATAGAATCTGTTATTTTATGAAGACCTAATTTTAGAGGTCTATTAAATAAATAAATATAATCGTAGTTAACATCAGACATCAAACCTTGAACTTTTTTTTGAAAAAACTCAAATAATAATTCTCTTATTTTTCTATGAGAATTATTGCTATTTCTTTGTTGTTTATAAATTTCTTCAATCAATTCATTGATATCGGATGTGGCTAAAATTCCCATAAAAGATCTCTCACAATCTCGTCTATCTTATTCCGCTTTGTTTCTTTTGGCTTTATTATATTATTTTCAACACTTTCTTTAATCTTCTGAACAGGAATTTTCCTCATATAAGCAGAATGAGTAGATGGATCTGAGACAAGATCTCAGCAAACCATTTCATAATCTTCCTGTACCATATTGATTCCATTTACATAAGAAAGACTACCTAATCCTCTTGAGGATATTCCCAACGGCATTCCCGCCTTTAGTATGGAATAGGCAATTCCAGCATTTGCATTATATTTTGGATCAAACAATTCAGCAATAGCTACTAGATCATTTCCTTCTCATCACAATTTTCTAATAGCAATTGATGAATTTTTCAATGATACAGCATTTGAATCCGAATGGTCTAATTCCCCTACTATTCCATATACACCACTTTCGATTAAATTTGTTAATCTTCTTCTTTCTTTTTCAAGAATATTTTTTGGATAGATTCTTCTATTTTTATTTTCAACATCCGCTCTTTGAACCACTCCTTGAATCAAGATAGATTCATCTGTTATACCTTCTGGTAAATTTTGTAATTCACTCAGGGTTACGCTCTCTTTAATTAGTTGATCGTCTCTCTTAATTAATTTAGCGTTAGAAACTGGACTTTCTATTAAAAGAATTCTATTATCTTCCATCTGTATTATTTCCCATCTTTCTTACTATAGGTATTTGAACATCTCAGTATAAAAGCGATAAATTATATCTACTCAAAACATCTTTCAATGGTTCGAGATTTATTTTAATAAAACGATCATTAAACTCTATAGATGACATTGAATTTTCTAAAGTTTTATATATTTCTATTCTTATTCTTTCTTTTTCTTCATCATTTGGAAGATCTAATTGTTCAATAATTATTTTTTTTATTTTATCTATTAATAACTTGTTCACTTTTTGCGCTTTCTTGTTGATTATGTTTTTCTTCTACATACTTATCAAATGAAAAGAAAATAACTTTTACCGTCATTACTAAAAATAATGGCAAAACAATATAATTTATTTTTTTATGTCATTTAACAGCAGATATAGTATCTGTTATATCATCTGGTTTTATATAAGATAATTGCTGTAAATTTTTGACATCAATAGATGTAAGTGGGGCGAGATCTACTTTGAAATCAGCAAAAGCTTCTGTTTGTCTTGCTATATCTTTTCTCATTTCTTTAACCTCCTCTAATAAACTTGAGGCAATCATTCTATCAAAAATCGACCCATTTGCTTCTAAATGTTGGTTTTCTGACATTAATTATTCTCCTGTTGTAGTACAAATTTTAATTCGATAGCCTCACAAAGTTTTTGCAATACGCTTTCATAATTATCATAATTAATACTTTTTTCAACATCACTCATTTTTTTTGTGATTTCAAATATATTTTTTGTATCTATATTCTTTAGATTTTTTGCAATATTTTTAATTTCGTTGTTTGTTTCTTGAATTTTTAATCTTATTAATTTAATAAATTCATCTGTGTTGGTGTGGTAAGCAAAATTTTCAATCAAATCTCTTATATCTGGGTTATATTCTTTTAACTCATCAGCAAAAGCGTTGTTGGTAAATTTTATTATACTAGGTGAGATATTGTTTGATTTTATAAATTCCGTAATTTCAGAAACGTTTGGTAGTTTTTGTTTTTGCTTAACTATCTCGTTGATTAAATATGACTTTATTTTAATTCTATTTTCTATGTTTTTAATATCTTTATTTATTTTTGAAGCAATACAATCTTCTAAAAATAAATGAGTAGACGCTATAATTTTATAATTATCCATTCTTTCAAGTAATAATAAATCTATGTCAAAAACTTTTTTAACTTCATTTAAAAAACAAATTTTATCTTTTATATATTCATTATAATTTATAGATTCTCTAATATGATCTCTTATTTCCTGTAGCATTATATCAGCTTTTCCGTGATCAGATTCCTCTAATTTCCACTCAGAAATAACAAGAGCTGATTTGATATATTCATATAATGAGTTTTTCTTAAAATGGTTTTCTAATATAGATTTTGCTATTGACGCATCTCTTAAATTAGATTTTGTTTCAAAGATAATTGATTTTGATACGACCTTCATCAGTCGATCAAAAACCAAAAAAATATCTCCGCTTTTATTATGTCTCATTAAATTACTCCTAATAAATTATTGCTATTATTATTATATAGATAAAACTTGTAAATTATTGCCTATTTTCAGGATTGGCAACTCCTCCCTTAATGCTTTTTTCATTACCTCATCTAAATGATGTTTTGTACTTAGATTTTTTATCTCCACCTTCAATTTGGCCTTTGACATCATCTATTAAATAGTCAACCTCATCAATTCATTGTATCATAGTATTCTTAACTTCTTTTTCTTCTGTTTCCAAAAAATGCCTCATTCTATGTAATCTTGTTTTTGGGTCTACCATTATAGACTCGTATTCTTGATATAATTTAATTGCTTTTTCTTGAAAATTTTGAAATGTTTTTCCTATAATATCATTATCTAATAAAGCTTTCAACTCCTCTCTGTATTCTTGAAGAATTTTTAAAGTCTTTTTTGCTTCTTCTGCTTTGCCTTTTTGTAAAATTGTATTTTTTATTCCATTTCATATATCTTCCAATATACCTTTTACAGCATCTCATATTGGTGTAATTAATGATGTGGTTACATTTTGCAAATCTCCTACAAGAGGAGAATCTCCTATAAAAGGAACCTGTGCGGCCTCATTTGTCTTTTGAGGTCTTCCTTTTCCTCTATTTGCTAACAGTACATCTTGGATAGCATTTTTTCAGATTTGTTCTACTGCTTTTAAAAATCTATTTGATACAACATTTCAATTTGATCCATTAAATGTTAATAATTTACTAAATTGATTAAACATATCTAAAAAATTTTGGCTATTTTGTTGAAATAAAAGCATAGCATTTGCTTCGAAATTTTCAAGAGTTAGTCCTTTAGAAACTTGTTTAATATTATCCTGAGTTACTTGTTTTTCTGGCTCATTTATCTGCTGTGGTTCTTTTTTATTTGTAATTAACCCAGAAACATCATCTTTTGTGAGAGTACTTCCTTGTCTTTTTTGTAACTTAGCCTCTTGCTCCGCTTTCGTGGTTTCTGCCCTGTTTGCTCTTCTTGCCGCGCCTTCGTTTATCTTTTTAAGTTTTTCTTCTATAATAGATATTTTCACTTTACAAAATTCCTTGTTTTCTATAATTTTATTTATTGAAATTTTGTTTAAATCAATATTAGCAATCTTATTTAATTTAGATTTTATTATTGATTCTTTTTGAATATCACCTTCTTGATAAGTTTCATTAGAATCCACATTATCATCCCAAAGATTTATTTGATTTTTGTTTTTAAATAATTTTTCATATTCGTTTCATAACTGTTTGTTTTCTTTTAATTTATCTTGTAAAATTCTATCTGTTTGAGGAAATATGAATTGCATATATAAAAATAAATTTTCAAAATCATTCGTTTCCATTAAACGATCCTCTAACTCTTCTCATCTTTGAACTTTTTCTAACTTATCGCCTCTATAATCTGAGTTTGTCTCGATAAATGTCTTAAGAATTTCAGTGTTGGAAATTATTGCTTTTTGATATATTTTATAAAAATCATGATTATACGTATTTTTAAATAAATTATCAGAGCTTTCAACTCCATAACCCATTTTATTAATATTTGTATCGTTTAATAATTTTTTATATATTTTTTGATAATAATGAGTATATTCCTCATCCAAAGTTTGTTCAACAAAGTTTTTTAAATCAGAAACTCCTTTAATATCAGACGGCTTTTCTGTTAAACAAAAACAAGACTCTTCTTTTGTTGCTTGTTCATAATTAAGCCGAAGATCATACTCTGGATTTAAAAATATCATTTCTGAAAAATCTTTTATAACATCTTCATCATCTATGTCAGGCATATGATTGGAGGCATCTTTAAATTCGAATCTGCCGCTGTTATATCCGCCTATATTGATTGCTGCTAAATATTTTCTTTTTCCATTTTTGACAAACAAACAAAGATATCCGGGATATGGATTTTCATAAGTATCTTTATAAAATTCTAAAATTTTATCCGATATCTCATTCTCATTATCACTTACATACTGTTTAGCAAAACCTCTATATCAATTCGATATCGGATATGCATCTTCTATAATTTTAAATTCATTATTTACAGCATCTTCTATTCCATCAATATCTTTTCAATCATCTGGAATTTGTTTAAAAATAGAAACAAATGATAATTTTGCATCATTCTCTTCTTCGTCAATTCACTCTTTATAATTTAATACAAGCTTATTTCTTCACTCACGACCTCAATCCTCGTCTCTTTTATTTTTCAAAAAATAATCATTTAAATTTTCATTTTTATAATATAAAAAGTTTAAGATATCAGAAATGTCCAGTAATTCCTTGTCTATTTTTTCTTCAAGATATTCCAAATAATCATCTCAATATTCTGATTGCATATTGTTTGAAATTAGGTCTTCATGGACTCTGCCCATATATTCTCTAAACTCATCATCTCAATCTATTGAATCATAATTAATTTCTCCGTTGATATAATCATTTGCATAATTCTCTTTGCTAACACACCATACTGCTCCTTTTAATAACCCTAAACAAGAATCTACTTTATCGATTACATATAATTTTCATGGACCATAAGTTGACTCTGGTTTGTATTTTTTATATGTATCCTGCATTGATATAATATCTTCATATTTTGATACGATGTTATTAATAGAATTAAATGTATAGTTATCAATAACTTTATTTTCTGAAAAATCTTCCAATCTAGATGCTTTTGTAAAACTAGAAATTTTGAGTTTAAACATTTCTGCTAATCTATTATTTTCGCCATTAAAATTGGTAGTTCTTCATATTTCATTTATATTTGATTTTAATTCTCTAAATATCCAATTCATATACTTACCCTTTGGATAAGTAGGATCTCCAACTGTTAATGCATTTATAATATTTTGTTTAACGTCTTTTTCGTATTCATCTGAATCTTTTTTATAATGTTGATCGAAAAAATCATTAAATCTTTCCTCGTTATCATTGAATTCATCTTTTAAAATAGTATCCATAACAGTTTTTACTATTTTATCAATAGCTGGCATTAAATAATTTAATTTAGAATCAGAGTCCTCATTTATTTTATCCCTTAATTGAATTTGAAATAATTTATCTTCTTTATTTGAAAAAGTCAATTCATCAGTTATGATAACATCAGAAAACTTTTTTCATTCCTTTAAATCATCTAAACCCAAACTCTCTTTTTTGATATAAGCTAGAGTACAATGGGCCTTATAATCAGGAAAACTATTTCCTGAACATTTTACATTTTCTTTTATTAAATTATTTAATTGATGAAGATCGTGACTTAGAACTTTAATAATTAAAACGTCATAATCATCAGAATTAAAAATTCCGAAATCTCCAAACTGAAGTTTTATGTTATCTTTTTCATATAATTTAATAGCTTTGCTTGTTTCAATTGGATCGTTTTCATCAATTCCATACATAACAGTAACATGATCACAAATAGACTGACCCTCTTGATCTAAATTGTTTATTCCTTTTGATTTAATAAATGACTTTAATTTATCACAAATTGATCCATCAAAATAAGTCATTAAACAAGAAAAACTATTACCATCTTTCATTATGCGTTATTATCCTCTATATCTTGATTAATTTCATCTGGACTTACCAGAGTATCTGGAGCTTCTACATCATTAAGATCTAAATCTGGCGAAGGAGGCTCTTCCATACCTCCCATATCTCCTCCTCCCATATCTCCTCCTCCCATACCTCCATCTAATCCTGGCATTCCTCCGCCACCTCCACCTAAACCACCTTCATCCATTCCTCCTCCACCTGCTTCTTTAGCAGCCTGAGCTTCTATTGAATTATAATCAAGAACATCTTTTACAGTTAAGAATACTCCAGTTTCTCCTTGAGCAAATACGAAGTTTCTGATACTATCTCTAATTAATTGATTTTCTTCATCTTCAATATCTTGATCTGTCATTTTTCAAACATTCTTTTTAATTCAATAAGACGAGAACGATTTACTATCCTTAGCATCTCTTTCTGCACTTAATCTTGCTTGGAAAATTTCTAATTCTTGTAATTCATTGATATGTGATGGATTGGTTAAACTAATTTTGATATCAGTAATATCGTAGGTTTTATATCCACGAACAAACAAATGAATAAGCATTAACTTTTCAAGTTCTTGTAAGAATGATTTTTGAATTCTTTGAACATACTGAGAATAGCGAATATCTTCATTGCCCAAAGTTGAGTTCTTACAAACAATGTTAGCCGAGGTTAAGAAATTGTGATTCTGTTGCTCATCAAAGACTTCCATATTATAAGTATCACTTTTCTCTTCTAATCACTCAACTTTTACGACTTTATGATTGTAACATTTTCCTCTCAACTCTTTGTTTCAACTTTCCTCGTTAAATTTATGATAAGCCAAAATAGAGTTAAATCTTTTTTCTGTAACATTAAACTTATTCTTAAATTGTTCTTTTGAGTCAACGTTAGCAGAAATATTCTTAAAATATTCCAATCTTGTTTCGCCTGCTCTCTGATGAATAAATCCAAAATGCTCATTAAAGAAAGATGGAACTGTTTTATAATCAGAATTTCTAATTGCATCTTGAACAACTCTTCAGTCATAGCCCATTTCTTTTGACATATCAACAAGCTTCGCTTGACCAGTATATGATTTTGCAAATTCTTCTATTTTTTCAATTGAAGGTCTTTCAACTCATCTAACACTATTTTCTCTTTGAAGATCAGGTCTTCCATCTGGGAATTTTTCTTTATAACCTCTTGCTAAATCTTTATAAGACTCTCTTTGTTTGTTTAATTCTACCGTTTTTTCTCTTCTTTTTTCTCCAACCTCTCCTTGATATCCTCTTAATGCAATCTCAGATCTCTCTTCTGGAGTTCTTTCGAGCATATAATTCTTAAGTCTATCTTTTCATTCTGGATTGTTATCTATATTTTTTCTAACAAGGTCTTTGTGATAAGCACTATGTTCATAAATTCCCATTCTTTGAAGGTTAATAGAAGAATTATTAAATTGATTAAAGTCTTTGTGATGAATTATTGTTAGATTTTTATTGCTGAAATTCCCATTTTCATCATATCCATTTTTTTCAATTATGCCGTTATAATAATTATCAACCATCTTATGAGTTCATACCCATTTATCTTTTGATGGCTGATAAACTTGCTCATATAAAGTTTCTCTTCCAAATCCTAAATGCCATTTTCTTCTATAACATGCCTGTAAACTATCACCTTCTTTTAAGTCTTGAGCTTCAATTTCCTCTCCACCTCTTAATATAAAATGGTGATCAGGAGTAGAAGTTATACTTTCTCCATTGTCTAAATGAACAACTACTAATTGAGCATCTAATCTTGTTTTTTCTGCAAATGTAATCTTACCAGGAATAATGGAATCTGAATTTACATCATAACTATAAACTTCAAGCTCATTTTCTTTTATTTCTCCAGATTCAAACATATCAGCAATTTGTTTAATAGTTAATTCTCTTCCATTCAATAAAGGAATTAAAGTATCTGGATGTAAACATTTACTATTTAGAGCTTCTTCATATCCTAAATAAGAATTTGGAACACCAAGAGATGTAATAAATTTTTGATGAATATAATTTACGTCATCAATTGCCGCTCATTCTTGCGATTCTAATGTATCAATCTTATTTCCATCTTGATTGCCGCGCTTAGGTATCACATAATCCTCTTCGATGCTATTCAGAATTCTGATTCCACTATATCTATTGTAATGATCTTCTGTATTCATGTCAAAAGGAATTACTGCAAAGTTGTGTCTATCATTTTCATCATTTGGTCCAACAACCGTCATACAATAAACATCTGCTCTTTCATGCCACTCACTTACTGATTTAACTTTATGATTTAAAACTTTTTCTTCATTCAAAACATTGTTTCTAAATTCTTCATAAAGACAACCAAGCTCTCTTTTTATAATAACATTAAACGCATGTCTTTCGATCTTCTTTGTATTTTGAATTTTTTGACAATCTTTATTAATTTCAAGAATATAATCCATCAACTCATTATTTAAGAAGTTTATAGCATCATATTGTTTATAAATTTCTTTGCTTCTAAATTTTTCTTCTAATTTATTTCAAATAAAACTATCGAATTTAATAGATGGATTTATATGACCGCCATTAGCTCAATGTTTCAACTGAGCTTCTCTTCTAATCTCATTATGTTCTTTATGTAAATCCGTTCCATTATACTTAGATCCCATTCTTCTACCTTTATCGAGAAGTTTGTTATAAAGTATTGTGTTTTGTCTATTTTCTTCTGTTTTATTTCATTTTATAAGATTTTCTCTTCCTACACTACTATGTAAAATTCTATGATCTAAAAATGTCATTGGAACAAGATTTGTTGGACTATTATTTAAAGAATTATTTTTTGATCCAACTCCCTTATGATGAACAATCGGAACTGTATTTTGAGTATGATTAAAATTTTCATCCAATAATCTGAATTCTTCTCTATAAACATCTCTGGCTACGAACGTGTGCGTTTTTACGTCTTTATTAATTCCGGGATCATAAACCTCTTCATAACCATTCTTATTAATTTTTGCATAAAAAGGCATTAAGCTCATATTTTCTTGCAAGTCTTTTGCTACCAAAGAAGATCCGTCTCTTAATATGAATGGGTGACTTGGATGTGACAATACATAACTTCCATCATCCAACTCTACTTTAAGAATTTCTGCATTTTCAAAGTTTCTACCGCACCACTTCACCTTGCCGGGAACATTTTTGTGAGTTTTGTCATCAATTGAATAAACTCAATTTTCTTTTCCTTCTTCATATTCTCTTGCTAATTCTTCAATAGTAATAGTTCTACCATCCAATAAAGGAATTGAGCTATCCTTGTGAATTGGTTGAAGAGATAATCTATAATCAACAACTCCATCTTGATCGTAAATTCTATCTTTTTTGAACGAATTTGCAAATTTATTGACAGCAGCTTCAATTTGATCTGATCTAATATTTCCAATATCAAAATAAAAAATTCTTCTTTGAGGAGCACGAACGAGACGATAAATAATCATCGAATCTTCTAGAGTAATTAACTGTCTTCAGATTCTTCTTCCATTTTCAAGAATTGATTTTCCGTACTCATCAAAATCCATTGTTGTTTTCAATCTAAAGTGAGCAATCTCATAAGGTTCAAGAGGATCTCCACCCATTGATGCTACTCTGTACCTATATGCAAATGGATTATTTTCATCAAAACCAACCTCTCTATCAACATGCTCTACCGGAAGTGGTACTAATTTTTTAATACCTTTTTTTGCATCCATATGAATCATATAATAAGAATCACCGTATTTCATGGTATCCCGTATATACTGAAAAGCATTGCTATTTAAATCTAAAATTTCATTAAATAAAAACTTAACTTCTTCCTCAAGTTTTTCGTTTGAACATTGAATTGTAACCACATTCCCATCTTGATTTATTGTAGTTGCATCTGCTGCAAGAACATCTAAAGCTCTTCCTACTTCCGGAGTCATTCATTCCATTCTATCATATTCCATATAACGCAATCTTCTATCACCATCATTTCTTGTAATTCCTCAATTGATGGTAGATTGAATTCTTCTATAATAATTTTCTTGTCTTTCTATCTTTCTTAATTGACTTTGAGAAAGGTTTGAGTTTAATTTTATATTTGTGTTTGGTATAACATCTGGCCCTAAAATAAGTTTTCTTAATTTATAAAACTTACCTTGCTCTTTTGTTACGCTTATTTTTTCATAATCTTTTTTTTGTATATCGTTTCTTATTGGGTCAATTTGCTTTGCATAATTAGAGTACATGCTTGACGGAAGCGGTTGTTGAGAATCTATAGGAGAATTTTTTATTTTAGTTACATTAATTTTTGCCATTTTAACTTCCTTAATATTGTTTAAATTATATAGATTATCTTATCAACTCTCTCAAATCTCACGTTCCGTCATCACCTTTATGAATCTGAGAATCTTGATACTGATAAATTCATGGATTCTTAGATTCTTTTAATTTTAATCTATTTTGTAGAATTTCCATTTCTTTTACTTTTTCTTCTCTGTTATTTAATATTACATTAGTGATAGATGTAAATTTTTCTTCACTTATATTTTGCTCTTCCAATGATGTTTCATATAAGTGAGTAAAGATAGCAGTTGACATCATTAAGTCGTCGTTACATCCATCATCATGTATAGCTTTTCCATCAATTCAAAGCCAAGATCAGCATTCATTGATAAACCTTTTGCTTCTCATTATCAGCGTTTTTTGTCTAATAGCTTTTTCTAATGAATTCGGAATCAATCTTTGTCTATTGGCGACCGTTGTAGAAAATCCGGGAACTGTACCTGTTGATTGAATATTGATGCTCTCTCATATAGAAACCTGCTTTGAGGCTCTGTCTGTATAATATAAATTTGGATAATCTCTTCTTACTATTTCATTAAGAACAGCAACTCCAAGTCCGTTATTTTCTGCAATCAATATTGCGTCATTGTATTTTTTGCCAATTATAGTTAACGCTTCTCCATAAATATCTGTTTTAATCTTACCCTTAAATTCAGCAACTTGATATACAGTTCCTCCTTTTTCTATCTCCCTTGGCATTTTAAACACAGAAAATGCAGAAAAATCTTCTCCATCTCCTCTTGCGGAGTCAGCAGAAATAATGTATTTGAATTGAGGATCTGGTTCCTCTCATATTCAAAATTCTTTTTCTTTGTTTAAAGTATGACCCTTTTTATTTATTATATTTATCATATCAACCGGATCACTCTTGCAAAACTCTTCTACTCATGTTATATCTTTTGGATCAACAACAGTTCCTCCTGACTGCTGGAAATCCACGGCAAATTCTTGAGCAAAGGATTTTTCCCCAAGATCCCTTATTTGTTCTTCCTTTCAGACATCATCTCTTTCAGGCATCTCGTTTCACATAATAGTTTCTGCTTTGAAGCCATTTTCCGGTGCCCCAAAATATAAATTCGCAAAAAAATTACTTCTCCCATTAGGAGTTGATAGTGCAATAAAACTTCCCTGAGTTTTAGAAAGAGTGGGCTGGGCCGCTCTTCAAATACTCGAACTCTCACGAATGAAGGCACATTCGTCAAAAACCAACAATTTTGCAGAAAATGAACGACCAGATTCTGTAGACGAAGCAAATGCCTGTATATAAGAACCGTTTGCAAATTCTATAGACTGTTTGTTATCTACAGTTTGTTTTGGATGGAGTCACTCTGGCATATAATTAATCATTATCTGGACTTTTTTTATAAGCCCCTGTGCAGCTTCTTTATCTTTTGATATAATAATTGCGGAAAAATAATCTCTGAAGATCATGTTTCATAAAATATATCCGCCCACAATAGTAGAAACACCAGTCTGTCTTCCTTTTCCTATAACAACCCTTTTATGTTTTAAAAATGTTCTAATACATTTATGTCTCTGAAAATCGTATAGCTTAAATGGTTGTGGACCATCTTTTTCTGTTAAGATTTTACAATAATTCTCAAGAAAATACTCAGGATTTTTTTTGCATTTAGCAATTTCTCTTGCTACGAATATGCTAATAACCTTTTTCTTTGCTATTTTTCAATCAAAATTCATTAATCTACCTCATGTATTCCTGCTCTTTGATATAATTTATCAAGTCATTCATCTGATTGTTTGATTTGATCGGATTTATCTTGATGAGTTGCTTGCTTTTGAGATAATTGTTCTCATGTCATCAAAACAGGTTTTCCTGATTTTGGAATATCTAAATAAATTTGATCATGATCTTTAAATCTTGTTAAAAAGTTAAATCAAATATTATGATATTTAAAAACATTCTCTCTCTGTCCTCTAAATGCTACTATATCATAATCTTTTCCGTACCAAAACCTTCCATCTAAGACTCTTTTTGATTTTCTTACTTTATAATTTAAGTCATTTCCCATAGATTTCATGATATTATGGGCATTATACATTAATATATGTTTTTTATAGCCTTTTTGTCTTGCGTAATCATCAATATTTCCTATTCAACCATGCTCATCATTTAACATTAAATCATATCCTTGATTTCATTTAAAAAGAACATCTCCTGTTGATAAAACAGAAAAAGAAACTTCTGCTTGTTGTCAACGCAATCCATCAACTGTATTATCTGTTGATTCTGTTATTTTTTTTGAACTTGAATTGAATCTTTTGGAAAGAGGAATTATATTTCCTTTTTTATCATAAATTATAGAATCTGCTAATTTAATTTGTCTTGGGTCAAAAACAACTCATGCATATTCCTTTACTTTAATAGTATCCGGCATATGCTGAATTGTTCATAACTTTCTCGTATAGGCAAGAGGATGAGAGGATCTCGTTCATTCTTTGATCTCATCCTCCGTTGGTTCATATATTCTTTTTGGACTTAAAAAAACTTCATAAACTCTGCTTGGAGTTTCGTGCCCATGAGGTTCGGCATTAGATTTATCATTAGCAAACCAAATTCCAGAATCTTTTCATTTAAAAATAGTAATACTATCGGATTTTGATCCATGATAAACAGGACCTATTGTATAGCCAGCGGAATTAGCTGCTTCTTTTACAATTTGATTCACCAACTCCATATTATTTTCTTTTATAGCTGACATATATCTTTGATCAAGATTTTCCAATTCTTCTTTTATTACCGACTCCAATTGAATGTTTTTATTCATCAACTTTGATAAAAATTGAGTATAATCTTTTAATAAATTATGCTTTCTTTCCAAAATCATTTTAATAAGATTATCTCTTTCGCCAGGAGTTCTTTTTGCTTTTTCAACTTCTGTTGCATAAGGATAAACTCATCTTCTCAATTTATCATCCGGAATTTGTTGAATTTTTTTAATTGCAATTCCAAAGTCTTTTGGATCTAGATCAATTAATCCATCTCTTCAAGCTTCTAAAACAATGTTGATATAAGGTCTGGAATTGTTTGGTCAATAATTAATATCAAGTTTATCTTTTCCATAAAACTTAAATGATTGAGTTTTGTCAATCCCAATTAATTGACCATCTTCGTTTCTTATAAATTGCTTCTTATTAGCGTCATGATTCCCCAGCATTCAATTTAAGACAGCATCTTGAACAATTGCTCTAAGATCATCTTTGGATAGCTCTATGGGGTTCTCTGGCCTATATGGGGCGGCATTTAACATCTCTTGCTCTGACGCTACGCTTCCCTGAAAATTTCTTACTCTTGTGGCTGGATAATTTGGATTAACTTGTTTTGCTATTTTCGAAGCTGCATAATCTGCTCATGGACCAAAAGGGAGATCGCTAGGCTTCGCCATATGTTTTTTTTTTAATTTATCAACACCAATATATTTTGGATGAATACCTCCCATATGAGTAGCATCTTCTATATCTGTTAATTCGGACTTCTTAAGAGCCTCTCGAATTAAATTTCCTTTTTTATCTCTTGATTCTTTTCAACTTATTCCGGTTAATGTCATTGATCTTCTGGTAAATAGATTTTGTAACCATCCTTCAAAAGCAGATAAGATTAATCTCTTAATAAGCTCTATATCTGATCTTGTCAAATCTTCTTTTATTATACTTTTTTCAAGAAGCTGATTTTTGATTGATTTATGCATTTCTATGTTCAATTTCTTTGCTTTTTTAAGAGCTTTTGGTTCGTCAACAAGACCTGCTTTTATAAGCTTTAAATAATAATTAGGAATTTCAGATAAGTGATCAGTTGCAATTTCTGTGGCTTCTTCTGTATCACTTGTATGTTCTTTTTCTACAGCAACACCAACTTTAAGTTCTTTTTGATTCAAAGATGAGGGATCTGTTTTATCACCTTTCCCTCCTTTTAATTTATTTACATTAATTCTTCTCATTTATTACTGTCCTTGAAGTGAGTTCTTCTTCTCTTTCATCTTATTTTCCATTTCTGAACTATCTAACTCGGACTCTCCTTCTTGCCCATTCCGACTCGTTTCTGGCTCTGCTCCAAGATCAGGTTCTTCGCCTCCAATATCCGGAGGCATTTCTTCTCCACCTCCTAAATCAACATCCTCTTCATATTCTTGTGGCTCTCTTAAGTTCGTTGTTGTATTTGCTAGAGTCCCTATAAATCTTTTTAATTGACCTATTTTTCTTGCATCATCAAATTCATGAAGAATTCCAAGAATAATATCTTTAAATTCTTGAATATGCATTTGTTTACCTGTTTGATTTGCATACTCTTCAATAGCATTAAGTAAAGTTGTTTCTTCTGGTTTCATTTTTAAAGGATCGGGTCCGTTTAAATCATTTGCAGAAAGATCATCAAACTCGGTTGACATTTTTGCTTTTCTTGCAACAGTTTCTTGATCATCGACAGGCTTTTCATCTGGTCCCAAGGGCACCTCCGCTTCTGTCAATGATCTCTTTACAATACTATCAATAACCGATTGTATATCAATATTAAATAGCTCTTTCATTGGAAATTCTCCTAGTTGATCTTCTCTTTGATTTAAATTTTGAATAATCTCATCTTCTGTCGGATTTTCATTTTCTTCCATATATTCTTCAAAAGTATCCATAATAATATTTGATAAATCATGCTCAACTTTATTTCTTTGCTCTTTTGGAATAAAGTTATTTACCAAATATTCAGCAAAATCATCTGTCGTTTTAACTACCGATTCTGGGTCTAGATTTTCTTTTAATTTTCTCATATTACAATCCAAACTTATTTAAATCTTTTGTAAATACCTTAATTTCGCTTAGATATTTGAAAATTCTATCTTGCATTTTCTTTTGAAGTTTCTTGTCACCAGTCTGCCTACCAATTAATGAAGTTCATTTTTTTACAACAGTAATCAACTGTTCTTTTTTCATAGCAAGAACTTCTTTATTTTTAATAGAATGAGCAAAATCTTTTTCGTTTATTGTCAAATAAACAACCAAATGCTCTTCAAATTTTTCAATATATTTCATTACAGCAAATAAATGATGGCACATATGAACTCTTTGTAGCGAAGGATCATTGATCACAGGAGGTCTTTCTTCTGGAAAAATTGCAGCATCCATCTGTGTTAATTGATAAGATCTATAATATTGGTGACTTTCGCAGTTACAGTGAACTTTTATATCATCTTTTATTACATCTATAATTAAATCTCTAAGCTCAGACGAACTATCAAAAATTTTTCCACGAACCTTCTTTTTAGCATCTTGCATTTTTGTAAACTGAACATAAGATATATGCTCAAGCTTTGGCCTTGACACAGATCTTACTCTAAAAGCCAACACATTATATTTTGGAGAATAACCGACAATAGTAACTGTTGATTTTATCCAATCAGTTTTTTTTAGAATGTTTTTACTATCTTTTCCTGAGATGTGGTTTAGTTCTTTATAATTTAATTCAACTAAAGAATCTTTTTTATTTAAAGGAATAAGATCGTCTTTTATTTTTTCAAAATCCATTTTTAAATCCTTGGCATATAGATGTTTATCTATTATTATATATGAAAAATATAATAAAAAAAGCCTCGGATTCCGAGGCTCGTTTGTTTTACTAAAACTTATTTATTTTGCTTTAGAAAATTGCAAAGTACTTTCTTTTCTGTACTCGCCCAAAAGCTTTCTTACTTGCTGAAGCTTGGTTCTAGCTCTTCTTGCTGCTGCCAAATTTCCTTTTTCCGCTGCCTTTTCGTGATCAATAGATGCATCCTCAAAAATTTCTCTTACTTGATCAAAAATTTCCACAAACTTAAATGTTTCGTTCATAAATCCTCCTATAAATTGTTTGTTTGTCCATAATTTATTTTTTTCATTGATTCGATTTGTACTGAAGGTGGTTCATAAGAAAAAAGGTTAAAGAAAATAACATAAGTCCCACCAGAACCATCACTAATTGTTGCTGAAGTTGCTCCTTCCATATGAATCTTATCTTCGTCTAATTTAAAGTCCTTAAAAAATTCTACAATTCCTTGTTTAATCTTTTGTTGCATAATAGCAGTTAACTCACTTTTACTAGGTCCCTCAAGAGGGTTTTTTGGACTCTTTAACGAGTTCATTCCAATCTCAGCACCTTCTTTTACCAAGTTACTAATTGGCAAATTTAAGTCGATCATAGCTTCTAATACAGCTTTATTTAAATTTTGCTTTTCTCTTTTTACAGGAATTGTTTTTGCCATTTTAAAAATTTTCCTCAATTTCTTTTTTTAATTCCAAAAGACATTTGTATTTTCCAAAATCAATTAATGAATTTGCGGTTCTTAACTCTATCATTTCTTTGTTTGTAAGAGTTTTGTTAAACATACAAAAATTTTCCATGAATAAAATTTTTTCTTCTAACTTATCTATCAAAATTTTTTTCATCATACCATTATATAGATTAAATTATCGTTTTTGCATATAAATCGTATCTTTTTTCGTTAACCTTTTCAATATCAAAAACTTCTGTCACATAATCTTTAAATATTTTTGATCACTTCTCTCTTTCGTCCTTATTATTTACTCAATAAACAATATTTTCAGCAAATTGATCGTCGTTCTCTGCTGCCATATGTTTTAGAGCAACAGATCTTAATTCATCCGGAAGGTTTGAGCAAAATTCCTCATATCCACCAAATTGAGTTCATACCGAAATTGCTCCCTTTTTAAAACCTTCTATCACCTTAATTGCAGACTTTGATTTATTGAATCCACTTTTTTCTGCAAGATAAGCTAAATTTATATCATACTGATCATAAAACTCACCATAATTAAATAATCCTTTTACATCTTGAAAAGTACAAGATTCAGAGCCTAAAGTAGGAAGGTATCCTGGAAACTTGTCAAATCCATTCATTAATTTATATTTATAAGTAAGATGCTGTGGTGTTGGTACGTCAACTATTCTGCCATCAGGAAGTTTTTGATGCATAATATCCGTAACAGGCATACCAGATAAAATAAAATGAATAAGATCCTTATCTACTTTTCCCTGTACTTTTTTGAATATATCAAGCATTTTCATTAAATCCGGAAAGTGTGATGTTAATCCTGCTCATCCAATTGTAGCCTTTCCTTTTGCCAAATCTGGTTTTGTACTTTCTTTTTCTTCTTTAGATAAATTTCTTCATTGATCATTTTTCCATTGAAAAGCATTAGGAACAATATAAACTTTATTTGATTTATTTAAGTTACCAAATGTTCTTTTTAATGTCATTCCTGTTGTCGTGACAAAATCAGCATGAGTTAATTGCTTAATTGACATCTTATCTTTACCATGCTTAATTCATGCTTCTTTTAGTGGATGACTATCTGGTAGTGAAAATTCCTTATCATCAACATCGTGCTGAATTAATGGCTTGTTAAATCCTTTTGGTCACATATTTATAACATCATTTAAATAAACATGCAGATCGCCAGCTCTATGTTGTACAATAATGTCGGTAAATTTAATCATATTTAAGTTAAAATTATCAGTAAATATAATATAAAATTTATCTGCGTGATGTTTAAATAGATTATATAAAGGAATTCGTAGTCTGAAAAAATCCGTCCCCGTTTTTGATGGAGTTGAGAATACTATAACAGGTCTATTTTCTGTTTTATAATCTAAATTATTTCACATTTCTGTAAAAAATCAATGAAGAAAATTTTCATCTTCTTCATTTCTATAAAGATCTGAACTTTCTACAACTTTTTCATAAAATTGTCTTTCAAAAGCAGTTAATTTGCTAAAATCCATAATTACCTCATTGTTTGTATTAACATTATATAGATTGGTTAAAATATGTTTCCATCCATTTGTTTGTAGATTCTTTTTGATATATGCTTGATTTTTTTTGGACTCAATGAAAGGAGAAGGTTTTTATTTTTATCATTGAGTTTATGATATAAATTTATTATAATACAAGAATCATTGGATGAAAACATTTCTCCATCAATTATTATTTCTTGATTATAATCAAATGATTGTTGTAATTTATTTATGTCCACCTATTTTCTTTCCAAATCTATTTTTTTTGAGTGGCTTTCTATATTGATCATAATTTTGCACAACTCATCAAATGGCATTTTCTAGATTATCATCAAAACTCATGTCTCTATCTTTTATAGTTAAATATCATATTCCACCTGAATTGTTTATAGGTATAATATTCTTTGCATTTGCTCCTCAAAAAATAACTTGAGGCTCTTGATCTCCATAATGATATCATAGAGTTCCCGAAGATTGGAACATAACAGCTTCCTTTCCATATTTCCCCCTGCCTCTTTCTAGTCCATATCTTGTTGCGTGTTCTGGTAAGTATGCAAAATTATATCCACCATATTTTTTTACAGAAGATGTGTTTTTATAGTCGGTTGAAAATGGCAAATGCTCTCATTCTTTTACACCATATTTAAAACCATTATATGCTATTGATTTTGCGTCATCTGTAAAATGAACAAGTCATTGAGGCTTTAAAAATCTCTGAAATTCCATATTAGTAAATAATTGTTCTCTTTCTCTTTCATTAAAAATAGGAGATGTCATTAAATATTCTTTTTTTAAATCACTTGGAATATTTTTCGGATCATCAAATCGATCATAATCATCACCAAATTCTTCCTCAAGTCAATTATTAAAATCATCTATGTCAAAATAATAATCTTCCTGTTCTTGAGGAGATAGTTTTTCGTAAGATTTTGCATATCGATACAATTCAGCATCATGCTGATCTAAATATTCTAAAAGTATTCTATCAAATTCTTCTTTTATATTCATTTTATATGCTTTAATTTATCCTTATCCCTTAAAAATCTATTATACGCAGAATTTGAAATTGGATCTTTTTTTATTCCACTTAATATTATTTCTGGAACTTGTTTGTTTTTTACTATTAAAAATTTTGCAAAATTAAAAGAAAAATGAGCATCATCTGCTATACCATTTAAAATTATTTTATCAACTTCTTTATTATTTTCAATTAAAAATTTGGCAAAACGATAAGCTTCACCTATATCTTGTGAAATGCCGCTTAAAATTATTTTATTTACTTGTATGTTATTCTCAATTAAAAAATGAGCGAACATTCTAGAGTGAACTCCATCTTTTGCAATACTTTCTAAAAACCTTCTATCAATAAATTCATTATTTTTTATTAAATATATAGCATAAATCATAGATGATCAGTCATTTTCTGAAATTTTGTTTAAAACAAATTCACTAAAATTTACTTTTTCCGGATCGATGTTGCTTTTTGACAGAAATTTGATGAGTTGATCAAATACAGTTGGTTGATTTAGTATTTTAATTAAAAGTCTGTCATCAATTTGCTGATTATTTTTTATTAAAAATTTTGCAAATGAAAGACATGCAGATTCACCTTTTTTTATCGCTTTTAAAATTTGATTCTCTTTTGTAGCATCTTTCATTTCAAATAATTGATTCAAAATATAATTTTCTATTTTTTTCATTTTATTAATTTACCTTTATTGTACCAGCTTCAACTGAATTTTTATATACAATTGTAGATCCGCTAGTTTTTATAAAATCAAGATATAAAGAATAAATTCCATTCAACCCAAGATCACCCTCTTTAAATGTATAATGAATTTTATCAACAGATCCGGTTAAAGATTCATCAATAACTCCAGAAAATACTTCTTCATTTCTTGGATTAAATGCTCTTAATTTAATTGATGAATAAGCCGATAGTGTTTCTGAATTATTGTTTGAATCAAAAACTTCGAATTCCAATTTTGTACCAAAGGTATTTCTTGGAATT
>Ga0172367_10000939_pt1 | contig 43953 bp, 35 predicted proteins | sample Lak10m_FD_114542 | JGI IMG/M metagenome (GOLD analysis project Ga0172367, IMG submission 114542) | Freshwater microbial communities from Kabuno Bay, South-Kivu, Congo - kab_022012_10m | ecosystem: Environmental > Aquatic > Freshwater > Lake | place: Democratic Republic of the Congo: South-Kivu...
GAGCAAGTCCGCGCTGCACGGCCCCGCGATGTTCATGGCCAACAGCGGCTTCATCCTGCCCGGCTTCCCGAGCATGGGCGCGTGGGTCACCTACGGCCTCGGCAGCGAGAGCGAGAACCTCCCGGCGTTCGTCGTGCTGCCGGACCCGCGCGGCCTGCCGCCCGGCGGCGTCATCAACTGGGGCGCGGGCTTTCTCCCCGCCGTGCATCAAGGCACGATGCTCAACACCGACCCCGATCAGCCGCCCATCGCGGACCTGTTCCCGCCGAAAAACTTCGCCGGCCTCACGCCGCAGAGTGAAGCGAGCGGACGCAACTTTCTCCAAGCCCTGAACCGGCAGCACGCCGCCGCGCGCGCGGGCAACACCGAACTCGACGCCCGCATCGCCGCCTACGAACTCGCCGCTCGCCTGCAACTCAGCGCGCCCGAAGTCACCGACCTGCGCGGCGAGACCGACGCCACGAAACGCCTCTACGACCTCGCCGACGAGGACACCGGGCCGTTCGGCCGCCAATGCCTGCTCGCGCGTCGGCTCGTCGAGCGCGGCGTGCGCTTCGTGCAGATTTACTGCGGCGCGGAGAACACGACTGCCCGGAAAATCCGCCCGAACTGGGACAGCCACGAAGACCTCGTGCGCGACCACGGCTACTGGGGCCGCGTCCTCGACACCGGCGCGGCGGCGCTCCTGCACGACCTGAAAGCGCGCGGCCTCCTCGACTCCACGCTCGTCATATGCACCACGGAGTTCGGCCGCCAGCCCGGCGCGCAGGGCAAAGGCCGCGACCACAACCCCGGCGCGTTCACCGCGTGGCTCGCGGGCGGGGGCATCAAAGGCGGCACCGCCTACGGCACGACCGACGAGCTGGGCTTCCAAGCCGCCGAGCACCCCGCCTACAGCTACGACCTCCACGCCACCGCGCTCCACCAGCTCGGCGTGGACCACGAGCGCCTGACCTTCTACCACAACGGCGTCCAACGCCGCCTCACCGACGTGCATGGGCATGTCATCCGCGAACTGCTGGCATGAAAACACTTCGTATAAAACTCGCCCCAAAGCAGGGAGCTGCCTCAGCCAGTTCGGTCAATCGCCGCGGCGCTTTGCGACAGCGAGACAGCGTCTTGGACTGCGGCAGTCCTCTGCCGCTTTCGGATACCGTTGGTGAACGACAGCGCCAGAGGGCTGGCGCACTCCAAGACCTGGCGGAACCTCGGGCAAACCACAGTGCATCCAACCGCCGCCAGTTCGTGCAGGCTACGGCGACCGCCACTGCCTTCGCCTCTCTCGCCGCTCCGGTCCTCGCACAACCCGCTGGCAAATCCCTCGGCACCAAGACGCTCAAGACCGATGTGCTGGTCTGCGGTGGTGGTTGCGCGGGCATTGCCGCTGCGCTCGCGGCGGCGCGGCGCGGGGCGAAGGTGCTGCTCGTGGAGAAGGCCCCGTTCGCCGGCGGCATCATCACGTGCGTGGGGCTGCCTTACTTCGATGGCATTGCGAACATCAAAGACAATCGCATCGTCGTGCGCGGCATTGCGCTGGAGCTGTTGTCCAAGTCCGGTGTCTGCAAGCCCGACGCCACGCACACGGCCAAGCACAACCCGACCATTGGCAATTCCTTCGAGTTCAAGCTGCTGCTCGACCGCCTCATCCGCGAGCAGAAGGAGCGGCTCACGGTGTTGTTCAACTCCTTCGTCTGCGGTGTGCAGACTAGCGGCGGGCGCATCCGCTCCGTGCAAATCGCCAACAAGGACGGCCTCGTGACCATCGAGGCGAACACGGTGATTGACTGCACCGGCGACGCGGATGTTGCCGCGTGGGCGGGCGCGTCGTTCGAGCAGAACGCCGAGGTGCAGCCGCTCACGCTGCACTTCCGCATCGGCAACGTGAAGCGCGTCGGCAATCTCAGCCAGAACTGCCGTGCCGCGCTGGCGAAGGCGCAGGCTGCCGGCGAGCTGCCCTTCTACTACGGCCCCGGCGTGATGTTTCTCTTTCACGAGAGCGAGGTTTACATTCACGGCATTCGTGTGCCCGCGAACCCGACCGATGCCGCCGACCTCTCGCGTGCCGAGATGCAGGGCCGCGCCGATGCGTGGGCGATGTTCCAGGCGTGGAAGCGCGAGGTGCCGGGCTTCGAGCAGAGCTACTTTATCGAGGCGTATCCGTGGATTGGCGTGCGCGAGTCGCGCCGGCTTGTGGGCCAATACGTGCTGAACGAAGACGACTTGATGAAGGCCCGCCGCTTCGACGACGCCATCGCCACCGGCTGCTGGTATCTCGACCTGCACCCGAACAAAACCGTCGTGGGCAGCGCGAACGACTTTGACCCCAAGAAGGTTCAGCCCGAGCCTTACGACATTCCCTATCGCTCGCTCCTGCCGCAGAAGCTGGAAAACCTCCTCGTCGCCGGTCGCTGCCATTCCGCCACGCGCGGCGCGCACGCCTCCACGCGCGTGACCGTGACTGCGATGGCGATGGGCGAAGCCGCCGGCACCGCCGCGGCACTAGCCGTGACAGCGAAGAAGTCGGCACAGGAAATCGGCGGTGTGAGAGTGCGCGAAGCCTTGAAAGCCATTGGAGCCGGACCGTTTACTGAAGCTTAGCCATGAAACCTATCCTCAACTTCATTTGGCTCCTCGCGCTGGTGCAGTTCACTGCTGCCGCAGACGCGCCCGATTTCCCTCTAGTCCCAGCGCAGGAGTGCCGCCCGCGCAACGGGCTGCCGAACTTCTTCGCGAAGGCCACGACTGCCGGAGCCGAGGTGAAGGTCGGCTACCTCGGCGGCTCCATCACCGCGCAGCCGGGCTGGCGACCCAAGACGCTCGCGCATTTCCAGAAGACATTTCCCGTGGCGAAGTTCTCGGAGATCAACGCGGCCATCGGCGGCACCGGCTCGGACCTCGGGGTGTTCCGGCTCAAGCAGGATGTGCTGGATGCGAAGCCGGATTTGCTCTTCGTCGAGTTCGCCGTGAACGACGTTGGCGCGGATCCGCAGCAGATTTTCCGGTGCATGGAGGGCATCGTGCGGCAGACGTGGCGCACACTGCCGCAATGCGACATCGCCTTCGTTTACACCATCACGGAGCAACTCTCGCCACCGATGCTGGAGGGCAAGTTCCCGCGCGCCGCCAGCGCGATGGAGAAGGTCGCCGACCACTACGGCATCCCGACCATCCACATGGCGATGGAAGTCGCTCGGCTGGCGAAAGCCGGCAAGCTGGAGTGGAAGGCGCCGTTGCCCAAGACACCTGAGGAGAAGGCCAAGCATGGCGACAAGTTGGTCTTCGCCCCGGATAGTGTGCATCCGCACGTCGAGACGGGCCACGAACTGTATTTGCAGGCCGTCACCCGCTCGCTGCCAGTGATTCGCGAAGCATCGAAAACCACCGGACCGCACCAGCTAGGCAAGCCGCTGATCGCTACGAACTACGAGCACGCCAAGCTGCTGCCCATCACGGCAGCGGCGCTCTCAAAGGGCTTTGCATTGCTCGACGCGAAGACCGACGCGTTCGGCAAGCGCTGGGCGAACCGCATGACGACGCTGAACAAGGGCTCGCAGCCGGGCGCAACGCTCACCTTCAAGTTCAAAGGCACGCGTGCCGCGATTTACGACATCATCGGCCCCGACTGCGGGCAGGTCATCGTGACCGTGGATGACCAGCCGCCGCGCACGGTGCCGCGCTTCGACAGCTACTGCACCTACCACCGGCTCGCGACGCTCGGACTCGGCTCGGAGCTGCCCGACCAGGTTCACACGGTCAAAATCGAGATTCACCCGCAGCAACCAGACAAGGCGAAGATTCTCGCGACACGGAACAACAAGATGGACAAGCCCGAGCGGTTCGATGGCACGGCGTTTTACCCCGGCGCGATCCTGCTTGTGGGTGAATTGGTGAGGTGACTTGCGATGAACCCGCGCCTCAGTCGTCCAATCGCTTTAGCCTACAGGTCCGGCGGCAGTGGCGCGGCGGTCTGCCCAAACGCGCCGTTCCAGAGCGCGCTCGAAACTCACGAGCTGGCGGACCAGGCTGTTGAATTGCGAGTGAGCCTCGCGCCCGTGAGTCCTCTCGAGCTTCGCGTAAAGGCGGCGGTCAGCAGTCAAGTCGTCCGCGCGGTGCGCGACCGGCACGGCAAGCAGGCGCAGACGGGGCGCGCCGATTTGCACCAGCAACGACGCCAGCGATTCGCGGCCGGACGCCAAGTCGGCAATTCCTTCACGCACCAAGGCTTCTCCGGGCAGGCCGGTGAAATCAATTGGAGCTGCAGGGGGCATCGTCGGCATGGTTCGCGGTCAGGTTTGGCCGTGTGTGGCGACCACCGTCTCCACGCGATGTCGCAGCGCGGGCGCGTCAATCGCCGGAAAGCGAATCAACTTTGGCTCAATCGCCCGGAACAGTTCGAGCAAGAGATTGCGTTCTACGAGACCGGTGTTGAACATCTGAGCCACGTCGCCTTGGTCACGGGCGTGGTAACGCTCAATCTTCGACAAGGCCTGGCTGTAAAAGTCGTAGTGGTAAAAACCCAGCGGCCCGTGCTGCGCAATGAACAAGCTGCGGTCGCGCCAGCCTGGCAGCGTGGGGACGAAGTCATCCGGCGCGGCCAGCTCAATGTTGATGTCCACGGCATCTTTCAACCGCGGCAAGGCCTCGAAGAACCCTTGGGGCTCGGGGTCGGCTTTGAGGTCCACATCCAACGTGGTTTCCCGCCATCCCAGCAACACCGCCGACACCCCACCGGTGAAATATACCTGCCCCCCCGAGCGCACGGCCCGGCCCAGTTCGGCCATCAGGCGTTCGATTTTCTCACGACTCGTCTCCGCGCGCATCTCGGCGGGAGCCTAGCCCAGACCGGCGGTCGAGAGAAAGCGGTAATCCATGTCAAACCCGGCGCGTTCTGCCCGGTTGCTCTTTCTTCCCGCTGCATCCCATGAATCAACTGCTTGTTGCCATCGCGTCCCTTGGGCTGGTGGTCGTCAGTGTCGCCGCTGACAAGCCGACCAAGGCCAGCTCGACCGACTGGTGGTCGCTGAAACCACTGGTGCGACCGGCGGTTCCCCCCATCGCCAACCGGGGTTTGCCAACCGGGAATCCGATTGACGCCTTCATCCGCGCGAAGCTCGCTGAGCAGAATCTTCAGCCTTCACCCGAGGCCGAGCCGCGCGGGCTGATCCGCCGGCTTTACTTCGGCCTGCTCGGCCTTCCGCCGAAGCCGGAGGAGGTCGAGGCCTTTGTGCGCGAGTGCTCAAATGGCAATCGGGACTCAGCGACCGGCGCTCTCGTGGACAAGCTCCTCGCCTCCCCGCACTACGGCGAGCGCTGGGCGCGCCACTGGCTGGATGTCGTTCACTACGGTGACACCCACGGCTACGACAAGGACAAGCCCCGCCCGAACGCCTGGCCTTACCGCGACTACGTCATCCGCGCCTTCAATGAGGACCGGCCCTACGCGCGCTTCATCCAGGAGCAGCTCGCGGGCGAGGTGCTTTTCCCCGGCACGCGCGACGGCGTCGAGGCGCTGGGCTTCATCGCGGCGGGACCGTGGGATTTCATCGGCCACGCGGAAGTGCCGGAGTCGAAGATTGACGGGAAAATTGCGCGCCACCTCGACCGCGACGACATGGTGGTGAACACGTTCCAGACCTTCAACAGCCTTACCGTCGGCTGCGCGCAGTGCCACGACCACAAGTTCGACCCCATCCCGCAGCGCGATTACTACCGGCTGCACGCGGTGTTCGCCGCGCTGGACCGGGCGGACAAAAAGTATTTCGCCGACGCGAAGCTGACCGCGCGGTTCGCCGAGTTGGAACACCAGCAACGCACGCTCACCGCGAAGCGCACCGCGCTGGAAACCAAACTCAAGACCGCCGCCGGCAAGGAACTGGAAGCGCTGGACCAGCAAATCGAAGCGGCCAGCAAGGCGAAGGGCGGGATGCCTGCGGAACACGGCTACCACAGCGCCATCTCGCCCACGCAGGACGCGGCGAAGTGGGTGCAGGTCGACCTCGGCCGCAGCGTGGCGATTGACCGCGTGGTGCTGCGCGGATGCTACGATGACTTCAACAAGATTGGCGCGGGGTTTGGTTTCCCGGTGCGGTTCAAGGTGGAGGCGAGTGAGGAGGAACCGGAGCGCGGACGCCCGGGTCCGCAGCCCGGCAACCCGGTGGCAGCGGCTGCGGACGCGGGCGTCCGCGCTCCAGCCGTGTTGGCGGACCACACGGCGAAGGACTTCGCCAATCCCGGCACCGCGCCGCAGACGTTCAAAGGCACCGGGGCAACGGCGCGTTTCATCCGCATCACCGCCACCAAGCTCGCGCCGCGACAAAACGACTTCATCCTCGCGCTCGCCGAGCTGGAAGTCTTCGACACGCGCGGCAGCAACGTCGCGGCGAAGGCCACCGTCGCGGCGCTCGACTCCATCGAAGCCGGACCGCGTTGGCGCAAAAGCAATCTCACCGACGGCATCGCTCCGCCCACGGACAACGCGCCCGTGCTCGCCGCGTTGCGCGCCCAACGCGCCGCCTTGCTCGCGAAGTTCACCGACGACAAATCCCGCGCCGAACTCGCCGCGCTGACGAAGGACTTGGAGCAAGTCGCCGCCGAGCTGAAGCAATTCCCGAAACCCGATGTGGTCTATGCCGGCACGGTGCACTACGGGACTGGCGCGTTCGCGGGCACGGGGCCGGGCGGCGGCAGGCCCCGCGCCATCGCCGTGCTGCATCGCGGCGACGTGAAGCAACCGCGCGATGAAGCCACGCCCGCAGCGCCGGGTTATCTCAGCGGTCTGCCCGGCGACTTCGCGCTGCCGGCCGGCCACAGCGAGGGCGAGCGGCGGGCAGCTTTGGCCAAGTGGCTTTCCTCGTCCGACAACCCGCTCACGTGGCGCAGCCTCGTGAACCGCGTGTGGCAATACCATTTCGGTCGTGGCTTGGTGGAGACGCCCAATGACTTCGGACGCAACGGCGCTCTGCCCACCCATCCCGAACTGCTCGACTGGCTCGCATGCGAGTTCCGCGACAGCGGCGGGTCGCTGAAGAGGCTGCACCGGCTCATCGTGACCAGCGCAACCTATGGGCAGTCGTCGGCCACCTCTGCGCTGCGCCGCGCGGCGGACGCTGAGAACCGCTATTTGTCCCACCAGAACCGTCGCAAGCTCGACGCCGAGGCCGTGCGCGACGCCACGCTGTTCGTCGCTGGCAAACTGAACCCGCAGCTCGGCGGCCCGGCCTTTCAGGACTTCATCATCGAGAAGCCGGAGCACTCGCCGCACTACCAGTATCACCTGCACGACCCGGAAGACCCGAAGTCGCACCGGCGCTCCGTCTATCGCTTCCTCGTGCGCTCGCAGACGCAGCCGTTCATGACCACGCTGGACTGCGCGGATCCTTCGATGCAGGTCGGCAAGCGCAACGAAAGCGTCTCCGCGCTGCAAGCCCTCGCCCTCCTGAACAACGGCCTGATGGTCACGATGGCGAAGCACTTCGCCGCGCAACTCGACGCGGGCGGCGGAGGCCTGCCGGCAAAAGTGGACCGCGCCTTCCGCCAAGCCCTGTCCCGCCCGCCGACGCCCGAGGAGCAGGCGAACCTCACCACCTACGCCCAGCAACACGGCCTCGCCAACGCCTGCCGTGTGCTCTTCAACCTGAACGAGTTTGCCTTCGTGGATTGAAACCACTCCGGTTCGGCCGCGTCCGACTCCGCGTGATTGGCAGAATTGTCTTCCTGAGCATCGTCGCACTTGCGGTTCCGTCATGGGCCGCTGCTCCCGTTGGCCCGGCGGATTTCGACAAAGCCTTGGCTCCGTTCCTCGCGGAGCATTGCAACCGTTGCCACGACGCCAAGCAGGCGAAGTCGGATTTCCGCATTGATACGTTGTCGCGCAAGGTTGGCGTCGAGAATACGCCGCAGTGGGTGGAAATCATGGAGCGCATCAACTCGGGGGAGATGCCGCCCAAAAAGGAGAAGCAGCCCAGCGCCGCCGAGCGGGCGCGGGTGGTCGAGTGGCTGGCGGCGCGGCTGAAGGAGGGCGAGTCGGCGCGCATGGCGGCGCGCGGGCCGGTGACTTACAACCGCCTCACGCGCGACGAGTATGTGAACACCATCCGCGACCTGCTCGGCGTGCAGTTTGACGCGAAGGACCCGGGCAACTTCCTCGAAGACCCCGAGTGGCATGGCTTCGAGCGCATCGGTTCGGTGCTGACGTTGTCGCCGTCGAACATCGAGAAGTATCTCGGCGCGGCGGAGAAGATTTTGGCGGAGGCGTATCCCGAGGTCGCGCCGCTGCGGAAGGGGCAGAAGCCGCCGGAACCGTTCGGCGGAACGAAGCGGGCTTACGAGGAGCACCAGATTCAGGAGCGGCATCGCGAGCGGCTGCGGGAGTTGGGGCTGCTGGACAAGGTGCGTTACGAGATGTGGCCGGGCGATTTGTTCCGCTACTCGATGTTGCGCGACCCGTTGCCCGAGGCCGGGGTTTACGAAATCAGTTACACCCTCAGCGGGTTGAAGCCGGAGAAAGGCCTCGCGCCCCGGCTGAAGGTTTACGAATCCAAGCTCGACCGCGTGCTGTTCGAGCAGGACATCGTCGCGGCGGAGGACCAGCCCATCACGGTGACGTTCCGCGCGCACCTGCCGAAGGGCCGGCCGAACATCGAGGTGTATAACGAGGTGCCGGGTCCCTCGAACCTGCCGCGCTCGGGCCGGCACGGCGACACGCCGTTCGTGAGCACGAAGCTGGGGCGCACCCCGTGGCAGCTGAAGCTCACGGACGAGGCAGGCAAGCCGCGCTATCCGTTCCTCATCCTTGATTCCATCACCTGGCGCGGGCCCATCGTGACGGACGAGGAAAAGCAGCGGCGCGCGGAGTATTTCCCGGAGAGCGAGGGCGAATTGAGCCGCGTGCGCGAAGGGCTGGGCCGGCTGGCGCGGCGGGCGTTCCGTCGGCCGGTTACGGACGCGGAGTTGGACCACTTCACCGGCATCGTGAAGAGCGAGCTGGCGGCGAAGGAGAAATTTCCCGATGCCGTGAAAGCGGGCATGCTCGCGATTCTTTGCTCGAAGAGTTTTCTCTTCCTCACCGAGGGCGACGCGAACGCGACCCGCGCGACGCTCAACGACTGGGAAATCGCCTCACGCCTCTCGTATCTGCTGTGGAGTTCCATGCCGGACGACGCGCTCTTCAAGCTGGCGGAGCAAGGGAAGCTGCGCGACAAGGCCGAGCTTGCGAAACAAGTGGGCCGCATGCTGAAGGACCCGCGCGCGGCGCAGTTCGCGGACGCGTTCGCCACGCAGTGGCTGCGGCTGCGGAAGGTCGGCATGTTCCCGCCGGACAAGAAACTTTACCCCGACTACGACAAGACGCTGGAGACCGCCATGATTGGCGAGTCGAAGGCGTTCTTCCACGAAGTGCTGCGGCAGAACCTGACGCTGCGCGAGTTCCTCAACTCGGACTGGAGCATGATGAACGCGCGGCTGGCGCAGTTCTACGGGCTGCCGGACGCGGGGCTGCCGCGTGATGGGTTTCAGCGCGTGTCATTGCCGGCCGAGAGCCGCCGCGGCGGCTTGCTCACGCAGGCGGCCATCCTCTCGCTCACATCGGACGGCACGCGGCATCGGCCCGTGCATCGCGGCGTGTGGCTGTCGGAAGTCATTCTCGGCAAGACGCCCCCGCCCCCGCCACCGAACGTGGACCCGATTCCCACGACCGCCGTGGATTCGCCCAAAGCCACGCTCCGCATGAAGCTGGAGGCGCACATGAAGGACCCGAACTGCGCCGCGTGCCACCGCAAGATTGACCCGCTCGGGCTGGCCTTCGAGAATTTCGACGCCATCGGGCGCTGGCGCACGGAGGAGGTCACCGACGGCACGGGCACGAACCCGCCGGTGAATCCCGCCGGTCAAATGCCGGACGGCCGCAGCTACGCGACGCCCGAGGAGTTCAAGAAGCTCCTGCTCGCCGACGTGGACACCTTTGCCACCGCGTTCATTGAGAAGCTCGCCACCTATGGCCTGCGTCGCGCCACGGACTTCGGCGACCGCGCGGACTTGCAGGTGCTCGCCGCCGCCAGCAAGGCCAAGGACTACCGGCTGCGCGATCTCGTCGAGTCATTTGTTTGTTCCGACCTTTTCCAAAAGCGATGAAGCAAAGTTCTTGGTTCCTAGTTCTTGGTGCTTGGTTGGGTGAAACCGGGGCCAGCAGGAATTCGATCGCCGACATCAACGAACCAAGAACCAAGCACCCAAAACTAAGAACGATTTCAGATGACCATTCGACGCTTTGAGGACATCGAAGGCTGGCAGATGGCGCGTGAGTTGGCGCGCCGGGTCTATGCGGTGGCGCGGCAGGGCGAGTTCGCGCGCGACTTCGGGCTGCGCGACCAGATTACGCGGGCGGCCGGCTCGGCGATGCACAACATCGCGGAAGGCTTCGATGGCGGCAGCAACGCCGAGTTCGTGAAGTTCCTCCGCTACGCACAGCGTTCGTGCTCCGAAGTGCAGAGCGAACTTTACGTGGCGCTGGACAATGAATACATCACGCCAAGCCAATTCAATTCCATCTATGTGCAGGCCGCCGATACCCACGCCAAAATCGGCGGCTTCATTCACTACCTGCTCAAATCCACCGCGACTCACGTAACGCCGAAACCAAGAACCAAGCACCAGGAACCAAGCACATGAATCTCAACCTCCGCCGCTGGGAAATCAGCCGCCGCACCGCGTTGCGCGGCATTGGCGCGACCATCGCCCTCCCGCTCCTCAATGCGATGGCCGCCCTGCCCGCCGCGACCAAGCCCAAACGCAGCGTCTTCCTCTACATCCCCAACGGCGTCAACACGCTCACCTGGCAAATCCAGAAGGCCGGTGCGGACTACGAGTTCACCGCGCCGCTCAAGTCGCTGGAGAAGCACCGCGCCGACCTCACCCCCATCAGCGGCCTTCACCACCCGATGGTCATTGGCAAACACCACAACTGCGAGAAGGTCTGGCTCACCGGCGCGAACGTCCCCGGCGACGGCGGCGCCTTCCGCAACACCGTCTCCGCCGACCAGCTCATCACCGACGTGCAGGGTGCGGCCACGCGCTTCCCGTCGCTGGAGCTGGCCATTGAAGGCACTTCGCTCGCGTGGTCGAAGGACGGCATTCAGCTCCCCGCCGAGCGCAACACCCAGCAGATTTTCAACCAGCTCTTCGGTGTGGAAAAGGAGAGCAAGGAAACCATCCGCCGCCGTTTGAGCCGGCGCGGCAGCATCCTCGACCTCGTCGCCGCCGACGCCAAACGCGTGAATCGCGGGCTCGGCACCGAGGACCGCAGCAAGCTCGACGAATACCTCACCGCCGTCCGCCAGGTCGAAGAGCGCACCAAGCGCGCCGACGAATGGCTCAACGTCCCGAAGCCGCAGGTGCCCGCCGACGCCACCGCCAAGCTCACGCGCAAGCTCTCGATGGCCGAGGCAGGCGAGTATTACCGGCTGTTCTACGACCTCATGGTCATGGCGCTGCGCACCGATTCCACGCGCGTCATCACCTGCGGCATCGGCAGCGAAGGCAACACCAGCGGCATCCCGGAAATCGGCATTCTCCAGACCCGCCACGGCCTCTCGCACCACAACGGCGACCCGGAGCAGCTCCGCCGCCTCACCGCGACCGACACGTTCCTCGTGGACCAGCTCAGCTACCTCCTCGATCAGCTCAAGGCCGCGCAGGAAGACGGCCACCCGCTGCTCGACACCACGCAGGTGCTCTGGGGCAGCGGCATGGCCTACGGCCACAGCCACGGCAACGCCAACCTCCCCATCATCGTCGCGGGCGGCAAAGCACTCGGCTACCGGCACGGCACGCACGTGGACTTCAACCTCCCGAAGATTGGCCGATACGACGTGGCCGACGCCACCGGCCACTACAAGATTTGCTCACGTCCCGTGGACGACAATGCCCGCCTCAGCAACCTGCTCCTCACGATGATCCAACGCGCCGGCGTGAAGGCGGAGAAATTTCAGGATAGCACCGGGCCGCTGTCGCAATTGGTGGCGTGAGCGGGCGGATGGCCTTGGCCCAATGAAAGCGAAAGAGTAATCTCCCCGCATGTCAGCACTCGTCATTGACTCGGTTCCCGACACACTCCACGCGCGGCTGCAGCAGCTCGCTGTGGCGCATCAACGTTCCGTTTCACAAGAAGCTGTTCATCAATTGGAGAGGGCGCTCGCGAATGAGGAGCCGGAAACTTCCCCGGCTCCGGCAGCCGCGTCTTACTGGGCGAACCGCAAGCTGCTGCCCGAATACGAATCCGCTTTGCGCGCCGGCGCGTTCTCCAGCGGCACGGATTCGAGCACAGCCATCTCCGAGGAGCGCGACGCCAGATGACCCGCGCGTATTACGACGCGAACTATCTGTTCAAGCTCTTGGCCAATGAGGCTGGCTCCCCTGAAGTCCGTGCACACGCGACGCACGTGAGCATCATCTGCTGCTCGCTGCACGGGCGCGCAGAGTTTGCTTCGGCCTGCCATCGAAAGCTCCGGGAAAATGCGGCGACCCCTGAGCAAGTCCGCGCGCTGCTCGCTCAACTCGGCGCCGATGCCGACGCCGGCGGGCTCCTTTGGCTGCCGGTGAACGAGGCAGTAATCGCTCGCGTCGAGCGCATCTTCAGCACCGCTCCGGCTGCCACCTACTTGCGCGCGGCGGACGGTCTGCATCTGGCCAGCGCGGCGGAAAATGGTTTCACAGAAATCTATTCCAACGACCGTCACCTGCTCGCGGCAGCCCCACTGTTTGGGTTGCAAGGCTTCAACTTGATTTCATAGCCGAGCCGCTTCCAGAACTTCTATCCGCCCATGCGCTTGCTCTTGCTCATTCTCACCGCCACCGTCACCTTCGCCACCGAGCCGCTGAAATTCCGCACCGATGCCGACGGCCCGGTGAAGGCCGAAGACAAACGTGCGAATCCGAAGAGCCGCAAGCCCACTGACAAACCCGACTGGTTCCAGCTCGTGCCCGGCGAGTTCCCGCCCGCCGGCTCCGCGCACGCCGTGTCCGGTGAGCTGATGCAGATGGACCACCTGGAGCGGCGCTTCCAAATCCGCGTGGACCGCAACGACAGCCAGGAGCGTGGCGTGTGGGATTTGCCGCTGGACGCCACGATGCTGCCTTACGGTTCGATTTGGCAGCACGGCGCTCCGGCAGCGTTGCAGGACATTCCGTTGGGCACGCACTTGCGCGGCCTCTTCTACCTCGCCGACCCGGACGACAAGACGCCGTTGCCGGAAACTTCCTATCGCCGCAAGACGCCCGAGTGGGAGTTCCGCCGCTGCTTCCGCATCGAGGATGAGTTCACGTTCCACGCCCGGCAGAAGCAGCTCTGGCGCATTGATGCCGTTGACCTCGGCACGAACAAGCTCACCGCCACGTTGCTTGAAAACGGCAAACCCATCGGCGACGGCAAAGCTAAAACCTTCGACCTGCGCTCCAGCACGCGCGTCTTCAAGGGCAACGGCTTTGCCGACCTCACCGCCCTCCAGCCCGGCCAGACCGTCCTCTTCAATCTCACCTGGGTCACGCTCTACGGCCCCGGCCGCATCACCGACCTCTGGCTGGACGAGCCCGCCCGCGCCCGCGCCACCGCGCACCAGCTTGAGCGCCACCGCCAGCATATCCGCGAGCGCGGCCTCGCCGGCTACGTCAGCGCCGTGGACGACGACGCGCAAATCGTCACGCTCACCTTCTTCGGCGGAGTGGATCCAAAGCTCTTCGAGGAAATCCGCAACGTGGACACCAACAAAGTTGGCTGGCCGCTCGCGAAGGAAGCTGACAACCAGGCCGCGCCCAAAGGCACCATCGCCGTCGCGCGTGAGTCGCTCATGACCTACGACCCCGTCAACGACCGCAAGGGCGGCAACGTCGTGGACATCAAAACCATCCCCGCCGAGCCCGGCAGCAGCGGCGTGCAAATCAAAGTGAAGTGCGACCTTCTGCTCGAAGGCTTCCGCCCCAAACGGGTCGTGCGCTTCTACCCGGCCACGTGGAAAGTCATGGCCCTCCCGCGCGAGGAGCAGTTCTTCGGACGCGAGTGATTCAGGCCCGCCCCAGTTTTTCCCAACCTATGAAACGAACCTGCCTTCTTCTTGTTGCCACCCTGCTTGCCGCCGGCACTGCCAGCGCTCTGGACCCGCACGTCGAGGCCGTCATTCGCACCGTCGAGGGGGCGAAGGGCAAGGTCGAGAAGACCGCCGACGGCCAGAGCCTTAAGCTCGTGGACCTCGCCGTGCCCAACACCGGGCCGCACGACCACCGCAAGGACGATCCCTACAACGCTGCGTTCTTCGAGCACCTCGGGCACATCACCACGTTGGAGTCGCTGCACGTCATCGCCACGAAGTTCAACGACGAGTGGATGCCCTCACTCGCGAAGCTCACGAACCTCAAATCGCTGCGCTTCGTGAACAACGGCAAGCTCACCGACGCCGGCCTGGCGCAGCTTGCGGGCCTCAAGCAGATGACGAACTTCGGCTACATCGGCACGGCGATGAAGGGCCACGCCTTCGCGCAGTTCACCGGCTGGACGCAGCTTTCGCGGTGCAGCTTCCGCGGCAGCAGCATTGATGACGAGGGGCTGAAAAACATCTGCGAGCGCTTCCCGAAGCTGGAAAGCCTCGTGCTCGCGCACGCGAAGTTCACCGACGCCGGCGCGCCTCACCTCGCGAAGCTCGCGCAGCTCAAGGGCCTCGAAATCGGCACGCACAACGCCACCGCCGCGAGCCTGCGGCACATCGCCGCGCTGCCGCTGGAATATCTGCAACTCGGTGAAGGCTTCGACTCGCCCGCGTCGCTGCCGCACCTGATGCCGCTCAAGACGCTGAAGCGCCTCACCATCACCAACTGTAAGGCGTTTGGCGACGACGACCTCAAGCAAATCGCCACCCTGAAGTCCGTGGAGAATCTGGAACTCGGCAGCCTCGCGCTGCCGGAAGCGCGGCTCGCCCTGCTGAAAGACTTCGCGCACCTGAAAGCGCTGCGTGTCACGCCGCCCACTCGCGAGAAGTTCAGCCCGGAAATTCAGGACGCGGTGAAGAAGGCCCTGTCCAAAGCCGCGCTGAAGTTCGAGTGACACCGGCTGGTTCTGCTTTGGTTCGCCCTGTTTGACCATGAAACTCCGATTTGCCCCGCTACTGGCGTTGTTCGCCGCCGCGTTCCTGCCGCTCCCCGCCGCCGACGCGCCAGCGAAGCCGAAGCTCAAAATCATTCCCGGTCAGGTCATCATCCCGACGGGCACCGGCGAGATGCGCCGGCCGTGGGGCGAACTCATCAGCCTCGACCTCAAGACGCGCACGGGGAAGTTCCGCAACGAGAGCGACGACTCCGTGATGAGCTTCACCGTGATGCCTTACGCCGAGCTGCTGCATCACGCGGCCAACGGCGACTTGCAGGACTTCCGCGTCGGCGAGCGGGCCATCTTCCGCCTGCACGAGAACGAGCAGGGCGAATGGGTTTGGCTGACTTACATCCAGGACGAGATGAACATGCTCAACGGCCACAAGGAGTATTTCTACGTGGACAAGATTGACGCGGCGAAGCGCGCACTCGACTGCACGTGGGCCAATTTTGACAAGAGCTTCATCCGCATGACCAACGTCCTCATCGAGACCGACGGCGAGACGCGCTTCTGGAAGGCGGGCGCGCCGGCGAAGTTCAGCGACATCAAGGTCGGCGACAAACTGCGCACCAAGACGCACGGGGCAGGGCAGGGCAAGCGGCGCATTGCGTGGGAGGTCTTCCTCGACGACGAGAGCCTGCTGAAGTTCCAGGCGGAACAGAAAGCCGTCCACACCGCCCGCATCCTAAAGGAAGGTGCGCCCGGTTACGTGGATGCGGTGAGTGGCACGGAACTGAAGCTCACGCTTTTCAACGAGGGCGGAGATCTCGCCAAGCAGCTCAAAACCGGCCAGCTCGTGCGCGTCGCGCCTGCGGGAGCGGATCGTAAGCCCGTCGCCCCGCCCTTCAGCGGCACGATCACAGCTGCCGCGACGAAAGGCCGGGAAACGAAGGTCACCCTCACGCTAGGCACCAGCGGAGCGAAGTTTCAGCCAACCGGACTGGCTCGCCTGTGGCGGGCGGAGCAGTAGCTCCACCGAAGGGCGCGCGACCATCTCCGTGGGGCGCAAGCACGTCCGGCCGTCGCAGGTGGAGATCTGCCGGGAACTGGGCAGGCCAGACGGATTCAGCCCCAGCGCGCCAAGCTACTTGGCCTCACCTGACTTCTTGGGCGCGGCCTTGTTCGCCGCCTTGGGCGCGGGGGTGGCTTTCTTGTCGAGGTTCTGGTTCAGGTCAGCCTCGGCGAATTTCGTGTTCGCGCCGTCGGCCGGGACTTCGAGGCCGGCGCTCCAGAGGATGCCGTTGACCACGAACTTCCGCTGGCTCTCGTAACCCCAGCTCTTATGCAGGTCCGCGCCGGTGAAGCCGAAGCCACGCCCGCCGCCCGCGCGCTGGTGCGCCCAGCCGATGACCTCGTCGCGGCCGACGTGCTGCTTTGCGTCCGCGCTGCTGCGGGACTTTTCTGGCACCTGCCCGACGATGAGCGGGGCGAAGCCCTTGTCCTTGGCGAAATGCAGGTTATAGAGCCAGCCGTCGCCCGGAGCGGCGAAAGGCTTCACTCCGCGGAGCACCGGATGTGTGCCGACGGGCTTCAAATCCATGTCCCAGTGCCCGCGGCAGCCGATGTCACTGCGGAACACACCGCCGAGCCAGTCCTGCACCTTGTCGCCGTCCGGGCCCTTGGGGAAATCCATCGCCTGATGCAGCAGCACGAGACCCGCGCCACCGTCAAGCAGCTTGGCCAGCCGTGCCCAACGGGCGGGTTCGATGAACGGCTGTTTCCCGCCGCCGTCGCCGAAATAGACCACGCATTTTGCGCCCTCGAGGATCGCCTCGTTCTTCGGCCAGTCCCGCGCCATGACCGGCCAGACGCCGGGCTGCTGTTTTAGCCAGCCCATGAGCAGCGCGCAGCCGGCGAAGTATTCGTGGGCCATCGGCTTGCTGCTGGGACCGCCGGCGAGCAGGACGATCTTTGTGAGCTTGGCGTCAGGCGCATCCACTTCCAGCGGCACGCTGGATTGGTCATGCGGGTCGGCGGCGCGCAAGGGGAGCAGGGCGATGCCCAGAAGGAGGGCGGAGCGGAGCAAGTAGTGCATGGCGCAATGAAGCGGGATTCGCCGCCGCCGCACAAGCCGCAACGTCAATGCCCCGGCCGCCCAATCCTGCTTAATGGCGCAAATAAGCAGTTGCCAAACGCCGGGCCTTCCCCCATACACGCTTGCGCATTCGGTCGCGCCGGTTGCGGGATTTGGTGAATCGTCAGGTGAACGTAGTTCGGTGATGATTTGAAACCCGGTGGTCGGGAACAGTCGGAGCAGTTAGGAGCGACAGGTGCAAATCATCATGAACAACAACAAACTGTTCGTTGGCAACCTCGCGTTCGCCACGACCGAGAACGACCTGCAGGACGCCTTTGCCGCGTTCGGCACCGTCATGGAAGTCAACCTCATGCTCGACCGCATGACCGGCAAGTCCCGCGGTTTCGCCTTCGTCACCATGGCGACCCCCGAGGACGCCCAGAAGGCCATCGAAGGCATGCACGGCAAGAATTTCGGCGGTCGTGACCTGACCGTGAACGTCGCCCGTCCCCGCGAAGAACGTCCTCCCGGCGGCGGCGGTGGCGGCTATCGTGGCGGTGGCGGTGGTGGCGGCGGCGGCTATCGCGGTGGTGGCGGTGGTGGCGGTGGCTTCCGCGGCGATCGCGGCGGCGACCGTGGCGAGCGCCGTGAACGCGGCGGCGACCGTTACTGATCAGTTTTGACACACAAACGCGGGCGGCTGTAACCAGCCGCCCGCGTTTGCTTTTCCGGGGCATTTCAGACCAGCGCGGCGGCGGCCGTCTCCTGGAATACTTTGCGGATGTCCGCGCCGTCACTGTTTCCCAGGCGCGCGCGCTGGATCATCAGGATGTAGATCGCCCCGCGCTTCGGATCGGCCCAGCTTTGGGTGCCATAGGCTCCGCCGTGCCCGTAGGTGCCGGGCGCCAGCATTGCCGTCACGCCCTGCGGCTGCTTGACCACTTGGAAGCCCAACCCCCAGCTCATGCCCTCGGTGAACCCGGTCTTGATGTCGCCGGTCTGCGTGCTCGTGAGCTGTTGGTGCGCCTGAGGGGACAAATATCGCCGCCCGTTGGCCTGCCCGCCCCCCAGCATCATCTGATAGAACTTCGCGATGTCCGCCGCGGTCGAGTAAAGCCCGCCCGCCGGGATGGGGGTGCGCCAGCGCGCGGTCAATGGCAGGCCGCGCAGGAAGAAGTTGTCCACCTCGGCCAGGCCTTGGTTGTCCGGGCCGGGTTGATACGACTTCGCCACGCGGTGGGCCTGCGACTCGGTCGGCCAGAAGGTTGTGTCCTTCATGCCCAGTGGCTTGAACAGGCGGGCGTCGAGGAACTCCGCGAAACTCCGGCCTGACACGACTTCCACGATGCGGCCCAGAGTGTTGATGCCCGGGTTGCTGTATTGCCATCTGGTGCCGGGCTCGAAGGCCAGCGGTTGCAGCGCGTAGGCCAGCGTGCGCTCGGCGAGCGTGAGGTCGCGGCCCGTGTCGGGCGCGTCGCTGTTGAGGCCGGCGGTGTGCGTGAGCAGGTCCCTCAGCGTGATGCGACGCGACGGCTTCTTGAGCACCGTGGCTTCGGCCGTGCGCGTGGCCTGCATCATCTGCCCCTTGAATTCGGGCAGAAACTTCTCCACCGCATCGTCCACCGCAAGCCGGCCCTCGTCCTGCAGCATCAGCACGGCTGCGCCGGTGATCGGCTTGGTCATCGAAGCGATCCAGAACAGGTCGTCCGTTCGCATGACCCGCTTCCTGGCTAGGTCTGAGTAACCCACCGCATCCAGCGCCAGCACCTTGCCGCCGTGCGCCACAAGCGTGACCGCGCCGGAGACCACCTGGCGGTCCACAAACGCCTGCATCTGCTGTGGGATGCGCTGGAGCTGCGTTTGGGCTGCGCGTTCAAGCGACAGCGATTTGGCGGCGACCGGAGACGCAGCGGCGAAAGCGATGGGAATGGTGCTGAGAAAATGGCGACGGTTCATGGGCTTACGATAGGAAGCAGCCCGGGACGAGGCCAGCCGGATCTGGCCTGCCAAAAGCAAACGCCCGCTGCCGGGCGGCAGCGGGCGTCGGGCAAATGTTTGCGGCAGCGCGGTTACTTCGCGGCGGCGTAGGCCTTGGCGACCTCAGCCCAGTTGACCACGCTCCAGAAGGCCTTCAGATAGTCGGCGCGCTTGTTCTGGTATTTGAGGTAGTAGGCGTGCTCCCACACGTCGCAGCCGAGGATGGGTGTGCCCTCGCAGCCGGCGACGGCCTTGCCCATGAGCGGATTGTCCTGATTGGCGGTGGAGCAAATCTCGAGCTTGCCGCCGTTGACGACGAGCCAAACCCAGCCGGAGCCGAAGCGCCCGATGCCACCGGCCTCGAACTTGGCCTGAAAGTCGGCGAAGGAGCCGAACGCGGCATTGATGGCAGCCGCGAGGTCGCCCGTGGGTGCGCCGCCGGCCGCGGGGGCCATTAGCTTCCAGAAAAAGGAGTGGTTCCAGTGGCCACCGCCGTTGTTGCGCACGGGGCCGCGGATGTTCTCCGGCACGCTCGCGATGCCGAGCACCAGCTGGTCCAGCGACTGCGACTCGACGGGTGAGCCGGCGAGGGCCTTGTTGAGGTTGTCCACGTAGGCTTTATGGTGGCGGCCGTGGTGGATCTCCATGGTGGCCTTGTCAACGTGGGGTTCGAGTGCGTCGTGGGCGTAAGGAAGAGCGGGGAGTTCGTGGGCCATAAGAATTCTATCTGGGTTCTACGTTTTCTTCTGCAAAGAAGTGCGCTGAAAGTAGCACCCTGTTCCGCCCGCGCAAACGGATTTCTTGGAACGGATTTCTCGGTGGAATCAGTTGTAAAAAATCGGACTCTGCTGCTGACAGGCCGCTCATTTTTTGCTACCAGGTTTGCGGTAGCAGGACGGTGTTCCACCCTCCGGCTCCGAATTGGGCGTAAAGCGTGTCTGATTGGGTTGGCCGTCTGCTGTTCGTGTGCCTGGGACAGCGATGCCTGCGCCTGCGCCGCCATGATCTGTTGCCGGTTTCGTATATAAGTTTTGTGCTGTGTTCCCTTCATGAATAATTCACCCCGTATGACTCCTTCGCGTAGCCCCATCGCTGCCCGCAGCTTGAGCCAGCTCTTCGGCGTCGGCCTGTTTGCCTTCCTTTGTGTAATGACCATGGGCGCACAGGCCGCCTCCCCACATGCCGGCTTCTACACCGGTTATCTCTACAGCTCCATCTCTGGCACCATCACCGTGCCGGAGTCAGCCATTGGTGCGGCGATTTTCACGGTGGATAGTGACGGCAACATCACCGGCAACTTCCCGGGCACGGTGGATGGTGCGGGCGTCATCACCTGGGGCGCGAACGCCACGGGCTTCACCACGGGCCTGATCAGCGGTGGCGTGCTCGCCGCCACGAACAGTGTGAACAACGGGGCCGCGATCACCACCCACCGCATCGCCGCAAACATTTCTTCCGGGGGCTTTGGCGGCGGCGGCACGGTGGCGCAGAGCCTGAACTGGCGCGTGCCAACGCCGACCGGGGCGAACATGCGCGGGGTGACCTACGGCGCCGGCAAGTTTTTGGCGGTCGGTCCGGCGGGCTGCGCCGCCATCTCGGCCGATGGCACCAATTGGTTGGCGGTGAACACGGTCACCACGAAGCAGCTCAACAGCGTGGCCTTCGGCAACAACATCTTCGTCGCGGTGGGCGAAGGCGCGACGGTTATCAGCTCGCCCGACGGCCTGACGTGGACGGCGCGCAGCATGGCCAGCTCACCGTTGCAGAACTTCGTGGGCGTGGCGTTCGGCAACGGCACGTTCGTCGCCGTCAACCTGGTGAACGAACTCTTTACTTCCACCGACGGCATCGCGTGGACCAAGCTGACGAATCCCCCAGCCGGGCAGTTCTGGAACAACCTCAAGTATGTGGGCGGAATGTTTGTGCTGGTGGGGCAGTCCAGCACCTCCGGATACATCGCCACATCGGCCGATGGCATGACTTGGAACGCGGGGAAATCGCTCGCCTCCACCAGCGGCATCCTCGACGTGACCTTCGGCAATGGGAAATGGGTAGGCGTCAGTTCGTCCCGCTATTTCACCTGGGTGAACGCGGATGCCAGCGACGCCGCGGCGGGCACGTTCAGCGGGCTGGGCGACGCGGTCGGGTTCATCAACGGCGTGTTCGTCTCGGACAACTGCTACGTATCCACCAACGGCACCGCGTGGAGCCGGAGCACCTATCCGGTGGTGGACATCAACGACATGGTGACAGCCAACAACCTGCTCGTGGCCGCCGGCAGTGTGATGATGAGCACGCCGGACGGGCGCTTGTGGTCCGTTCACTCCCGCACGGTCCAACAGCCGGACGTCAATAACCTGAACTTTAGCGGCCAGCCGGTGTCTGGCCACGTGTGGGATGAAATCCAGTATTATGATTTTAACCCCGTTTTGCAGAATCAGAGCTTCGGTGTGGGCGGTGTGATCCCTAACCCAGCCCAGCCCGCCAGTCTCGTATCCCCCACTACGAATACATTACGCGACGCGCACAGCTTTTCCTCCAGCGGTGGCATAGCCGTGGGCGAGAATGGCACCATCGTGCGCTACAGCAATGGCCAGAACGCTTGGACCAATGTTCCCTCCGGCACCACCGTTTCGCTGCGGAGCATCGCCGCGTCGGCGGATGCCAACGTGGTCGTGGTTGGCGGTGGCGGCACGATTCTCCGTTCGGTGAACAACGGCCAGTCGTGGAGCGCCGTCGCCTCCGGCACCACGGAGAACTTGAACCGCGTGACCTACACGACCGGCGCGGGCTTCAACTACTTCGTCGCCGTCGGCGACAACGGCGTCATCCGCAAGTCCACCAACGGCACCACTTGGACCGCGCTGACCTCCGGCACCACCAAGCGCCTCGTGAGCATCGCCCAACGATCGGCCACCATTCATCTTGTGGCTATGGCCGAGGATTCCACGGTGTTACTTTCTCACAACCACGGCACGAATTGGACATCCATCGCCGTGAACCTCCCGCGCCCCATCACCTACGGCACATCCGGCACGGGCTACGCACAAGATGGCCTCCGCATGACCACCACCGACGGCACGAACTGGACCTACACGTTCCCCTCCGTGTCGGGCATTTCGGGCCTGGGATACGGCAATGGCCGCTACGTCGCGCTCTCCGGCGTGAATCGGATGACCTCGCCGGATTTGGTGAACTGGAGCATCGCCACCACCCCACACAGTCATAGCGGGGTCGCGTTTGGCAACGGCCTGCTCGTCTCCATCGGTGCGGGTGATTTCACCTACTCCAATGGCTTCGTCTCCGTCTCGATGGACGGCTCGCGCTGGTTGTCACAAACCACGCCCACGCGGGTGAACTTGAGTTCTGTGGCCTACGGGCAGGGCAAGTTCGTGGCCGTGGGCTTCAACGGCACCATTCTCAGCTCCACCAATGGCGTGAACTGGGTGGACCGCACCACCGGGAGCACCACCGTGCAGTTGAACAGCGTGACTTACGGCAATGGGGCATTTGTCGCCGTGGGCACCAGCGGTGCTGGGCGCTACTCGACGGATGGCGAAAACTGGATCTCCTCCGCCACGGGCGCGACGCTAAAGTCTGTCACTTTCGCCAAAGGACTCTTCGTGGCGGTCGGCGACAACGGCGCGATTCGCACCTCAGTGAACGGCACCAACTGGACTTCGCGCAGCAGCAGTCCCAGCACGACGGAATTTCTGAATGCCGTGCAATACGCCGGCGACCGCTTCGTGGCTGTGGGTGGCCTCGCCGGCTCCGGCGAGGGAGCCTTGGTCCTGCACTCCCAAAACGGCACCAACTGGACCCTCGAAGTATCCAATATTCCATCCTCGCTGAGGACCGCCGTCGCGGCTGCCGGCCAATACGTCGCGGCCAGCGACGGTGCAGGCGTCATTGTCTCCGCCCCGTATCAGAGTGCACCCGCTCCCACTATCACCGGCCAGCCCAGCCCAGCCGGCCAGTCCGTCAATGCCGGCGCAACGGTGAGCTACACCGTGACCGCCACCGGCACAAACCTCCAATACCGCTGGCTCAACAGCGGCTCGCCTATGAGCGATGGCCCCGGCGTCTCCGGCTCCGGCACCGCCACGCTCACGCTCACCGGCGTGGATGTGCTGGATGCCAGCGTCTATCACGTCTCGGTGTGGAATGAGAACGGCAGCGTGTTGAGCCAGCCCGTATCGCTCTCCGTGACTGGCCCCCCCATCATTGTGACCCATCCGGCTTCCGTGACGGTCAATAATCTGCAGAATGCTCAGTTCATCGTGGGCGCGGCAGGCCCCGCTCCCTTCACGTATCAATGGCGCTTCAACGGCCAGCCCATCGTGGACGGCGGCAAGTTCAGCGGCGCGATGACCAGCCAGCTTGTCGTTTCCAATGCAGTGGGCACGAACGAAGGCATCTTCGATGTCATAGTCAGCAACGCCTTCGGAGCCAGTGCGCCCAGTAGCCCGGCGCAATTGCTGGTGAACCGCGCGCCAACCATCACGCAGCAGCCGGTCGCGCAGGCGGTCATCCAAGGCCAGACGCTCTCGCTCACCGTGGTCGCCGACGGCACGCAGCCGCTCACTTACCTGTGGAAGCGCGACGGCACCAATCTCGCCAATGGCGGGCGAATCTCCGGAGCCAACACCGCCACGCTGACCATCCAGAACGCGCAACTCGCCGACGCTCCCGGCAACAGTGGATACAGCGTGGCCGTCACCAATGCTTTCGCGCCCGGTGTGGTCAGCAGCATCGCTTATCCCAGTGTCATCGCGCCCGGCGCGCTGCGGCCCGACTTCGTCACTGCGCTGAGCGGCACGGTCAGCGACATCGCCCCTGCCGCGAACGGGGACTTCCTCCTTGCCGGCGACCTAAGCGCGAGCATCGGCGGGTTCTTCACCTCAGACGCCGCGCGGGTCCGCGCTGATGGCACCGTGCTCACCAACTTCTCCTCATCCGGCAGCGGTGGCAGCGCCGCGGTGACCAGCGTGCGCGAGATGTTGAACGGACAGGCCTTCGTGGGCGGCTTCTTCTCCACTTGGATCCCGGGCAACCGCCTGTGGCTCGTGCGCCTGAACACCAACGGCTCTACCGATACGAACTTCACCCACACAGTCGGTTCACCGGTAAAGCGCATCCTCCGCCTCGCCGATGGCAAGCTGCTGGTCGCCAGCGGTAGCAGCGGCTTCAACACGGGCAATGTCTACCGCTACAACGCCGACGGCACGGCGGACGGCACCTTCACCAACGTGACGCTGTCCGGCCAGCTGTTCGACATGGCGTTGCAGAGCGATGGAAAGATCATTGTCTCCGGCGCCTTCGGCCTGCGGCGCATCAATGCCGATGGCACCGGCCAGGCGGCTTTTGGCGCGGCAGGAGCGAACATTCCGACCGTGCATGTGGGGCCGGACGACAAGGTCTATTTCAGTGACAACAACGGCACCGCGCTCACGCGCTTCAACGCGGATGGCACGGCAGACGGCACGTTCAGCGCTCCGATGAACGGGCACGTTTATGGCATGGCGTTTCTCTCGGGTGGCCGCATGGCCATCGTCGGCAGTTTCAACACCGTCCACGGCACGAACATGCCAAAGATTGCGCTGATCGAGAGCAACGGCGTGCTCACGGCCGGGTTCACCTCCACCTACGCGCCCACGGTGGGTAACATCCTGTATGCCATCCGTCCGCTCGGCGACGGCACCGCACTGGTCGGCGGCAACATCCAGGTGACCCAGCCTGGCACGCAACGCGGCCTCCAGCGCGTGCAACTCGACCCTGCGGTGCCGACGCCCCCTACCATTACGCAAGCGCCGCAATCCATCGCCCGTGCGGTCGGCGCCAGTGCGAGCTTCACGGTGCAGGCCAGCGGCTTCGGCGGGCCGTTCAGTTACGTGTGGAAGAAGGGCGGCGTGGCACTGGTGAACGGCGGCGCGGTTTCCGGGCAAGGCACCACGACGCTGACGATTGGCAATGTGCAGACGAACAACGCTGGCTTTTACACGGTGGAAGTCTCCGGCCTCAATGGCACCACGGTCAGTGGTGCCGCAGGACTTTCCATCCACACGCCGCCTCCCGTGGGCATCGAACTCACGCTGAACACGGCCTTCAACGCGAACGTGCCGCTTGTCCGGCACACCGTCCTCCGCAACACCGAGTTTATTTACAGCACGAACCTCGTTTTCGCGGGTGGCGTCGTGCAGCCGGATGGGAAGGTCGTGGTGGTGGGCACGTTTGAGTATTCCGCGCCCGGTGGCGGCACGAACTACAGCATCATCCGCCTCAACGCCGATGGCACGCTCGACAGCGGATTCACCCCGCCGAGACTGGAGTTCCTGCGCGCTAGCGCTTACTTCAGTGCCGCGCGCGTCACCGATGTGGCGCTGCTCTCCGATGGGCGCATCGCCCTTGTGGGTGAAGTTTCCCGCGTGGGCGGCGTGACCAACGCGCGCGTCGTGCTGCTCAACGCCAATGGCACACATGACACCAGCTTCACGCCCGATGCCGCGTTGAACAACCTCTTCTCCGTCGCCGTGGACACACAAGACCGGCTCGTCGTGGGTGGTTATCGGCCTGCTCTTGCCGTCGGCAGCGGCGCAATTCACAAGCACGTCTCGCGGCTGCTCACGACCGGCGCGTATGACACGAGCTTCAACACCGGCTCGCTTGCCATTGAAGAAACCGGATCGGGCACGCTGCTCATCCAGCCGGATGGCAAAATACTCGTTTTTGCCTACACCGCAGGCTACGCGGACAGCACGGTGATGCGCCTCCTGACGAATGGGACCACGGACGGGACATTTTTCACCGCGGGCTTCAGCGGCTCGCGCGTGAACGACCTGCAGTTCGCGCCCAATGGCGGCATTCTGGTGCCGGGGCGTTATCCGACCATTTCCGGTCAGCCCCGGCGCGGCATGGCGCGCCTGCTCGCGCACGGTCCGCTGGACACGACCTTCACCAACACCGCCACGAACAATGTGCTGCAGCCCGAATTCACCAGCGCCTTTGGCTTCGCCGATGGCACCCTGCTGCTCGCCGGTTCCTTCACGAACATCGGCGGCGCGACCATCCGCAACCTCGCGCTCGTGAATGGCGACGGCACGTTCCAGAACTCCCCGCTGCTCGGCACCGGGCTGGATGCAAATGCCCAGTTGGCCTTCGCCAATGACGCCCGCAGCGCCGTGTTTGTGTGCGGCGCGCACACCAATCTGAACGGCGTGTCCGTCCCCCGCATCTTCCGTATGAACGCCGCGCCCGCCGGCGGCACGACGCTGCCTTTGCAAATCCTTGCGCTTAGCCCCAGCCAGTCGGTTCCCGTCGGTGCCAGCCATCTGCTCTCGGTGGCGGCCACTGGGAGTGGCTCGCTGAGTTACCAGTGGCGGAAGGATGGGGTGAACCTGCCAGGGGAATCCGGTCCGCAGGTGTTTCTTTCAAACGTGCAATTGCCGCAAACTGGCGGCTACACGGTGGTCATCACGGACAACGCCAATTCCATCACCAGCTCCGTGGTCAACCTCACCCTCGCCGGACCTTCCCCCACCTTCGCTGACTGGAAAGCCGACAAGGGCCTGCCCGTCGGTCAGGACGGCCCCGGCGACGATCCGGATGGCGACGGTATGTCCAATGTCGTCGAGTTCGCTTTTGGCACGCACCCGATGCAGTCGCAATCGCGCGCGTTGCCGGCCAACCGCAGGCACTCGGAAGGTGGATTGGAATACCCGGCCGTTACGTTCATCCGTCGCAAGAGCCTCAACGGCGCAAACATCGTGGTCGAGGCGTTCAACGGCATTCCCTTCGGTGCCCCCGCTGGCACCACGCAGGTCGGGGTGCCGGAAGACTTGGGCGACGGAACGGAGCGCGTCACCATCCGTGGCCAGACGCCGCTGCGCGATACGCAGCGTTACTTCTTCCGCACCCGCGTGCAGGTGCCGTGACGGTCCCACCTGCCCGCCGTTAGAGAAATGTCGAAGCGTTTGGTGCAAAAAACACTTGCAAAGACGACCGGTCAAAGCTTAATTGCAAGCGGTTTGCAAAATCACCGTCAACCTCGTGTCACGGTCGCGCGCTTGCTAGTCGCGCTGGCGGTGGCTTGTGCGGTGGTGGTGGTTGGGTTTCTAGCGGCTTCGCCGAAGGCCCATGCGTGTGTTCACGCGCATCACAACGCGCCGGATCACGACTGCTTCGCCAAGCACTTCTCTGATGGCAAGGTGATGCTGACGGTGCTGGCCGCACCGTTGCCCGGTCTGCCCGAAGTCCTCGTGGCTTCTTCCGTTGCGCCCGCGTCTCTTTACCTTCCGTTTGACTTCCGCCGGCTCCCCGCCGGTCGTGCCCCGCCGGTAGCCTGAAGCTCCAGGAGTCGTTTGGCTCCATCGGTTGCCAGGGCTGCACCTTTGCGTTCTGGCTCAGGCTTGGTCATCAGGTCCTTCATCATCCAATTCTTCCGCGCCTCGGGCGGTTCGAACTGCTTCGAGTGACGTCTTTGGGACGGGGTTCATAGGTTTCCCCCGTCCTCTTCCTGCGAGGAAGCCGGTGGCTGTCGGCTTACGACTTTTCCGGCAGCCACCCTTCCCGCGAGGGATTCGTCGTGTGTTCCATTTCTTCCCCTCCGACGGGGGCACAAACAATGCCGTCTTGTCCGCTTTTTCCGCCTGACCGCCGTGGCGCAGAGTCGCCTCTCGCTGTCTGGGTCATCGGGGTGCCGCTTGGCCACGTCCTTCGCCAAGATCGGCACGCACCATCCCGATGGCTCAGGTCTGCGCACCTCTGCGCCACCGCCGTCAGGCGTCGTCCCGCAGCCTGTTCCGATGAGTGAGGTAATCCAAATTGAGCAACTGGTCGTCACTTACCGGGACGCGGAAAAGCGCGCCACGCGGACGGCCGTGGACCGGCTCACGTTCACCGTGCGGATGGGCGAAGTGTTCGGCTTCCTCGGCCCCAACGGTGCCGGCAAGACCTCCACGATGAACGTGCTGCTGGGCTTCACCCATGCTGCCGGCGGTTCGGCCCGCATCTTTGGCGTGGATGTGCGGCAGCCCATCGCGCGGCAGCGCATTGGCTACCTGCCGGAGATGACCTACTACTACAAGTTCCTCACCGCCGAGGAACTGCTCCGCGCCTACGGCCGCATCTTTGGCCTGGACGACGGGGAAATCCGCCGGCGCACCGACGAACTGCTCGCGCTGGTGGAATTGGAACCCGCCCGCCGCCGCCTCATCCGCACCTACTCGAAGGGCATGCAGCAACGCCTCGGCCTCGCGCAGGCGCTGCTCAACCAGCCCGACCTCCTCATCCTTGACGAGCCCACCAGCGGCCTCGACCCGCTCGGGCGCATGAAGGTGCGCGAAATCATCCTGCGCCAGAAGGCCGCCGGCAAAACCGTCTTCTTCTCCTCGCACGAACTGGGTGAGGTCGAGTCCGTCTGCGACCGCGTCGCCATCCTGCATCGGGGCGAGTTGAAGGCCCTCGGTCCGGTGGCCGAAATCAAGCGCCCGGATGACGGCAATCTGGAACAGGCCTTCCTCCGCCTCATCGGCTGGCCGGGCGCTCCCAAACCCACATCCGATGCCGGCCTGGCGGACCACCGGCCTACTGCCCCATGAGAGCCGTCTTCACCCTCGCCCACCTGGTCATCATCGAGATGGTCCGCCGCAAGGACATCTACGTCCTCTTTGTGCTCACCGCCCTGCTCACGCTCATCGCGGCGGCGGCCAACATCTTCGATGACACCCGTGTGGTGCGCTACCTGAAGGAAATTTCCCTGACCCTCATCTGGGTGTCCGGCTTCGTGCTCGCCGTCACCAGTGCTGCGCGGCAAATCCCCGCCGAGCGCGAAGCCCGCACCCTGTTCACCATGCTGGCCAAGCCCGTGAGCCGCTGGCAGTTCATCGCCGGCAAGTTCCTCGGCTGCTGGCTCGCCTGCGGGCTCGCGCTGCTGGTCTTCTACGCGTTCTTCGGAGCGGTGGCCCTTTCCCGCGAGCGCAGCCTCGACCTGGCCGGCTGGGCGCAGGCCATCTCCATGCATTGGTTCATGCTCGCCGTGCCCGTCGCGCTGGCGCTGGCGGGCTCGCTGCTTTGGGCGGCGCCGTCCTCCAACAGCACGCTTACCCTGGTGGCGTGTTTCGGCATCTGGCTGCTGGGCCGCCACCTGCACAAGGTCGCGTTGGGCCTGCCCGAGCCGGGTGCCACGCTGCTCACGCTGGTCTATTTCACCATCCCGCATCTGGAGCTGTTCGACATTCGCGACCTCATCATCCACCGCTGGCCGCCAGTGCCGTGGGTGTTCTGGCTGGGCGCGCTGCTCTACGCCGCCGCGTATGCCGGGATGATTCTCACCGGAGCCTGGCTGATGTTCCGCCGCCGGCCGCTTAACTGACATGCCGCACTCCGCCATCGTCATCCTGTTCCTCATCAGCCTCGCCCTGGTGACGAGCCTCGAACCGTGGTTTCAATCCTGGCAGGGCAACCGCGCCCAATCCGCCGACCTCCTCGCCGTGCTCCTCGGCGACGCCCGTCGCGCCTTCGCCAACCACTTCTTCATCAAGGCCGACGCCTACTTCCACAGCGGCTACTACCCGAGCATCTTCGACAACCGCACCGCCTTCCAGACACCGCACATGGCTGCCGATGCCGGCGCGCTCGAGGAGAAAAACACCGGCGAGGAAGATGATTTCCTCGGTCCGCCCAGGGACTGGATTGATGCCTTCGGCCGCCGCTTCAAGCCGGCTTCGCACACTCATCTGGACCACGGCGGCGCGCATTCCCACACCCATTCCCACGGCAATGGCCAACCCCACACCCACGGCCCGGCAGCGAAGGAAATCGAGCTGGGCGAAAGCCAGGACGTGCGCGAAATCCTCCCGTGGCTCCGCGCCTCCGCCGCGCTCGACCCGCAGAAGGTCGAGACCTACACCACCACCGCCTACTGGCTGCGCCAGCGCATGGGCAAGACCACCGAAGCCGAAGCCTTCCTGCGCGACGGCCTCCGCGCCAATCCCGACAGCTACGAAATCCTCTTCGAGCTCGGCCGCATCGCCGACGAACACCGCAAAGACCCTGCCCGCGCCCGCAACTTGTGGGAACTCGCCCTCGCCAAGTGGCAGAAGTTCGAGCTGCCCAAGAAAGACCCCGACACCTTCAGCCTCCTGCAAATCGCCTCTCACCTCGCCTTGCTCGCCGAACGCGAGTCCCGCTGGGACGAATGCCTGCACTACCTCGGCCTCTGGAAAGCTGCCTCCCCCAAGCCCGACGAAATCGAGAAACGCATCACCGAAGTCCGGCAGAAAATCCCCACCGCAAACCAAGCGAAGCGGCCAGCCCCGAACCCGAAGCCATGAAACTCAAACTCCTCACTCCCTTCCTCGCCCTCGCGTTGGCCGTGGCCGCCTGCAAGGACAAGCACGCCGGCCACGACCACGCCAAACCCGGCGACGGCAAAAAAGAAAACGCCCACAACCACGAGCACACGCCCCCGCACGGCGGCACGCCCGTCGTCCTCGGCGAGGAGGAATTTCACCTTGAGTTCGTGCGCGACGCGGCGGCCGGCAAGCTCCAGCTCTACGTGCTGGACGGGCATCTGGACAAGTTCGTCCGCATTGCCGCCCCCGCCATCGAAGTCACCGCCACCCTCGCGGGCGCGGCGCAGACCTTGAGCTTTCAGCCCGTGCCGAACCCCGCCACCGGCGAGAAAGTGGGCGACACCTCGCTCTTCGAGACGCAAGCCGACTGGCTCAAGACCGCCACCAATTTCGACGCCGTCGTGAAGCTCGTGGACGTGAAGGGCAAAGCGTTCAAGGACGTGAAGTTCAACTTTCCGAAGGGCAACGAGTAACCACGGGGCCTCCCAATTTTTTCCACCATGCAGACAAGCAAACAACCGATGAACCCAACCCAGACCAACTACCTGACCACACTGCCCTCCGTTTCCCTGGCAATGCTAGCCGCTGCGGCGGCCGTGCCCTCGGCCGAGGCGCAAAACTCCGCCACCAATCAAACCACCAAGCTGCCCACGGTCGTCGTCACCGGGGCCAACCCCGCGACCAGCTATCACCAGCCGGACTCGGGCGCAGCCACGCGGCTGGACGTCCCCGCGTTCGAGGTGCCCACGGCCCAGAAGGTCATCGGCCGCCAACTGCTGAACGATGTGACGGCGACGCGCTTGGATGACGCGCTGGACTACGTGAGCGGCATCTCGCGGCAGAACAGCTTTGGCGGACTGTGGGACAATTTCGCCATCCGGGGTCTGGCGGGGAATGAGAACACGGGCATGACCATGCTGCGCAATGGCTTCGGCGGGAACCGCGGGTTCAACGCGCCGCGCGACGTGGCGAATGTCGAGCGCATCGAGTTTCTCAAGGGCACGGCGGCGGCGTTGTATGGCAACAGCGAACCCGGCGGCACGCTGAACCTGGTGACCAAGCGGCCCAAGTTCACGGAAGAGCATCAGGCCCGGGTGCTGGGCGGCAGCTTCGGCCGCGTGCGGGGCGAAATCGACACCACGGGTCCGCTGGGCGAGTCCGTGGCGTATCGGTTGAATGCAGCGGGCGAGGATTCCTCCGGGTTCCGTGATTTTGTGACCTCGCGGCGCTATTTCGTCGCCCCGGCCATGACGTGGAAGGTGAGTGACCAGACCACCGTGGAGTATGACGGCGAGTGGCTGCGGCACGAAGCGCCGCTGGACCGGGGCGTGATTGCCATCAACGGCCAGTTGGGGCTGGTGCCGCGCGAGCGCTTTTTGGGCGAGCCGGGCGATGGCGTCGTCACGTTGCAGAACCAAACGCACCAAGTCGTGGTGCAGCATCAGGTGAATGAAAACTGGCGGGCCCGGGCGGGGCTGTCCTTCCGTTACAACACCTTAGAGGGCTTTTCAACGGAGGCCACGGCGTTGCAGGCAGACAACCGCACGCTGACCCGGCAGCGGCGGTATCGGGATTACTACTCGCATGACACGGCGTTCCAGACCGACGTCACCGGCAAGTTCGAGACCGGGCCGTTGAAGCACGACCTGCTCGCGGGTGTGGAGGGCTATTACTTCATGCTCGACCAGTTCATGCTGCGGCGGAACCCGACGGCCCTCGCGCCCTACGCGATTGATGTCTTCAACCCGGTCTATGGCCAGGCACCGCTGAACCCGGCGGCGAACACCGACACCCGCGAGGACACCACGGACATCGGCTTGTATCTCCACGACCAAGTCGCGGTGGGCGAGCATTGGCGGGTGCTGGCGGGTTTGCGGTTCGACCAGTTTGACCAGCGCATCCGCAACCTCCGCACGGCGGTGACGACGCAGCAGCAGCCCGGACAGGTCGTGCCCCGCGTGGGGGTGACGTGGCTCCCGACCCAGCAGTGGGCGGCCTACACTTCCTACGGCACGTCATTCCGGCCCAACTTCGGCACGGACTTTGCCGGCCGGCCCTTTGACCCGGAGCAGGGCGATGCGTGGGAAGCGGGCATCAAGTTCGAATCGAAGGACAAACGGATGGGCGCGACCTTGAGCGTCTTCCACATCACGAAGGAGAACGTGCTCACCTCCGACCCGGCGAATGCCGGCTTCTCCGTGCAAACCGGCGAAGTGCGGAGCCGGGGCGTGGAGTTCGACTTCCTCGGCCAGGTCACCGACCAGGTGCGCGTGGTGGCCAGCGCGGCGTGGACGGATGCGGAAGTGACCCGGGACAACACGTTGGCCGCCGGCACGCGGTTGTTGAACGTGCCGGAGTGGAACGCCAATGCGCTGGCCATCTGGGAAGACAGCGTGGGCAGCGGGCGGCTCGGCCTCGGCTCGGGGGTGACTTACGTGGGCGGCCGCTCCGGCGTGGCCAACGACGCGTTCTCCCTGCCCGCATACACGACGCTGAAACTGCTGGCCTACTACCGGTTCACGCCGAACGTGATGGCCACGCTGGATGTGGAGAACGTGCTCGACCGCACCTATTACGAAAGCTCCTTCAGCCAGATGTGGGTGCGGCCGGGTGACGCCCGCGCCATCACGGTGGGGCTGCAAGTCCGCTTCTGACCATGTCGCCGTTCTCTCTCCCAAACCACGCCGCCGGCCGGTGCCTGTGGGTGGTCGCGCTCAATGAGTGGCGACTGCTCGCGCGCACGCCCGCGTATGCCGGCCTGCTGGCTGGCTGCGCGGTGCTGCTGCTGGTGGCGGCGTGGTTGGGCGGGCAGAAGCAGGAGCGCGAGCGGGAACGGCAGCGGGCGTATCAAGCGTTGGTGCGGCACCAATGGGAGACGCAGCCCGACCGGCATCCGCACCGGGTCGCACACTACGGGACCTTCGCCTTCAAGCCGCCCGGCCTGCTGGCGGCCATTGACCCCGGGGTGGATGGCTACGCGGGCCGGTCCATCTATTTGGAAGCGCATCGGCAGAACTCGGCCAACTTCGCCGAAGCCGGGGAATTGTCGGCCGTCGCGCGGCTGGGCGAACTGTCCCTCGCGTTTGTGCTGCATGTCGTGCTGCCGCTGGTGGCGGTGCTGTTTGGGCATCGCGCGCTGGTGGGCGAACGGGAGGCTGGCCGCAGCCGGCTGCTGCTGACGCAGGGCGTGCCGGAAGTTGCGCTGGCGCTGGGCAAATTGCTCGGGGTCGGGCTGGCGCTCTTGCCCTTTCTGCTGCTGGCGGGAGTGGTTGCCGGCGGCGTGACGTTTCGGAGCGGGGCTTGGTCCGGTGAGACGGCGATGCGGTTGGCCGGGCTGGCTGGGATTGTCACGGTGCATGTGATGGCGTGGGCGGCGGTGGGCGTGTGGGTCTCGAGCTGGTCGCGCACGGTGGCGCAGGCGACCGGGGCCGCGCTCGGGTTGTGGTTGCTCGGCATGGTGATTTTGCCCCGCGCCGCAGCGGTGTGGGCGGAGCGGCGGCATCCACTGCCCGACAAGAGTGCGTTCCAGGCCGCCGTGGCGGCCGACACCCGGGCGCTGGGTGACTCGCACGATCCGAATGACCCGCATTTTGCGGAATTTCGGCGGGCCACGCTCGCCCGTTACGGCGTGGCCCGGGTGGAGGATTTGCCGGTGAACTATGCCGGCATCGTAATGGCGCGGGGCGAGCAGCTTTCGGCGGAGACGTTTGCGCGGCATTTCGCGCGGCTGGCGGAATCCATGGAAAAGCAGGCGGCGGCGATTGAGGCGTGGGGCGTCGTGTCGCCGTATCTGGCGGTCCGCGCGTTGTCGGCGGCGGCAGCGGGCACGGATTTGCGCAGCCAGTTGCATTTTCAACGGGCGGCCGAGGCTTACCGCTACCGGTTTGTGCAGGCGTTGAACGATCTGCACCGCGACGAGATCCGGTTCACCAACGACAAGGACCAGAAGGTGTCCGCCGCGCGGTGGCTGGGCATCCCGGACTTTCACTATCAGCCGGTGAACGCGGGCGAGGCGTGGGCGGGAACGGGCACCGCTTGGGCGCTGCTCGGGCTGTGGCTGGTGGGGCCGGTATTGGGGTTGTGCCGGCCGCGTTTCGCCTCCCCATGAACACCTTCGTCTCCATGCTCCGGTGGGAAGCGCGGCAGTTGCTCCGCAGCGGGGCGGCCTGGGCGTTGTGCGGGGCATTGCTGATGGCCGCCGGCTTGGCGGGGTGGGCCGGTGCCAGGAAGCTGGAACGGCAGCGCGCAGAAATGGCTGCGGCTCCGGCGCACTACGATGAACAGATGCGCGGGCTGGGCCGCCGGTTTGCGCCGACGGGCGAGGCGGGCTACGTGGCCTACTACACGTTCTTCCCCACGCAGCGGCATCTGGCCCCGCTGGCGGCCTTTTCCGTGGGCTTGCGGGATTTGGTTCCGGCGGTGGTGTGGGTGCGCTTGCTCGGCATCGAAGGGCAGCTCTATGAGGCGGATTTGGGGAATCCTGCCGTGCTGGCGCTGGGGAATTTCGACCTCGCATTCGTCTTCGCGGCCCTGGCTCCGTTGGTGCTGCTCGCGTTGTCCCACGATGCGCTGACGCGGGAGCGGGAGAGCGGGCGGCTGGCTTTGCTGCTCGCGCAATCCGGCTCGCCGGCCGTCCTGCTGGCCGCGCGGGTGGGCCTGCGATTTACCGTGGTGGCGCTCACCTGCTGCGTGGCCTGGCTGGCGGGTTGTCTGGCCTTGTCCGTGCCGCTGGATGCCGCTGCGCTGGGCTGGCTGGGCGTGGGACTGGCGAACCTGCTCGCCTGGGCTGGCGTGGCCGCGCTCGTGGCGGCGAGCTGTCGTTCCGTGGCGGGCAGCTTGGCGGTGGCTGTGGGCGGCTGGGTGGTGACGGTGGTGCTGCTCCCGGCCTTGCTCAACCTCGGGGTCGCCGCCTGCTATCCCGTCGAGGAAGGGCTGGCGCTCACGGTCAAGCAGCGCCAGGAAAGCCACTCCGCCTGGGACCGCCCGCGCGCCGAGACCATGAGCAAGTTCTTCGTGGCCAACCCGGACTGGAGCGGCACGCCGGCCGTGACCGGGCGCTTTGCGTGGCGCTGGTATTACGCCATGCACGAGGTCGCGGACCGCTCGGTGGCCGCCGAAGCCACGGCGTATCAAACCAACCTGCTTCACCGCCAGACATGGCACACGCGGCTCGCCTGGCTGGCTCCGGCGGCCTACACGCAACTGGCCATGGACCGCCGCGCGGGGTCGGACTTGGATGCCCATCTGGCCTACTTGAACCAGGTCCGGACCTTTCACCAGGAATTGCGCGCCTACTTTTATCCGTTGTGTTTCGCGGAACGCTCCCTGACTCCGGCGGAATATGCGGACTTCCCGCGTTTCCGCCCCAGCCCGGTTCCGCCGGCGGACCCCGTCAGCCCGTTGCCCTTGCTGGCGCTGGCGGCGGTGAGCGGCGTCCTTGCCTGCCGCGCGGCTCGACGACTCACGATTGCCTGATACTGCCATGCTCCGAGTAACCAACCTGACCAAGCGATTCGCCGGCACTCTCGCCGTGGACGACGTGTCCTTCAGCGTCGGCCCGGGAGAACTCCTCGCCTTGCTCGGCCCCAACGGAGCCGGCAAGACCACCACCATCAACTGCCTGCTCGGCTTCCTCACCCCTGACGCCGGCACCGCTGAAGTGGACGGACTCAACTGCGCGCGCGAATCCGCCGCCGCCCGCCGCCTCCTGGCCTACATCCCTGAACAGGTGAACCTCTATCCCGCCCTCACCGGGGCCGAGAACCTCGCCTACTTCTCCGAACTTGCCGGGCACCGCCACTCCGGCCAACGGCTGCGCGACTGGTTGAGCGAGGTCGGGCTGCCCGCCGACGCCCACGACCGCCGCGTGGCTGGCTATTCCAAAGGCATGCGCCAAAAAGTCGGCATCGCCATTGCCCTGGCCAAGCAGGCCCGCGCCCTGCTTCTGGATGAACCGACCAGCGGTCTGGACCCCGCCGCCGCCCGCGATTTCAGCCAGCAATTGACCCGGCTCCGCGGCGCGGGCGTGGCCATCCTCATGGCTACGCACGACCTCTACCGCGCCCGCGACGTGGCCAGCCACATCGCCATCATGCAGCACGGCCGCATGGTGCAACAGCTCGCCCCCACCGAGGCCAACCACCAGGAACTGGAAGCCCGCTATCTCGAAACCATTAACGCGTAAGCCCAATCGCATCCGCCTCGCGCCTGCTCTCTGAACCGCATGAAATCTCCTGTCTATCGCTCCACGGCCGACCGGGTCGGCATCGCTGCCTCCGGCGTTTGCGCCGTCCACTGCCTCTTTGTCCCGGTAGCGCTCGCCCTTTTCCCCGGCGTGATGGCGCGGCTGTTTGCCAGCCCGCTCACCCACCACGTGCTTGCCGGAGTGGTGGTCTGCACGAGCCTCGCGGCCTTCATCCCGGGTTGGCTCAAGCACGGCGAAGCCCGCGTGTGGGGCTGGGCCTTGGCCGGGCTGGGCTGCGTGCTCGCAGCGAGGTTCGAGGCCGAGGGCGCGGCGGAAATCGTCCTCACCGCCGTTGGCAGCGTGCTGCTCATCATCGCCCATCGCCTCAACCACTCCCTCAGCTACTGGGCTGACCGCGAGTAAATCTGCCGCCATGGAACATCCCACAACCGCCTGCGCGTGCGCCTGTGCGCCAGCCTCCGCCCTCGGCGTCGGCGTGGCGGGCCTGCCGGCGGCGGTCGTGGCGGCCCGGCGGGAGTGGGCTCTGGCCCGTTGTGAAGCCGCCCGGCTCCTGTTGTCCGGGCCGCGGCGGGCGGTGCTGGATTTTCTGTGTGCGCGGGCCACGCCCATCGCGGTGGAGGCGTTGGTGCGCGAGTTGGTGGCGCGGGCGCGCTGTCATTTTGTGAGCGTCTATCGCGCGGTGCGGAGCTTCGAGGCGGCGGGCGTGCTGCGGCCCGCCATGCTCGCGGGCCAGCGGGCGGTGCGGCTCGCGTGCGCGGGGGCGGATTACCTCGTGTGTGAACGGTGCGGCCGGGCCGCCGGGGTAGGAGACATCGCGGACTTGCGTTCGTTCGAAGCCCACTTGGCGGCGCGCACGGGCTACCAGATTCAATACCACTGGCTGGAGTTCAGCGGCCTTTGCCACCGCTGTCATCGCCTCAACCAAGTGCTGGCCGCATGAAGGTGAATCTCCTCGACCCCACCCCGCGCCTCGCGCCCGACCCCGTCCGGCTGGCCGAGCTGAAGGCTTGGGTGCGCGAGTTGATGCGCGTGGACGACTCTGCGCTGGTCGTCATTAACGAGCTGGCCTGCGAAGACCCGGATTGCCCGGACGTGGAGACGAGCATCGTGCTCTCCCTCGCGCCGAAGGAGTATCTGACCTTTTCCATCCCCAAACCCGCCGCCGAGGTCACCCGCGCTGACCTCGTGCAGGCGCTCACTGAACCGCGCGCCCACTGAACCATGAGCACTCCCGCCCCCCGCATTCCCGTCACCATCCTCACCGGCTTCCTCGGCGCGGGCAAAACCACGCTGTTGAACCACATCCTCACCACCCGCCACGGCAAGCGCATCGCCGTCATCGAAAACGAATTCGGCGAAATCGGCATAGACAACGACCTCGTCATCAACGCCGACGAGGAGGTCTTCGAGATGAACAACGGTTGCATCTGCTGCACCGTGCGCGGCGACCTCATCCGCATCCTCGGCAACCTGATGCGCCGCCGCGACAAGTTCGACTACATCCTCGTCGAGACCACCGGAATGGCCGACCCCGGCCCCGTTGCGCAGACGTTCTTCGTGGACGACGAGGTCAAGGCGCAGTTCCGCCTCGACGGCATCGTGACCGTCGTGGACGCCGGGCACGTCGTCCGGCACCTCGGCGACAGCAAGGAATGCCAGGAGCAAATCGCCTTCGCCGATGTGATTCTCCTCAACAAGACCGACCTCGTGACGGAGCCCGAACTCACCGAACTCGAAGCCCGTCTGCGCGGGATGAACGCCGTCGCCCGCTTCCACCGCACGCAGCAATCGCTCGTGCCCGTCGAGCACGTGGTGGACATCCACGCCTTCGACCTGGATGCGAAACTCGCCGTGGACGACGACTTCCTGCGCGAGGAACTGCCCTTCGAGTGGAGTGGCACTTATGCCTTCGCCCCGGGCGAATACGAGCTGGCCTTCCAGCCCGGCCCCGACCCGGAGATGGGTTTGGTGGCGCTCAAACTCGCGGGCCTCACCGAGGCCGATGCCACCGCCGCGCGCAAGGAAGCGCTCAAACTCTTCAGCACGCCCGGCGTGACCGTGGCGGATGGCGCGCAGTTCCCGCCGCGCTGGGCGTTGCACAACCTCGTCTTCGCGCCGGCGGGCGGCGGCACCTTCCGGTTGCGCGTCGCGGAGCCGGGCCACTACTTGCTCTGCACACAGCACCTGCCGGAGGAATTTGCCATGGTCGTCCGCCGCGACGGTGCGCTGGTGGAGCCAGTTCACGCGACCGAACACGCCGCTGGTCACACGCACGACGACACCGTCAGCTCCGTGGGCATCACGGAGGAAACGCCGCTGGACCCGAAGAAACTTAACGCCTGGATGAGCGAACTCCTCGCCACCAAGGGCGCGGACATTTTCCGCATGAAGGGCATCCTCAACGTGGCCAACACGCCCAACCGCTTCGTCTTCCAAGGCGTCCACATGCTCTTCGACGGCAAGCCCGACCGCGCGTGGAAAGCCGGCGAACCCCGCACCAGCCGGCTCATCTTCATCGGCCGCAACCTCGACCGCGCGGAACTCACCGCCGGCTTCCGCAACTGCCTCGTCGCATGATGCTCCTGAGCACGCAACCGCCGGCCTTCCGCTGCGATGCCTGGAGCGTCGTGTGCGGCGAGCACATCCGCGCGCTCGCGTGGTCGCCGGACAGTGCGCAGGTCGCCGCTGTCACCGCCGCCGGCGAGTTGTGCGTGGCTGAGGTGAGCGCCCGCGCACTCGTCCATCGCGAGCTGGCGCATCGTGGTGGGGCCTTGTGCGTGGTGTGGTCCACGAAGGGCGCGCTCGCCACCGGTGGCGAGGATGGCGGTATCCGTTTATGGCAACCGGTTTCCTTCGCGCCCGGACGCGAGCTGGAGGGCGGGAGCAACTGGGTCGAGCATCTCGCGTGGTCGCCGCGTGGCGACTGGCTGGCCAGCGGCGCGGGCCGGCACCTGCGCTTGTGGACGCCCGACGGTTCGCCGGGCCTGCGCTTCGCCGGCCACGAAAGCACGGTCGCTGGTCTGAGCTGGCGCAGCGATGGCGCGGTGCTGGCCACCGCGTGCTACGGGAAAGTCCGCCTGTTCAGGCCAGATGCCGATGAACCGCCGGAAACGCTCGCGCACAAGTCGCCGTTCGGCGGCGTGGCCCTCAGCCCGCGCGGCCGCTACGTCGTCGCACCCACGTTTGACAACGCGATGACCTGTTGGCGGCTGCCCTTCCGCGAGGCCGAGCCGTTGCAGATGAGTGGCTATCCCGCCCGCGTCAAAACCCTTGCCTGGTCCGCTGACAGCGAATGGCTCGCCACCGGGGCCGGTCCCACCGGCATTGTCTGGCGTTGCTCTGGCAAAGGCCCGGCGGGCACCACGCCCCTCATGCTCACCACGCACCGGGGCGCGGTCACGGCCATGCAATTCCAGGGTAAAGACACTCTCCTCGCCACGGGCAGCGCTACTGGCGAGGTCTTCATCTGGCATCTCGGTTATCCCGATGCGCCCGTAGCCCGGCACAACTTCGCCCAACCCGTCAGCGCGCTGGCGTGGAGTCCCAACGACCAAACCCTTGCCGTTGCCGGAGCCGACGGCGCGCTCTCCGTGCTTCAAGTGCAACGCAAATGACTTTCGGCCGCTGTTGCGGCCACCCGATGTCCGCCCTTGGTGGGGCGGGCTGCTAGCAGACAAAACAAACAACAAACAAAGAAAGGACAACAGATGAAGAAACAACTGAGCCTCGCCCTCGCGGCGGCAGTCTCGCTCACGGTCGCCAGCGTTTTCGCGGCGGAGAAGGAGCAGACCATCACCGGCAAGGGCATGTGCGCCAAGTGCGAGTTGGGCCAGACGCCCAAGTGTCAGAACGCCATCCAGGTGACGGCGGCCGGCAAGACCACGACCTACCTCCTCGAGGACAACGCCGTCAGCAAGGCCTTCCATAGCAAGGTCTGCAAAGGCCCCGTGGACAAGGTCACCGCCACCGGCACCGCGAAGACCGAAGGCGGCAAGCAGGTGTTCACCGCCACCAAGATTCAGTAATCACTGATACCAAGCGGGGCGCGGCCGTGCGCCGCGCCCCGCCCTTCCAGACAAATGCCCCGTCGTCACCTTGCTCCGTTTCACTGGCTCGCCATCAGCCTCGTGCTGATGGCGGCCCTGTTGACCGTGCCGGCACTGGCGGCCGACCGACGCAGCAGCCTCCCGGTGCTGGCGGGCGAAGTGGTCGCGCTGGCGGACAACGTCGTGACCAGCGACCGAAAGACCGGCGCGAAAATGGTCTTCAAGAACGCGCGGCCCGTGCAGGCCGTGTTGGATTTGATTTCCCCGAAGTGAACCTGGCCCGCCACATCACCTCCGCGCGCCTGTGGCTGACTCGCCTGCTGGTTGCCTTGGCGATTGCCGGACTGCTGGGAGCGTGCGCAGCGGCGGTGTCCCCGGATTGGCACGCCCGGCTGCACACCACGGCCGGCTACTGCGAACACGATCATCACGACTCCGATGCGCCGACGCACGAGTGCGCCGCCACACTGCTCGCTGCGGGGTTGATGGATGCCGCCGCCGCGCCCCTACCGGACGGCAAATTCTTTGGCATCGAAATCAGCCTACCCCCACTGGCGCAGGAGCGCTTGACTCCTCCACAGCCCGACCGATTCCCCCCAGGTCGCGCCCCGCCGGCCCACCGTTAGTCCTTCCCTGTCCTCCGGCCTTCGCCGCGCGTGCGGTGCGGGCAGTTGTCGGCTGCTCCAATTTTTCAGGCAGTGCGCCAGCGGGCGAAATCCTTCCGAAGATTTCCCCCACTCTCCGACCGGACCAAAAAGTTTTTCCTGATAGCGATAATGCAAAAGCGATTGAAGCGACTCTGTAATCAGCGCTTCGCCCCAGCCAGTTTGGCTCTGGTTTGGGCTGCGGGCGCTTGGCCCCATTTCCCAACCACTCTTGGGCTGGGGTGCCGAGGCGAAGACGCCTGCCGTAACCAGTCATCCTGCGTTTCTCCAGCCCGCCGTGTGGCGGGCGGCGATTTGTCCGCACCACTTGCCTCCCGCGTGTGCGTGTTGCGGACAGAGGCCGGCGTGTCCGGTCAGGATGCGGGGTCTCGGTTAGGCGTCTTCGTCTCCGCACGCAGCCAGCCGGGCTGCCCCGCTTTGGCTCCGCTGGCCTCCTTCACCTCGGCCGCAAATAGATGATTTTCCCCAGTCTCTCACCCTACTCATGAAAACCAGCCCCACTCGCAACTCCCGCGCTCACTCCAGACCCACCACCCGCAAGCCCAAGCGCCCGGCCGCGCCCGCGCGCATCCCCGTCACCGTGCTGTCCGGATTCCTCGGCGCGGGCAAAACCACCTTGCTCAACCACGTCCTCCACAATCGAGAGGGCCTGCGCGTCGCCGTCATCGTCAACGACATGAGCGAGGTGAACATCGACGGCGCTCTGGTGGCCAACGGCGGCGCGAAGCTCTCGCGCACCGAGGAGAAGCTTGTTGAGATGCAGAACGGCTGCATCTGCTGCACGCTGCGCGAGGACTTGCTCAAGGAAGTCGGCAAGCTCGCGAAGGCGCGCAAGTTCGACTACCTGCTCATCGAATCCACCGGCATCAGCGAGCCGCTGCCGGTCGCGGAGACGTTCACCTTCACCGACACGGACGGGAAGACCCTCAGCAAAGTCGCGCGGTTGGACACCATGGTGACGGTGGTGGATGCCAAGAACTTCCTGCGCGACTTCAAGCAGTCCGATTCGCTGAAGAAGCGCCGCGCCGCCCTTAACGCCGAGGATGATCGCACCGTCACCGATCTGCTCATCGACCAGGTCGAGTTCTGCGACGTGCTTGTGCTGAACAAGACCGACCTCGTCACCGCTGCGGAACGAAAGTCCCTGCGTGCCATCCTGACGAAGCTCAACCCGCGCGCACACATCGTCGAGTCCGAGCAAGGGCGCGTGCCGCTCAAGGAAGTGCTCGACACCGGGCGGTTCGACTTCGCTGCCGCGCAACAGGCACCCGGCTGGATGCAGGTGATGCGCGGCGAAGAACAGCCGGAGACCGAGGAATACGGCATTGGTAGTTTCGTTTATCGCGCCCGTCGGCCGTTTCATCCGCAGCGGTTCTGGAAGTTCCTGCACCAAGACTGGCGCGGATTACTGCGCAGCAAAGGTTACTTCTGGCTCGCCACCCGCATGGAGCACGCCGGGCTCTGGCAACAAGCCGGCAGCACGGGTGTGCATCAATGCGGCGGCTTCTGGTGGGCGGCGGTGGACAAGGATTACTGGCCGACGGACAAAGCTTCACTCGCCGAAATCAAACGCCTCTCCGAAAAGCCCCACGGCGACCGCCGGCAGGAGCTGGTCTTCATCGGTCAGCAGCTCGACGAGAAGAAAATGCGCGCTGCGCTCGACAAGTGCCTGCTCACGCCGCGCGAGCTGGAAGCCGGACCCGAGGGATGGACGCAACTGCCGGACCCGTTCCCCGAGTGGAAACAACTGGAGCCGGTCCACGTGAACGAAGCGCCTCATGCCCACTAACTCCAGTCGCCCTGCTGCGGCGTTTAGTCCGGCCCGTTGGCAATCCGTTTGGTGGTTGCTGCTCGCGGCTTGCCTCACGTCGCCTGCGTTGGGTGCGCATTCGGACATCATCATCTCGCACACCAACGGAGCCCTCCGCGTGGATGCTCCAGTCCACACTGGCAACCTGCGCGAGAACGATGCGGCGGGCAACGGCACCGTCTGGGCCACGGACAATCCGGGCTTTGCCGGCAGCGGCTTCCGGTTCAACGACGAGATTGGGTTCGACGTCACTGGTCCGCTCAAGCGCTGGGATGGCACCAATTGGTCGGCGGCGCAGGTCGGGCCCGAGTTCATGGAGTTCGTTGAGCCGGGGCCCTTTGGGGATCCGCTGAACTCCGTCACCATCACGCGGACGACGACATTCACGCCAGGCTACCTCATTGCGCAGGCCGGGACGCGGGGAATCATCCACACGCACTTCATTTTCATCCTGCGTGCGACCAACGGCGTGGCACCCGCCGTGGGAGCCTACAGCTTCCCGCTCACCATCCGCTCGCCGCAATACACCGCCGCACCGCCGGTGCATCTGGTCTTCAACAACGGGCTGACGGAATCGAACTTCATCACGGCGGTGGACCAATTCCGCGCGGCGGAGGAGCGGCGGCTGACGCTCGCACGCGGGACCAACGGCACGCTGGCGTTGTCATTGTTCACCATCGCGGGACGGACAAATCAGCTTCTCTCTGCGACCTCGCCGTCCGGTCCGTGGACGGTGGCGGGCGCACCTTTTA
>Ga0172367_10000940_pt1 | contig 43935 bp, 38 predicted proteins | sample Lak10m_FD_114542 | JGI IMG/M metagenome (GOLD analysis project Ga0172367, IMG submission 114542) | Freshwater microbial communities from Kabuno Bay, South-Kivu, Congo - kab_022012_10m | ecosystem: Environmental > Aquatic > Freshwater > Lake | place: Democratic Republic of the Congo: South-Kivu...
CGAACTGTTGAGGCAGCTTGCGCTCTTAGCCTTGTCCTTCGCCTTGCTCAACGCCGGCAGCAGCATCCCCGCGAGGATCGCGATGATGGCGATGACGACAAGCAGTTCAATGAGGGTGAAGGCACGGCGAGGCTGGCGGACCGGCGCGGGGGCGGACGGTTTCATGTGGTTGGGAGGTGCGTGGGTTGGAACGCGTGAACTGGTCAGTTTCCTGACGCTCTAGGGTCGGACCGTAGTCACCGCCTTCCCGCCCGGCAAGCGTCGTTTCGTGACGGACAGGTGAAATTTTTTTGCCGTCCCCATGCGCCGACTTTCACCGTGCGCGGCGTTGACACGGAGGCCGGGAAAAAGCTCTACTGGCCGGGCTATGAAGTGCCATTTCCCTCTGGCCGCCGCGCTGTGCCTCAGCGTCGCGGGCGCGTTCGCGGCGGACGAGGCGGTTGTCAAGGCCGCGCGCATCAACGTCCGCGGGCAGCCCACCACCGGCAGTGAGATCGTCACCCAGCTCAAACAGGGCGAGAAAATCACCGTGCTCGAGGAAATCGTCCACCCCAAGCCCGCCAAGAACGAGCCGGCCAAATGGCTGCGCATCGCGCTGCCGTCGAATACGCCCGTCTGGGTCAGCACGCTCTTCCTCACCAACGGCACGGTCGCCGTTTCGCGCCTGAACATCCGCTCCGGCCCCGGCGAGAACTTCAGCGTCATTGGCCGCGTCCCTAAAGGCACCACGGTGAAGGAACTCCGCCGCAACGGTGACTGGCTGGAAATCGAGGCTCCCGCGAACACCTTCGCCTACATCGCCGCCGACCTCGTCATCCGGCAGGCCGGCGGACCCGCACCGGTGCCGCCCGCCTCCGCCGGACAACTCGCCACCAAGTCCAAGTCCCCTGGCAAGGCCGCCGACAAGTCCGGCAAGCAGATGGCGAAAGCCACGCCCAAAGGCCCGCCCATCACCGCGCCCATCACCAAGCCCGCGCTCGACCCCGTCGAGGTCAAGCCCATCGTCCCCGCGCCGGTCGCGCTGCCGCCGGGAGTGGTCGCGGTGGTCAGGCCGCCCGCCGTCGCTCCCCCGCCCGCCGTGCTGGCTCCCACGCCGCCGCCGGTGGTCGCCATTGCGGAGCCGAAGCCCGAACCGGTCAAGGTTCCGCCCCCCGCCGCGTTGACTGAAAACGTCCCGCCCCCCGCCGACCCGTATGCGTCCACGGGCCGCTACAAGATCGAACCGGAACCGCAACCGCGCGGAGTTGGCGCGTGGTTCAAGGGGTTGTTCTCCCGCAAGCCGGCCGGCGAAAAGGCCAAGGCCGCGTCCGCCGGCACGAAGCCGGCGGTTGACGAAGGCCCGCCGCCCTTGCGCATCGTCACCCGCGAGGGCGTCGTGGCCCGCTCGTGGAACCTCCAAACCCCCAGCGACTGGGCGTTGCAGGACGCCGACTCGGGCCGCGTCATCAACTACCTTTGGGCCACGTCCACGAACATCCCGTGGGCCACGCTCAAGGGCCGCACCATCGTCGTCACCGGCGAGGAGGCGCTCGACGTGCGCTGGCCGAACACGCCGGTGCTGAAGATCGAGACGCTCAAGACGGTGGAGGAGTGAGCCGAGGAGCAGGATCAGGATTAAGATCAGGAGCAGGAAGCAACGCCACTCCGCCCGGAAATCCTCCTGCTCATAATCCTGATCCTAATCCTGCTCCCGCATGACCAACCTCATTGACGGCCGCGCCATCGCCGAGCAAATCCACGCCGAGACCGCCCAGCGCATCACGGCGCTCGCGGCACGCGGCGTGCAGCCCGGACTGGCCTTCGTGCGCGTCGGTGAAGACCCCGCGTCGCGCGTGTATGTCGGGATGAAGGAGAAGACCAGCCAGCGGCTCGGCATCAAGTCCACCACCGCCGTCCTGCCCGAGGCCACCACGCAGGCCGAACTGCTGGCGCTCATCGCGAGGCTCAACGCCGACACGAGCGTTCACGGCATCCTCGTGCAGGCCCCGCTGCCCGCGCACCTTGACCAGGCCGTCATCTTCGCCGCCGTCTCGCCCGCAAAGGATGTGGACGGCTTCCACCCCGTCAACGTCGGCAAGCTCATGCTCGGCGACCCAACCGGTTTCGTCCCCTGCACCCCGGCGGGCGTTCACGAACTGCTCATCCGCAGCAGCGTCAAGATCGCCGGCGCGGAAGTCGTCGTGCTCGGGCGCGGCAACATCGTGGGCAAGCCGATGACCGCGATTCTCTGTCAGAAGGCGAAGCACGCCGATGCCACGGTCACGCTCTGCCACTCCCGCACGCGCGACGTGGCCGCGCACTGCCGCCGCGCGGACATCATCGTCGCCGCGATGGGCGTCGCGCACTTTGTGAAGGCCGACATGGTCCGCCCCGGCGCGGTGGTCATGGACGTGGGCGTGAACCGCATCGCCGACCCGACGGCGAAGAACGGGTCGCGCCTCGTCGGCGACGTGGACTTCGCCGCCGTGCAACCCATCGCCGGCCAGATCACCCCGAACCCCGGCGGCGTCGGCCCCATGACCATTGCGATGCTGATGCGGAACACCGTGCAAGCGGCGGAGGCCGCGACGGGAGGGAAGAGTAATTAGTGCTTAGTGATTAGTCTTCACCCGCCCGCATGAACCCGGAGATTACAAATGCTATCCAACAAACAGAGCAAGGCATTCGAATACTGCGGCGATGCTCGTGCATCCATTGGGCAACCAAATTGGAACAGCTTCTTGGCGAACTGCGCGCTACCGACCGATACACGCAAAAGGAAGCATTGTTCCGAATCGGGCAGCTCTGCCATCCCAAGGCGCTCGGGGATGTCTTCGTTCTGGAGGTTGATTCAAGCGATTGGCCGACGCAGATCGAAACCCTGCATGATTCTTGTGCGCAGGCATTCAATACGCTTGAGAGAGACGCGGCTTAAGTTCTCTGCTTGCACCGATTACTAATTACTAACCACTGATTACTTTCCCCACCCCATGACCGTCACCCGCATCCTCCCCGACCTCCAGAGCGCCCTTGTCTGCGAAGACGTGCGCCAGGAAGTGACCGGCAACTTCATCCTGCTCGGCGTCACCGCGTTTCTGCGCGTGCCGCAGGTGCCCATCACCGCCAACCGCCTCTGCGTCTTCACCCGCTGGTGCGCCGGGGTGGGCAACTTCACCGAGAGCGTGCGCGTCATCGCCCCGGACCAGACGACGTTGATCCGCGAATCCAAGGTGAAGTTCACGCTCCAGGACCCGGCGCACAACGCGACCAACCTCTCCGTGTTCGCGCAGTTGGAATTCACCGCCGGCGGCATCTACTTCATCGAGGTGCTGGTGGACGACGTGATGAAGCTGCGTTTTCCGCTGCCCATCCTCGTCGCCCCGCCGCAGGCGCAGCCCGAGTCGCCGGCGCCCGCCGCGCAACCAGGCGCCTGACCCGTGCCGGCGATTTGCAATCGCCGTCTGCGGGCCGCGGCAGAAAACACCGCCCCGGCTCAATTCACGCGCCACGCGGCGAATGCAACTCACCGGCACGCGGCTGCCCGTTCGGGGCGCGGCGCGCCGCTTGAACTTCCATTGCCCGCGCGCGTCGCCCCGTGGTTTCATCAGGCGACTTGAGTGAACCGCCCAAACAGCCCGTCTGGCAGCCGCTGACCTTCGGCGGCGTGGCGGGCTTCGCGCGCGCGCGCTGGACGCGCCTCCTGCTGCTGCAAGCCATCGTGGCCGTGTTTGTCGCGGCCACGGTGGTGCTCCTCCTCGGGCGCGGCTGGTTTCCTGTGGTGACCAGGGCGGTTCAAGGTCTGAGCGATTTCGGCGCGGTGCGCGGCGCGCGGCTGGCCTGGCCCGCCAAGGACGCCGTCGTGCTGGCGGAAAACCATTTCCTCGGCCTGGTGGTGGACCTGGAGGAATCCGGCGGCACGGGCCAGATCGCCGACCTGCAAATTGAGTTCAGCCGCGAGCGCATCAAGGTGGTGTCGCTGCTCGGCTACGTTTCGGTTCCCTATCCGGGCGGCGTGGAGATCGAACTGAACCGCCCGACGCTCGACCCGTGGTGGAATGCGTGGCGGCCCGCCTTCCTGTTCGGCGGGGCGTTGGCGACGGGGCTGTTCCTTTTCGCGAGCTGGAGCGCGCTGGCGGCGCTCTACGCCGTGCCGGTGCGCGTGCTCGCCTGGTTCGCCAGCCGCACGGTGTCGTTCGGCAAATGCTGGCGCGTGGCGGCGGCGGCGCTGCTGCCCGGGGCGGTGTGGCTGGGCGGCGCGGTCTTCCTCTACGCCGTGGAGCAGTTGCCGCTGGTGGGGCTGGGGGTGGCGTTCGGCCTGCACTTCGTCGTGGGCTGGGTGTATGTGCTGGGCGCGCCGTTCGGCCTGCCGAGGCAGGAGGACGATGTGCTGGCAGGCGGGGCCAATCCCTTCACGCCTGCGCCCGCCGCGGAGAAGCACACGCCGCCGGCATCCACCCCGGCGGCGAGTTCCAATCCGTTCCAGCATCCGCGCCCGCCATCCTCGGACAACGGGTGATTGCGCCCCGGACGCTTTTCGTTACGCTGCGGCCCATGATTTTTCCGGCGTGCCGACGCCTCATTCCCGGCCTGCTCCTGCTGCTGCTCTGCGCGGCGGGCTGCATTCCCACGCGGGACGGCACCCAGGACGAGCAGCGCGAGCCGCACTTCCTGCGCGGCCAGGAATCGGTCCGGCAGCGCGACCACAAGGGCGCCGCCGAGGCCTTCGAGCGCGCGTTGGAGGCGAACCCGCGTTCCGCGTCCGCGCACTTCGAGCTGGGCCTGCTCTTCGAGCAGCACCTCAATGACCCGGCGACGGCCATCTATCACTTCCAGCGCTTCCTCAAGCTGCGCCCCACCTCCGACAAGGCCGAGATCGTCCGCCAGCGCGTGAACAACTGCAAAATGGAGCTGGCCAAGCTCTTCCTCATCGCGCCCAACGCGCCCTCCGTGCAGAAGGAAATGGACAAGCTCAAAACCGAGGTCGAGCGGCTCGGCCTGGAGAACCACCAGCTCCGCCGCCATGTGGAGGTGCTCACCGCGCAAGCCGCCGCCCGCAGTGCCACCGCCGCCTCCACGCCGGCAGGCGTGGTTGCGGCGCAGGCGGCGCCGGCGGCCAAAGCTTTGCCAGCGGCTCCCGGTTCCCCGCGGCCGGCAACCACGCCCGTCACCTTCACCGCTCCCGTGGCCAGGCAGAAGCCCCCCACGCCGTCTGCGCCCGCCCCGCGCACGCACACCGTCAAGCAGGGTGACATTCCCGAAGCCATTGCCAGGCGATACGGCGTGAAACTGGCCGCCCTGCTGGCCGCGAATCCCGGCCTGGATCCGAGGCGCATGAAGATCGGGCAGACGATCAACCTTCCCGCGCCGTGAGCCTGCCGGCATGAGACGCCCCGCCTTCCTTGTCATCACCGCGTTCTTCGTCACGATGAACGTGCTGCTCTGGCGCTCCGAGTTTCGCCCGCAAGGCGAAGGCACGCCCGTGCCGCTCGCCGGGGTCTGGGAGCGCATTCTCCGCGCCCCCGACGACTCGGACCTCGAAATCTTCCAGCACAAAAGGAAGATCGGCCACCTCCGCTGGGCCGCGAACGCCGGTGAGCTGGCCACCACCAACCCGCCGGCGGCGGGCGACAACTTGCAGGAGGGCATGATCCGCAAGGTCGGCGGCTACACGATTGACAGCCTCGACGGCCGGCTGGACCTCGGCGCGGACCGCAAGCGCCTCCGCTTCACGATGAACACCAGCTTCACCACGACCCACCAGTGGCAGACCTTCAGCATGCAGTTCAACCAGCGCCCCATGAGCCTCGACCTCGGCGCGTCCGCCACCAACGAGACGGTGACGGTGAAATACCAGCACGGCGACGACGGCTCCCAGCGCACGCTCACCTTCGCGCAGCTTCGTGACCCCAAGGCGCTGGTGCGGGAACTCGCCGGGCCGGTCCCCCTGGGCTTGCTCACGGGCGGGCTGCTCGGCGGCCTGGGTGAGGCCGGCGCGGCCCCGGAACTCGCCGCGCTCCCGGCGCTCCAAAAGCTTTCCCTCGGCCTGCAGTGGGACTCGCGGCAGGACTGGCTCAAGGTCGGCAGCGCCAAGCTGCGTTGTTACCGGCTGCACGCGCGCCTGCTGGAGAAGCATCAAGTCACCGTCTATGTCAGCCGCGTCGGCGAACTCCTCCGTGTCGAGCTGCCCAACGACATTGTGCTCCAAAACACCCGGATGCTGCTGCTGTGATCGAACTCCTCAACCTCACCAAACGTTTCGGCGAGCTGACCGCCGTCAACGACGTGACGCTCACCGTGAACCGGGGCGAGTTCTTCGCCGTGCTCGGGCCAAACGCCGCCGGCAAGACCACGACCATCAAAATGATCACCGGTCTGATCAAGCCCACCAGCGGGGCCGTCCGCGTGGCGGGCTTCGACGTGCAGACCGAGCCGCTGGAGGTCCGCCGCCGCCTCGCCTACGTGCCGGACTTTCCCTTCCTCTACGAGAAGCTCACGCCGTGGGAGTTCTTCCGGTTCATTGGGCAATTGTTCCAGATGGCGGACGAGCGCATTGAGACGGCGGCCCGCGCGCTGATCCCGCGCTTCAACCTCGAAGACTATTTGCGCAAGCCCATCGAAGGCCTCTCGCACGGCACGCGCCAGCGCGTCGCCATCGCTTCCGCCCTGCTGCACGACCCCGAGGTCTTCGTCATTGACGAGCCGATGGTCGGCCTGGACCCGCACCACGCGCGCGTCGTGAAGGACATCTTGAAGGAGCGCTCGCGCACGGGCATGACCGTCTTCCTCTCCACGCACCAGCTCAGCGTCGCCGAGGAAATGGCGGACCGCATCGGCATCATCCATCAGGGCAAGTTCGTCGCCGTGGGCACCAGCGAAGAACTGCGCAAGCAAAGCGGCTCCGACGGCGTGCTGGAACACTCCTTCCTCGCCCTCACCCGCCAGGAGGCCAACCTCAGCGAGGAAAACGCAGCGCTCGCCAAAAAGTAAGCAGCCCGCCCGCTTTCATTCGTTTGCCAACTTCCCATGAGCAAAATCGTCGGTATTGACCTCGGCACCACCAACTCGCTCGTTGCGACGGTGGACTCCGGCATCCCCTACGTGATCGCGGATGCCGACGGCCAGCGCCTCTGCCCAAGCGTCGTGCATTTCCCGGCGGCGGATGCGGAACCGGTCGTCGGCCACGCCGCGAACCGCGTCCGCGTGCTGCATCCCGCCACCACGGCCTATTCCGTGAAGCGTTTCATGGGCCGGCGCGGCGCGGACATCGCGCGCGAGGAGATGCTCGTCACCTACCCCGTGCGCGGCGAAGGCGCGGGGCCGGTGACGATTCCGATTCACGGGCGCGACTTCACGCCCGAGGAAATCTCCGCCGAAGTCCTGAAGAAGCTGAAGCTCAACGCCGAGGCCGACCTCGGTGAACCCGTCACCCGCGCCGTCATCACCGTCCCCGCCTACTTCAACGACGCCCAGCGCAACGCGACCAAGCGCGCGGGCGAGTTGGCCGGCTTCACCGTCGAGCGCATCGTCAACGAGCCAACCGCCGCCGCGCTGGCCTACGGGCTGGACCGGCTCAAGGAGCATTCCAAGATCGCCGTGTATGACCTCGGCGGCGGCACCTTCGATCTCTCGATTCTCGAACTGAACCACGGCGTCTTCCAAGTCCTCGCCACCAGCGGCAACACCCGCCTCGGCGGCGACGATCTCGACAAGCGGTTGGTGGACTTCCTCTCCCAATGCATCGCCGAAGCGGGCGGGCCGCGCCGTTTCCCCGTAGGAGACGACGTGAGGAGTCTCACTTCAAACTCAGGGAAGAAATTGGAGACTCCTCACGTCGTCTCCTACGCACCGTTGCTCTCCCGCCTCCGCGAGGCTGCCGAAGCCGCGAAGATCCGCCTGTCCACCGAAACCGAGACCGAAATCGCGCTCCCCTTCCTCACGCCTGATTTCAGCTTCAGCTACCGGCTCTCCCGCGAGGAGCTGGAGCGCCTCACCCGCGACATCGTTGAGCGCACCCGCCAGCACTGCCTGCGCTCGTTGGCCGACGCGAAGCTCGACGCAAAGCAGCTCGACCAGGTCATCCTCGTCGGCGGCCAGACCCGGATGCCGCTCGTGCGTCGCCTTGTCAGCGAATGGTTCGGTTGCGCGGAGTTCGAGGAGGAACGCGGCGGCCTCCGCCTCGGCGACAGTTTCCACGAGCGGAGCGGGCCATTGCTGAACACGTCGCAGAACCCCGACGAAGCCATCGCGCTCGGAGCCGCCATCCAAGCCGAGATTCTCAGCGGCGGCTTCAAGCACCTGCTGCTGCTGGACGTGACGCCGCTCTCGCTGGGCATCGAGACCTTCGGCGGCTTGATGAACGTCATCATCCCGCGCAACAGCACCATTCCCATCAAGGCCGGCGAGGTCTTCACCACCGCTGTGGACCACCAGCGCGAGATGCTCATCCACGTCCTCCAAGGCGAGCGCGAGCGCGCGGCGGACAACTGGAGCCTGGGCAAATTCCCCGTCGCGTTCGAGCGCGCCCCGCGCGGCGTCCCGCGCGTCGGCGTGCAGTTCGAGATTGATGCCAACGGCATCCTTCACGTCCTCGCCCGTGACCTGAAGACCGGCGCGCAGCGAGTCGTGGAGATGAAATCCGCCGTGGACGTGGCCGACACGGAGGTTCAGCGCATGGTGGAGGAATCCGTCGAGCACGCCTTCGAGGACCTGGCCGCGCGCCGCTGGATCGAGGCGAAGTTGAAAGCCCAGGAAGTCCTCACCGCCGCGCAGGCCGGTCTCGCGGAGTGCGCCGCCGAGTTGGAGCCCGCCTACCGCGCCCAAGTCGAAGCCGCGCTGCGGGAACTCACAGCCGCCCTCGCCACCGAACTGCCGACGACGAAGACCGGCGACCTCAATCGCTTGAAGTCCGCCCACACCGCCCTCGACGCCGCCACCCAACCCCTCGCCGATCTCCTCATGGACAAGGCGATGGAGGCCATGCTGCGCCAGCGTGGAGCCATCAGCTAACGCATACATCTGTGGCGGCGGCCTGTGACCGCCGAGCGCGAGCGATTTCCGGCGATTCAGTTGGCCCTCACATCTGCAAGTCCGCCAGCCCCGGGTCGTTCTTCAGGGCGATGCCGCGCATCTTCTTCACCGCTGCCTTGAGGCTGTGCTGGCCGAAGATGCCCGTGCCGCTGACAAAGACATCCGCGCCCGCGCGGGCGCACTCGCCGACGGTCTCGAACGTGATGCCGCCGTCCACCTCGAGGTGATAATCCAAGCCCAGCTCGCGCTTCCACGCGGCGGCCTGCTGAATCTTCGGCACGCACTCATGGATGAACGGCTGGCCACCGAAGCCAGGATTCACCGTCATCACCAGCAGGAGGTCAACGTGGTCGAGATAGGGCCGCGCATTTTCGATGGCCGTGGGCGGGTTCACGGCGAGGCCAACCTTCTTGCCGAGGGACTTGATCTTCCAAAGCAGCCCCTCGACGCGGTCGCCCAGCTCGACGTGAACGATGATCTGGTCCGCGCCGGCCTTGACGAACGGCTCCAGCAGGATTTCCGGCTTCGAGCACATCAGATGCACGTCGAAAAACTTCCTGGTCAGCGGACGGAGCGCCTTCACCACCGCCGGGCCGAACGAGATGTTCGGCACAAAGTGGCCGTCCATGATGTCGAGGTGCAGCCACTCGGCCCCCGACTGGTCAAAGCGCTGCGTGTCGGCCGCAAAGCGCCCGTAATTGGCCGCCAGCAGCGACGGTGCGATAATCATGCGCGCGAGGCTAGCGGGCGGCAGAGCAAGGGTCAATGCGACGAGGCGCTCTACAACCGTGCGCAAGGACCGTGAATCGCCTTGCCGTCGTCGTCGCGGTTGATTGAGACTTTTCCCATGAGCTCCGCCATGCCCGCCCTCGTGAACTTCGCCGCCGCGCCGCACAGCGTCGAGTTGCGCGAGGTGGCCTGCCCCGAGATCGGCCCGCGCGACGTGCTGCTCCAGGTGCGCGCGGTGAGCGTGTGCGGCAGCGACCTGCACCAGTGGCTCGGCGGCGCGAGCTGGAAGGTGAATTACCCGGTGGTGCTCGGGCATGAGTTCGGCGGCGTCATCGCGCAGGCGGGGCGCGAGGTGAAGGGCTTTTCTGAGGGCGACCGCGTGGTGAGCGAGACGGCGGCGGTGATTGACGAGCAGTCGCCCTTGAGCCGGCAGGGGCTTTACAACCTCGACCCGAACCGGCTCGGCTTCGGCTACGGCGTGGACGGCGCGATGACGGAGTTCGTCAAGGTGCCGGCGCGCTGCCTGCACCGCATCCCGGACGGCCTGGCGTTCGAGAAGGCCGCGCTGACGGAGCCGTGCTGCGTGGCCTACAACGCGGTGTGCATGAACGGCCGCGTGCAGGTGGGCGACACGGTGCTGGTGCTCGGCCCCGGTCCCATCGGCCTGCTCTGCGCGGTGATGGCGAAGCTCGCGGGCGCGCGGCATCTCATCGTCGCCGGGATGCCGGCGGATGCGAAGCGACTCGCGGTGGCGAAGCAACTCGGCGCGCACGTCACGGTCACGGGCGACCCGCTCCCCGCCGTGCGCGAACTGGGCGACGGCCTCGGCGTGGACGTGGTGATTGATGCGGCGGGCGTGTCCGCGACGTTGCAGACGGCGATGCAGGTGGTGCGGCCCGGTGGACAGATTCTCAAGGTCGGCTGGGGGCCGCAGCCATTGAACTTCAGCCTCGACCCGCTGGTGCTCAAGGCGGTGCAGCTCCACGGCAGCTTCTCGCACAACTGGCCCGTCTGGGAGCGCGTCATCGCGATGATTGCCGCCGGCCAGATCAACCTCGACCCAGTCATCAGCCGCGTCGGCGCGCTGGGCGACTGGCACGAGTGCTTCGAGAAGATGCACACGGGGGAGTATGTGAAGGCGGTGTTGAAGCCGAATGGATGATTGCCGCGAAAGGGCGCAAAGAGCACAAAGAATTGCCTTGAGAACGAATCGCTTTGTGGCCTTTGCGCCCTTTTGCGGCTAAACATTTTTCTACCCATGCCACTCGCCACGATGCCCAAGTGTTTTCTGGAGACCATCTGCGTCGAGCGCACGATGACGGTGGACCAGTGGATTGACCTGTCGGCGGGGCTGGATTTGGACGGGCAGGAGTTTTACTACGGCTTCCCCGGCATCACAGACCTGGTGACGTGCGAGCGTTACCGGCAGCGCGTCGAGGCGCAGGGGCGAACGATTCCGATGTTCTGCTGCGCACCGGATTTCACCCGGCCCGATGCCGCTGAGCGCAAAGCCGAGGCGGAGAAGCAAAAGCCCTTGCTCCGCGCCGCCGCCGCGCTCGGCGCGAAGTATCAGCGCGTGCTCTCCGGCCAGTGGCGACCGAATGTCTCGCGCGCCGACGGCTTGCGCTGGGCGAAGGAGTGCATTCTCGACTTGCTCCCCGCTGCCGAGGCGAACGGCGTCACGCTCATCATCGAGAACCACTACAAGGACACGCTCTGGCAGTTCCCCGAGTTCGCGCAGCGCATGGATTTGTTCGTGGAGCTGGTTGAGTCCATCCCGCCGACGCCGTGGTTCGGCGTGAACTACGACCCGTCGAACGCCATCATTGCCGGCGACGACCCCATCGCCGTGCTCGAAGCCGTGAAGCACCGCGTCGTGACCATGCACGCGAGCGACCGCTACTTCGAGGGCGGCAGCATCGAGGACTTGCGCAAGCAGGACGTGAACGCGACGACCGGCTACGCGCCGTTCCTCAAGCACGGCGTCATCGGGCGCGGGCTGAACGACTACGACCGCATCTTCAGCATCCTGAAAAGCGTCGGCTTCCGCGGCTGGATTTCCATCGAGGATGGCCCCGACCCGGCGACGGGTTATCAGGACATTGCGGACTCAACGGTCTTCCTCCGCGCGAAGATGCGTGAGCATGGGCTGGTGTGACGCAAGTGCGCGGCTTGCAATGCTTCTCCCGCCCCGCTACGGTGCCTGTGACGATGAAAAGTTGCCTGAGCTTTGAGGAAGTGCTGGCCGTTGGTGAGCCACGGCTCGCCGAGATGCAGCATGTCGGCGACACCTTTGCCGATGGGGAGTCAGCCGAAGCGTGCGCGGCCTTCACGCAACAAGTGCGCAATGTCGAGGCCGCCGTGCTGCACAGCTACGCCATCGCAGCCACCGTTGCCCGCAAGGCGGATTCGTTGGAGGAGGTTGCCGACGTCTGGAAGAAGATGTCCGCTTTCTGCCTCTCCGCGTTGGCGATTCTGGCCAAACTCAAGGACAAGTATCCTCACTGCGGCACGACCGAACTCTACGACCGCGTGCTGGACTACAAGCTCGCCTGCGACAAGCGATACCAAGGAGCGCTGGAGGAAAAGCAATGCCTGACGATAGCCTTGCCGAGGGGGTTGTTGCCCGAGCTGAGATAGCCGCGCTGGCCGAGCTGTTTGACCGGTTTGAGTTTACCCTCGACCCGTTGTCACGCGAGGCCGACGAGGCGGAATCACAGTTCAACGACCAAATTGAGCGCCTGTTTGAATCCCGCGTGAAGCCCGCGTTGCCGGAGAATTCGCCGGTAAGTTTGCCTGTCTTCCGCCGGCATGTCTGCCACCTCTGCCGCGAGTTTCTACGCAAGAACCGTCCATAATCACAGTCCGCAAATCACATGACCAAAGTCATCATCACCGGTGCCAAAGGCCGCATGGGCCAGACGCTCATCGCCTGCGCCCAGCAAATCCCCGGCCTCCAGGTCGTCGGCCAGATAGACCTCGGCGAGCATCTCGGCCCGCTGCTCGACAAGGCGGACGCCGTCATAGATTTCAGCTTCCACGAGGCCACGCTGCCGTTCGCGCACCTCTGCGTGCAGCACGGCAAGGCGCTCATCGTCGGCACCACCGGCCATGCGGAGAAGGAGAAGGCCGAACTGCGCGCCTGCGCCGCGAAGATTCCCATGGTCTGGGCCTCGAACTACTCCACCGGCGTCAACACGCTCTTCTGGCTCACGCGCAAGGCGGCGGAAATCCTCGGCCCGAGCTTCGATCTCGAAGTCGTCGAGATGCACCATCGGACGAAGAAAGACGCGCCCAGCGGCACGGCCACCACGCTGCTCGAAATCCTCGGCGACGTGCGGAAGGTCCAGCTCGTTGAGGCGCTCCGTCACGGGCGCAAGGGTATCACCGGCGAGCGGACCAGCCACGAGATCGGCATCCATGCCCTGCGCGGCGGCGATGTGGTGGGCGACCACACCGTCATCTTCGCCGCCAACGGCGAGCGGGTGGAACTGACGCACAAGGCCAGCAGCCGCGAGACCTTCGCCAACGGCGCGCTCCGCGCCGCGCAATGGGTCGTGAAGCAACCACCCGGCCTCTACGACATGCAGGATGTGCTGGGCCTCAGGTAGTCGCAGGCTTCAGCCTGCGCGTATATCAGACTGCGGATTCGCAACCTGAAGGTTGCGACTACGACGCATGAGCCATCAGGTCTTCATCGCCCTCGGCGGGAATCTCGGCGACGCCCAGGCAACTGTCCGCGATGCGATGGCGCGACTCGCGGCCTTCTCCCCCACAACGCTGCTCTGCTCCTCGCTCTGGCGCAGCACGCCGGTGGATTGCCCGCCCGGTTCACCCGACTTCATCAACGCCGTCGTTGCCCTCGCTCCCCTGCCTCACTTCACGCCGGAGAGTCTGCTGGCAGAGCTGCAAACACTGGAACGCGAGTTCGGCCGCCAGCCAAAGAAGGAGCTCAACGAAGCCCGTCCGCTGGACCTCGACCTCATCGCGTGGGGTAGGGAAGTGCGGAACACGCCGACGCTCACGCTCCCGCACCCGCGCGCCCACCTGCGGCGGTTTGTCCTCCAGCCCTTGAGCGAGTTGGCACCAGACTTGGTGCTGCCGGGGCAAACGAGGACCGTGGCCGAATTGCTCACCGGCCTGCGGACGGACGAGGGGTTGGAACGGCTGCCATAGCCACGTTCGCCCCTTGCCACTTGTCACCCGCCACCAGTCGCCGCACAGTCCCGCCAATGAGTGACCACTCGGAAGCGCCGCAGGACAAGCTCTGGCGCGAATACGGCGAGGTCTTCGAGGACTTCGACGACCTGACCCTCGCGCGTTGGATGGCGCAGACACTGGGCCAGTTGCAGGGCCGCGTCTGGCGCAGCTCGCACCCGCTCGTCGGCGCGTATCGTCTCGCCGCGCAGGTCGCGAACGACCGGCAAGTGTGGCACAAGCGCCTGGCCACCGCGCCGCGCGATTACGCCGAGGCCGGTTGCTGCCGTGCGCCGCTGCTGCCGCTCATCACGCGGGATGTGACGGAGCAGGGCTTGATCTGCCAGCATTGCAACGGCACCGCCGTCGCCTTCGACGACATCCCCGTGGACCTGCAGAAGATGTTCCGCAACTGGGCGGAGAAATACGCGCCCATCCACCAAGTCGCGCACTGGGACGACCGCCAGCAGAAGCGCTCGGGCAACTACGACCGCGCGCTGGAGGACGCCGCCACCGAGGCCGAGCGCCTGCTCGCCGCCGCCGGCAACAAGCTCGCGCCCGCGCTGCTGGAGTTTTATCCGGCCGTGGTCTGGGAGGATCAGGACGAGTGCCTGGACGTGCGGCCCGAGGACATTCCGTTGTGAAGTTCCTGCTCAAATGGGCGTTCCGTCTGTTCCTGCTTCTGCTGGTGCTGCTGGCGGTGCTGGCCCTGAGCTTCGACACCATCATCACCGGCATCGCCGAGGGGAGGCTGCGCAGGCAGACCGGGCTGGAAGTGCATCTGGGCAAATTGGAGCTGCGGCCATGGAGTGGCCGCGCGCGCGCGGAGCAGCTCGTCATCTACAACCCCGCTGACTTTGGCGGCGGCCCGCTGGTGAACGTCGCCGAACTGCATGTGGAATACGATGCCACGCTCGCGAAGGAGCGGAAGCTGCACTTGAGCGTCCTGCGCTTCAACCTGGCCGAGCTGAACATCGTCGTGAACAAGGAGGGCCAGTCCAACCTCGACGGCGTGCGCAAGGCGGTGGAGGAAATCCGCCGCGGCCAGCGCGTGACCAGGACCAACACGCCGATGGAGTTTGCCGGCCTCGACATGCTCAACCTCACGCTCGGCAAGGGCACCTGGACCGACCTGCGCGTCTCCGGCACGCCGCGTGAGTTCGACCTCGGCATCCGCAACGAGGTCGTGCAGGACATGAAGGACTCGAAGGAGCTGGTCGCCAAGCTCACGCCCCTCCTGGTGCGCGCCGGGCTGGCGTTCTTCGGCGTCGGCCAGCCGGCACCTGTCACCAACGCGCCGTCCGCGCTCAAGACCAGCGAGGCGGCGGTGCCTGTGAAGTAGGCTGTCCTCCAATGCCCCGGACTCCTGCCAAGTCCTCCACCACAGCCAGCACGCCGCAGCGCGTCGGATGGTGGGCGTTGCTCTTGATGGCTGGCACGCTCGCCTTGTTCGCCCCGGTGCGGAACTTCGCCTTCGTCAATTTCGACGACGATGTGTTTGTCTTCGCCAACGAGCACGTTCGGCAGGGCTTCACTTGGGAAGGTGTGAAATGGGCGTTCCTCTCCGCCGACATTGACTACTGGCGGCCCTTGAGCTGGCTTTCCCACATGCTCGATGTGGAGCTGTTTGGCTTGCGTGCCGGCGGGCATCACGTCACCAGCGTCCTCATCCATTCGGTCAACGCGGCGATGTTGCTGTTCGCGTTGCACCGGCTGACGAAACGGCTGCTGCCCAGCCTCATCGTGGCTTCGCTGTTCGCCTGGCATCCACTGCACGTCGAGTCCGTCGCCTGGATTGCCGAGCGCAAGGACGTGCTCTGCGCGTTCTTCTGGTTTCTCGGCCTGTGGTGCCACGCCGGCTACGCGGAGGCACCAACGCGCCGCCGTCTCGCCACCGTGGCCGGCTGCCTTGCGCTGGGCCTGATGTCCAAGCCCATGATTCTCACCTTCCCCTTTCTGCTCCTGCTGCTGGATGTCTGGCCGCTGCGCCGGGCAGAATTCACGGGTGACTGGCGCGAGTTCATCCGCCAGTTTCGTCCGCTGGTGGTGGAAAAACTGCCGCTCTTCGCACTCGTGGCACTGGCGGCGACGGCCACCTACATCGCCCAGCGCAACGTGGGCGCGATGATGTCGGAGACCGTGCATCCGCTCTCGGCGCGGCTCGCCAACGTCCCCGTCGCCTACGCCCGTTATCTCGGCCTGACCGTCTGGCCCGCAGACCTGGCCATTCTGTATCCCATGCCGCAACAGTGGTCCGCCGGAGTGGTCGCAGGCGCGCTCGCGCTGCTGACGGGAATCACTTGGCTCGTGGTGCGGCGCCTGCGCCGGGAACCGTGGCTGGCGGTGGGTTGGTTTTGGTTTCTGGGCACGCTCGTGCCGGTCATCGGGCTGGTGCAGGTGGGCAACCAGTCCATCGCCGACCGTTACACTTACGTGCCGTTGGTGGGGGTGTTCGTCGGACTCGTTTGGTGGGCGGATGCAGTTTGCGAACGGCGGGCTGGCTGGTCACGGGGCTTGGCGGGGTTGACGGTCATCGTGCTCGCGCTGTGCGTGGTCGGAACCCGCCGCGTCTTGCCGCAATGGCAGGACGGCATCACCATCTTCGAGCAGGCCGTGCGCGTGACGCGCAACAATTTTGTGGCGATGACCAACTTGGGGAACAACCTCGCCCGCGCGGACAGGCAGGCTGAAGCGATTGATCTCTATCAACGGTCCTTGCACGTGCGTCCGGACAACGCCGAGACCCATTACAACCTCGCCTCGTCCCTGGCGGAGACGCGCGAGCCGCAGGCGGCGGAGCGGCACTACCGCGAGGCGCTGCGCCTGCAACCCGGCCACGCCCGGTCGCACAACAATCTCGCCAACCTCCTTTCCGACACGGGGCGCGTGCCCGAGGCCGTCCAGCACTATGAGGAGTCCCTGCGCCTCAGCCCCGGGAACCTTGAGGCGCGTTTCAACTACGGCATCACGCTCGCGGACCTGGGCAAGCCGCTGGAGGCCATCGCGCAGTTTGAGGAAGCCGTGAAGCGTCGGCCGGCTTTCACCCGCGCGCGGTTGCAACTCGTCTCACTCCACGCCGCGCTGGGCAAGGCCGGCGAAGCCGCCGCGCACAATGCCGAGTTGCTGCGCCACGATCCGACCTCGCCGGAAGGACACTTCAACGCGGGCTCCCTGGCAGCGGCGCGGGGTGACTGGAACGCGACGCTGGCCCACTGGCAGGAGGCCATTCGGGTGAAGCCGGACTTTATGCCCGCGCTTTACCGGCTGGCATGGACACTCGCGACGCACCCGGATGCCACGGTGCGCAATCCCAAGGCCGCGCTGGAGTTGGCCGAACACTTCGCCAAGCAGGCTGGGGTGCAAAATCCCGAGGCACTCGAGCTCCTCGCCGTCGCGCACGCGGCGGGTGGGGCCTATGAACCGGCCGTGAAGCACGCGACGCAGGCGCTCACCGCGGCGGGCACAAACGCCGCGATGGTGGCGGTCATTCGCGCCCGGCTTGCCCTGTTTCAAGCAGGCAGGCCGTTCATCGAAGGTCCGGCCAAGTGAACGCCGCTTTCCGGCGTGCAATCGTCCCGGCGTTCGCCTAAAGAGCCGCCGTGAACATTCTCGGCATCATCCCGGCGCGCTTTGCGTCCTCGCGCTTTCCCGGCAAGCCGCTGCATTCCATCGCCGGCAAGTCGCTCATCCAGCGCGTCATCGAGCGCTGCCAGCTCGCCAAATCGCTGCGCGAAGTCATTGTGGCGACGGATGATGAACGCATCGCCGCAGTCGCGCGAAAGTTTTGCCGCGTGGAGATGACCCGGGCCGACCATCCCAGCGGCTCCGACCGCATCGCCGAGGTCGCATCGCGCTGCGCGTGCGATGCGGTGGTGAACATCCAAGGCGACGAGCCGCTCATTGACCCGGCGGTGATTGATGTCGTCGCGACCGCGCTGGTCGGAGCGGAGATGTCCACTGCCGCCACGCCCATCAAGAACGTCGAGGAATATGACAACCCAAACGTGGTGAAGGTCGTGACCAGCGCCGCAGGCCGCGCGCTTTACTTCTCGCGTCGGACCATTCCATTTCTCCGCGATTGCGCCGGACAGCCCGTGGCCGCCCAGCTTGCCGCGTTTCCCATTCTCAAACATCTCGGCATTTACGGCTACCGGCGCGACGCGTTGCTGCGGCTCGTGAAGTTCCCGCAGTCGCCGCTGGAGCAGGCCGAGCGGCTCGAGCAGCTCCGCGCGCTGGAGAACGGCATCCCCATCGCCGTGGTGCGCGTGGACTACGACAGCGTGGGCGTGGACGTGCCGGCCGATGTGGAGCGGGTCGAGCGGTTGCTGGCGGCCTCGTAGTCGCAACCTTCAGTTTGCGGGCAGAACCTGTAGCGACGCTCTGTGAGTGCCGGGTTGGATAAACGGCGGTCACAGACCGCCGCTACAGACCGAAGCGCAGGCGAAAGCCGGCGACCACGCAGTTGCTCGACGCCCCCCGTGGCCCCGGCTACACTCCGCGCACATGAATTTGGAAGACCACGTCGGAGATGTGATTCGCAAGGCACGGGCGACGTTGAATGTGCCTGCTGAAGCCGTCGCCAAGGCCGCCGGCCTGAGCGCCGAGGAACTCGCCGCGCTCGAAAGCTCAGGCCAATGCGCGGGCCAGCCTGATTTCCGCGCGCTCGCCTCGCTCGTTGGACTGAACGGCGCGAAGCTCGAAGCCCTCGCCGCCGGTTGGCTGCCCGCACCCACGGACATCGGCACCTGGCGCGAGCTGCGCCAAATCACCACCACGCGCGGTGGCAACACGGTCCATTGCTATCTCGCCTGGGACGAGGTGACGCGCGAGGCGGCGTTGTTCGACACGGGCTTCGAGGCGGAGGCGGTCTTCAAGGTCGTGGACGCCGAGGGGCTGGACCTCCGGCATCTTTTCATCACGCACTCGCATCACGACCACATCGAGGGCCTCCCCGCGATTCGCGAGCGTTTCCCAACCATCCGCATCCACACAGACACGAAGGGCGCGCCGCCCCAGCACAAGAACCGTCGCAACGACTGCGTCCACGTCGGCAGCCTGCGCGTCACGAACCGCGAGACGCCCGGCCACGCGGAGGACGGCGTGACCTACCTCATCGGCAACTGGCCCGAGGACGCGGCGCACGTCGCCATCGTCGGCGACGCCCTCTTCGCCGGCTCGATGGGCGGCGCGAAGGAGCACGGCGAGCTGGCGAAGGCGAAGGTGCGCGAGCAAATTCTGTCGCTGCCATCTGACACGTTGATTTGCCCCGGCCACGGCCCGCTCACGACGGTCGCGCAGGAGAAGGCGAACAACCCGTTCTTCTGAACCGGAGCGCGGCCTTCAGGACGCAGAAACACCCGCATAAGTGACGCGTTAGTAAACGCCCAAAGCTTTTCGTGCTTCGCTTCCTTCTGCGGCATGAATGCCGCGCTCCAGGTGACTGGTTGCCTCCTCGCCCTTTCCACGCATACTTCCGCCATGTCAAAACGGCCCCAAGACGTTGCAGCGGACGACCAGATTCTCGCGCTGCTGCCCTACGCGCACATGAGGGGCGGCTTCGTCGTGAAGCCAGAGGACATGGGCCGCGCGAAGGGCCTCGCCATCGAGGCGATGGAGGGCCAGGTCAGCGAGCAGTTGAAGCAGATTTACGAGCAGGTCGAGACGCTCGCGCGGCAGGCCAAGGCCATCCGCACACGCGCGGAGGTCAGCTACAAGATTTACCAGTGCGACCTGCGCTTCGAGCCGCGCATCAACCAAGTCTATCACCTCTACGAGTCGGAGAATGGCGTGCCGCAGCTCTCGCTCGTCGCGCCGGACGAGTGGACGACCGACAAGACGCATCTCGCGACGGTGCGCCTGCTCGCGGACCACACCTGGGAAGTGCTGGAGGCGACGGACAGCGGGGCGACGTCTTTCGCGCCTGACGGAACCACTGGCGATCACACAAACTAGCCCGAACGATGCAGTTGGAGTTCGGGAGCACACGCCTCCGGCGTGTGGTTTCCGGCGTCCCGCCGGAAACTTCTTTGCTCCATCTTCATCCCACCAAACGGTGCAGAGAGAGACGGTGATACGAAGTCGTGCCCGGGACGGCCACGACGGCACGCGGGACGCGTGCGCTCCTGACTAACGGCCCGCGCCCTTGCCTGCGCGGATGACGGCGTCGAAGGCGGGCTTCGGTTTCCCGTCGCGGTCGAAGAGCAGCGGATGGTTCGTCCGGCCCCGCATGGGGAAGTTGTTCAGCCACGACTCCGCGTCGGTCACGCCCCAGAACGTCACGCGGCTGACTTTGTCGGCGTGCCTGGCATACACGGCGAACAGCTCGCCGTAGCGTTTGGCCAACTGCTGCTGCACCGCCGGCGGCAGGCCGTCGGTGTAGGGATTGGCCTTGGGGTCGAACGCGGCCTTTTGGTTGATGTCGGCGCCCGACACGCCCCGGACGAAGGGCAGCACGCTCACGTCGAGTTCCGTGACCATCGTCCTCACGCCGAGCTGGCTGAACGCGGTGATGGTGTTCTCCACTTCCTTGATGGCCGGCGAGGTCAGGCTGAAGTGGGACTGTGTGCCGATGGCGGCCACTTTCACTCCGGCGGCCTGAAGCTTCCTGACGAGCGCGACCGCGCCGTTGCGCTTGGCGGGGTTCTCCAGCGAATAGTCGTTGTAATACAGCTCCGCCTGCGGGTCGGCGGCGCGGGTGAACTGAAAGGCCTTCGCCAGGTAATCCTCGCCGATGATTTTCAGCCACGGCGACTGGCGCAACGTGCCGTCGTCGTTGAGCGCCTCGTTCACCACGTCCCAGCCCTTCACGCGCCCCTTGTAGCGGCCCACGACGGTGTGGATGTGGTTGCTCATCGTCACGAGCAGCACCTCGCGCGTGACCGCGTTGCTCTTGGCGTCCTGGAACACCCAGCTCGGCGTCTGCGAATGCCACACCAGCGTGTGCCCGATGATGACCATGCCGTTCTTCTCACCGAACTCCACGAAACGGTCCGCCGGCTCGAAGTTGAACTTCGCCGGGTTGGGATGAATAGGCTGCCATTTCATCGAGTTCTCGGCGGTGAGGCTGTTGAAGTGCCGCGCGATGAGCGCGGCGCGGTCGGGGCTTTTGCCCGTGACCTGCCCGGTGTTCACCGCCACGCCGACGACGAACTTCCCCTTGAACGCGTCCTTCAGGGCGGGCTGCGCAACCGCGCGGACGGACAGGGCAAGCAGGGCAACGACGCAGGCGGCAAGGCGGGCAGGCTTCATGGCAGCGCATACTGCTGAACCGGACGGCGATTTCAACCTGCTTTCTCGCCGGGCCGGCTGCCGGTCGCGGCACGCGGAAGGTTGAGTTTTATCCCGCGCTCCGCCACGCTCCCGCCATGCCGATTTACGAGTTTCACTGTGACGGTTGTGACCAGGACAGCGAAGTGCTGGTGCGTTCCAGCCGTTGGGAGGGCACGCCCTGCCCGCACTGCGGGTCGAAGAAGCTGTCGAAGAAGTTTTCCACCTTCGCCTCCGCGACGGCGGGCGGCAGCAGCGACGCGCCCGCCTGCACCGGCCAGCCCAAGTCCTGCGGCATGTGCGGCACGGGCAAGCCTCACTCGCATTGACTACTTCTCGCGCTTCAACTCCGCCTTCGCTTCCGTCGGCAGCTTCACCGTCGGCTCGCCTTTGAGGTAGCCCAGCGAAGCCAGGAAAATATCCGCCTGCCGCAGCGTCACGTCCTGCCACGGCGGGCGGTTGAAGAAGCCGTGCGGCTGCTCGGCGGCGGTGAAGACCTCGCAGCGATTGCCCAGCGCCTTCGACTTGTCCGCGAAGGTCCGCGCGTGGTCGAGCATCTTGTCCGCCGTGCCGAAGAAGACGACCGTTGGCACGAGGCCTTTCTTGATGAAGCGCGCCGGGTCAATCTGCGGCACGATGGCCTTCCCGTCGCCCTTGCCCTCCGGCCACTTCGCGGCCACGTCCAGCGCCGCGAGGTCGAGCGCGGGGTTGAAGAGCACCATCGCATTGGGCCGCGACGAGATTTTCGCGTCCTCGTCCTTCGCCTCGAAGGCGACGGTCATGCCCGTGCAGGCGGCGAGATGCCCGCCCGCCGAGCCGCCCGAAGCGACAATGCGCTGCGGGTTCACGCCCAACTTGCTTGCATGGGCACGCACCCAACGCACGGCGCTCTTGGCATCCTCCACCGCGCTCTCCGGCGTGGTCTGCTGCCGCGAACTCACGCGATAGTCCGCGCGCACCGCAACCATGCCGCGCGTGGCAAGGTAGGTCGCTTGGTTCTGGAACTGCGCGGTCGTGCCGTTCTTCCAGCCGCCGCCGAAGAAGAACACGATGGCCGGCCGCTGGTCCGCCGCCTTCCAATCTGGCGGGTAGTGGACGAGCAGCTTCAACTCGCCCTGCGGCGTGCGCTTGTAGGTGAACTCCTTCACCCCCTCGGGCAACGGCGCGTCGGCGGCGGGCGCGGCCTTGGCCTTGCCAGCCTTCTTGGCTTTGGGCTGATCCTGCGCGGCCGTCATCAGCGGGACGGCGAGCAGCAAGGCGAGCGCGGCGGGGAAAAGGAAGCGCGAACGCTTCCGGTTCGAGTGGCGGGAGAGAATCCACGAGCCAAGGCCCGCGATTTCAGCCCTTGAACCTCGGCCTCTGCGAACTTCCCGCCTCTGCGGTGCAAATGCCGGGGCAGGCACCGCAGAGGCGGGAAAGACGCAGAGGTTCATGGGTAGAAGCTTCGTTGCGGGGCGTCGGTTCATCACATTCATCGGGCGATCAGGCGGCGGGCAGCATTTCACGCTCGGTCTTCAGCCGCAACTGCCCGCACGCCGCGTCAATGTCCCCGCCCTTCTCGCGGCGGAGCGTGGCGGTGACGCCAAGCTCCTCCAGCGCGGCGAGGAAGGCTTCGCAGACCGACTCCGCCGGGCGCGACCACTCCAGCCCCTCGACGGTGTTGTAGGGAATCAAGTTCACCTTCGCCCGGAGACGCTGGGCCAGCGCCGCGAGCGGACGCGTCTGGTCCAAGCTGTCGTTCACGCCGGCGATGAGGATGTATTCGAACGTGATGAGCTGGTCCTTGCGACGCTGGTAGTCCTCCAGCGCGGCGGTCAACTCGGCCAAGGGATACTTGCGGTTCACCGGCATGATCTTCGCGCGCACCTCGTCCGTCGCGCCGTGGAGCGAGAGGGCGAGGCGGAACTGCTCCGGCTCGGCGGCGAGCCTGCGGATCTGCGGCGCAAGGCCGCTGGTGGAGATGGTGATCTTCCGCGCGCCGATGCCGCCGCCCCACGGCGCATTCAGGAGGCGGAGGGCCTTGAGCAGGTTGTCGTAGTTCGCCAGCGGCTCGCCCATGCCCATCACCACGATGTTGTTCACGAGCCGAGTTTCGGGTTTCGGGTTTGGCGTTTCGGGTTGGCCGACGGTGTCCGGGCTTGAACTCGAAACCCCAAACTCCAAACGCGAAACCCTTTCGACCGCCAAGACCTGCTCCACGATTTCCCCCGGGCCGAGGTTGCGCTTCCAGCCGTCGAGGCCGCTGGCGCAGAACTTGCAGCCGTAGGCGCAGCCGACCTGCGTGGAGACGCAGAGCGTGTGGCGGTCGCTGGCCTCGCCGTAGAGCGCGGGGTTGGCGGGGATGAGCACGCTCTCGATGAACGCGCCGTCGGGCAGCCGCCAGAGGAACTTCTGCGTGGTGTCGCGTGCGCCCTGCTTGCGGACGAGTTCCAAGGTGCGCAGGGAGAAATGCTCCGCCAACTTCGCGCGCAGCGGCTTGGGGAGGTTCGTCATCGCGTCCCAGCTCGCGGCGCGGCGCGGGTAGAGCCAATCGAGCACCTGACCGGCGCGGTAGGCCGGCTCGCTCCACGCTTTCAGGTGGGCTTCCAGTTCGGGGCGGGTGAGGGATTTGATGTCCGGCAGCACGGACACAGGCTACTGCAACGGGGCGCAGGCGGGAAAACCAAATGCGCTGCGCGACCAGGCACCACGCCCTCAATCCAAGAAAAAAACCTCCGTCAGCCCACGCTACCGTTGACAACCCTCATTGGCGCTGCTGCACATGGTTAGGCGGCGGATGTGATGTGAACGTTTCACTGAATCTACTGAGTCAAAAAATACACTGCCGCCGCTGCGTAACCCAAAACGGCTACGACGACCGCAATCTGAAATATCTTGGGGCGGCCTTGACCGGTGAGCGCAGTCGGCGGCAAGTGAAGGGCCGCCTCCGTCTCCTGAAGGTGACCAATCGCACGCTGCTCGCTCGCGCGAATCCGAAAAACATGAATGATGACGAAAAATCCGAAACCTGCGGACACGGCGAACCCCACCCCAAGAAACTTAGATGCTTTGGCTGCAAGCTGTGCCAAGGCCACTCCGGTAACTCCGAGGTATGCAAACGGAATCTGCCAAAGCTCCGAGCTATACCAACGCGAGCGGTTATTTAACTCTGTGAGCTGACGCTGGAGCGACTCAGTTGTTGGCTGTTGCTGTTGAGGATTTTGATCGCTCATGTTGTTGGTGTGCTGCCGCCTAACTTGATACTAAACCAAATATTTTGCGCCTTTATTCTTCGTTGCGGTCTTATTGCCGCACTCACGGCACGCGTTTGACCGCCGGGTCGCTCCAGGGGCTGGTGATTTCCTTGGGGCCAAGGGCGCGGACGCGGACCCATTTCTTCGCGCCGCTGGGCAGGCCGGTGAGGGTGGTCTTGGATTTGGTCGTGGTCTTGGCGTAGGCCCAACTGGAGCTGGTGGGCGGGTCGTCGCTCAACTGGACTTCGTAGTTCTTGGCCTTCGGCACGCGGTCCCATTGGGCGTCGAGTTCGCCGTCGTTGTCGCCGCCGGTCAGGGCGAGGTTCTGCGGGGCGGGCAGCGAGGTGGTCGGGGTGCGGGGCGCGCGCAGGCTCATCCCGGCGCTCTGGATTTTGGCCTCGTCGCCGGTGGAGGTTTTCCAGACGTAGTCGGCCAGGGAGCCGATGGCGGCATCGGCCTCCTTCTCCTTGGTTTCGAGGTTGGTGGTGGCGGTCTTGGCGGCCTGCTGGGCGGCGGCCTGCGCGCCCAGGGCGGTTTCAAGGTTGTTGGCCTTGGTGGTGATGACGGTGAGGGCGGGGTCGGGGGTGGGATAGTTCGCGTTGCCGGTCACGGCGGTGACGACGTCGCGGAGGAACTGGATTTTGTCGGGGACGGTGAGACTTTTGAGGTCGAGGACGATTTGGTTGGCCATGTTACCTTTCCCAGCCTTGCGGCTGCTTCAGCGGTTTGGAGACGCTGGGAGTAACGCACCGGCGGCGGGGCGGCGCAAGGGTTTTTTGAGGCAAGGTGGCGGCGAGGTGACGCCCTCCAGGCGGGGCGCGCGGATGACTGGAATCGGCCGACGGAAGGCTGGCAATGGAGAGGGGAAAGTCAGGACGAGGGCGGGGCTGACTGGCGGTGGGGCGCGGAGGACGGTAGCCGGGCCACGGCTAGCCAGCCGGGGCGCGGGGAAGATCAGGATGGCCGCCAGGAGGACCAGCCGCAGGCCAGGGCTGACCAGGATGACCGCGCGGCTGGCCCGACTTGCGACGAGGCTGACCAGGATTACGGCGCGGCTGACCAGGATTGGCTCACGGCTGACTAGGATGGCGACAATCCGAGTCTATTTTCCGCCGGCTGAAGGCGTGGCCGGACGGGGATTGGCGGTGGGAAGGGGTTAATTGGCAGTGAGTTGCGCCGATCCTGCTGGTGAGCGATGGGGGAGGCGGGGGGAGGCTGCCGAGCTTAATCTTAATCCTTATCTCCCCTGCCCATTGCCGGGGAGGAGCAGGATTAAGATTAGGATTACGTGCAGGAGTAAGTTCCGGAGGCTACTTCGGCTGGTAGAACTTCCGGGTGTATTCCTGCACCATGCGCCAGGTGCTGAACTGCGGGACGAGGGTGGTCATCGCGCGGCGGACCTTGCCGAGCCACTGGCGCGGGATGCCGGTGGCGTCGCGGTTGTAGAAGCAGGGGATGACTTCCTCGGTGAGCACCTTGAAGGTGTTGGCGCTGTCGCGGCGGTCCTGCTCCTCGATGCTCGCGGGATGCGTGTCGTCGCCGATGGAGAAGCCGTTGGAGCCGTCGTAGCCCTCGCGCCACCAGCCGTCCATGATGCTCATGTTGAGGCAGCCGTGGCAGCCGCATTTCATGCCGCTGGTGCCGGAGGCCTCGAGGGGGCGGCGGGGGTTGTTGAGCCACACGTCGCAGCCGGAGACCATCTGGCGGGCGACGTGGACGTCGTAGTTCTCGAGGAAGAAGAGGTGGCCCTTGAGGTCGCTGAACTTGCTGAGGTGGATGATGTGCTGGATGAACTTCTTGCCCTCGTCGTCGCGCGGGTGGGCCTTGCCGGCGAAGATGAACTGGACGGGGCGCTGCTTGTCGTGGGCGAGCTTCACGATGTGCTCGAACTGCTGGAAGATGAGCGGGGCGCGCTTGTAGGTGGCGAAGCGGCGCGCGAAGCCGATGGTCAGCGCGTCGGGGTTGAGCATGTGGTCGAAGGTGATGAAGTCGCCCTGCGTGAGGCGCTGGCCCTGGATGAGCAGGCGGCGGCGGGAGAACTCGATCAGCTCGCGGCGCAGGCGGTAGCGGAGGGACCACAGCTCCTCGTCGGAGATGAACGCCGGGTCGGCCATGCGCGACCAGAACTCGGGGGAGTTGATCTCGCGCTCCCAGTCAATGGCGGGCCGGCTCTTCCAGAAGCGGGTGGTCTCGGTGGTCGAGGTGTCGGGGTTTTCGTGGGCGGTGTCGAGCTTCTTGCGCCAGAAGCGGCGGACGGTGCCCTTCATCCAGCCAGCGACGTGGACGCCGTTGGTGACGTGGCCGATGGGAACCTGCTCGACGGTCTTGCCGGGGTAGAGGCACTGCCACATCTCGCGGCTGACGGCGCCGTGCAGCTCGCTCACGCCGTTGGCGGCGCGGCTGCCCTTGAGGGCGAGGACGGTCATGCAGAACGGCTCGCGCTCCTCGGCCGGGTTCACGCGGCCCAGGGCCATGAGTTCCTGATGCGTGAGCTTGAGATTGGAGCTGAACTTGATCGCCGCAAAGGTCATCAGCTCGCTGCTGAAGCGGTCGTGGCCGGCCTCGACCGGCGTGTGCGTGGTGAAGAGGCACTGCTGCTTCGTCTCGGCCCAGGCCTGCGCGAAGGGCTTGCCCTCGGCCATCTTCTCGCGCGCCAGCTCGAGCGTGAGGAAGGCGGCGTGGCCCTCGTTCATGTGGAAGGTCGAGGGCTGCAGGCCCAGCTCGCGGAGCAGCCGCACGCCGCCGACGCCGAGCAGGATCTCCTGCATCACGCGCGTGGTGCTGTCGCCGCCATAGACGCGCAGGGTGAGGTCGCGCTGGTGCGGCTCGTTCTCGGGCAGGTTGGCGTCGAGGAGATACACCGGGCAGCGGCCGACGTTCGCGCGCCAGGCCTTGAAGCTCACGGTGCTGGTCGCGATCTTCACCGAGCACACGAGCGGGTCGCCGTTCGCGTTGAGCACCGGCTCGATGGGGAGGTTCTGCGGCTTGAGGTGCGCGTAGTATTCCGTCTGCCAGTTGTCCGCGTTGACGGTCTGCTGGAAGTAGCCTTCGCGGTAGAAGAGCGTGATGCCGACGAAGCCCAGGCCGAGATCGCTCGCGGCCTTCGCGTGGTCGCCCGCGAGCATCCCGAGGCCGCCGGCGGCGATGGGCAGCGTCTCGTGGAAGCCGAACTCCGCGCTGAAGTAGGCGACGGGATTCTTGAGCAGCTCCGGGGCGTTCTGCGCGCCCCAGGTGTCCTTGCTGGCGAGATAGGCGTCGAAGGCCTTGAGCACCCGGCGCACGCGGTCGGCGAATTCCGGCTCCTGCAGGCGCATCCGCAGCTCGTAGTCGGAGACCTCGTGGAGAATGGCGACGGCGTTGTGGTAAAGGTTCGTCCAGCCGCGCGGGGAGAGGTCATGGAAGATTTCCTGCGGCTCCTGGTTCCAGGTCCACCAGAGGTTCTTGGACAGGCGGTGGAGGCCGGCGGTCAGTTCGGCGAGTTCGGCGGTCGTCAGCGGTTTGTGGTTCATAGCAACGGTTGCCACAGGGGAGCCGGAGTTGGGATTTGCCCGCCAGCAGCGAGGGCGACGCTAGAGAGGTGGATGGCGCGCGGCAAACAAAAAGCCTTCATCGGGAGGATGAAGGATGGGCGAACGGAGAAGCGCCTCACGCAATGGACGCGAAGGACGCAAAGGGGAATGAGGAAAGCACCCGATCCATCTCCATCCTGAGCGCCAATGCGAAACTCACTCAGCTCGATTGAGAAGTCCCCTCCCTTTGCGTCCTTCGCGACCCTTGCGTGAGGCAAGGATTTGGCTCAGATGATTTCCCGAATCGCCTGCCCGCCGTCGAGGATGGGGACGGGGCGACCGGTGAAGTCGTTGAACGAGTGCTCGGGGTCAATGCCGAGGAAGTGATACACCGTCGCGAGCACGTCACCGGGCGACAGCGGACGCTCGACGGGAAACTCGCCGTTCACGCTGGACGCGCCGATGACCTGGCCCGTCTTCAAACCGCCGCCGGCCAGCATCACGGAGAACACGTCGCCCCAGTGGTCGCGGCCCGGCACCGGGATGCCCGGCTGGCCGGTGTTGATCTTCGGCGTGCGCCCGAACTCGCCCATCACCATCACCATCACGTCGTCGAGCATCCCGCGCTCGCCCAAATCCTCCAGCAGCGACGCCACCGCGCGGTCGAGCACCGGGAGCTTGTAGCCGTGCCCTTTCGCGATGCTCGAATGGTCGTCCCAGTGAGGCATGTCCACCGTCACGAAGCTCACGCCCGACTCCACGAGCCGCCGCGCCAACAGCGTGTAGTGCCCCCACGGCCCGCGTCCGTAACGGTCGCGCGTCTTCGCGTCCTCCTTCTCGATGTCGAAGGCCTCGCGCGCGCGGTTGCCCGTGACCATGTCCACCGCCTGCTGCTGGTAGCGGTCCATCGCGTCCATCAGCCTGCCGCGATCCAAGTCGCGGCGGAAGCCATCGAGCTGCGTGAGCAGGTCCACGCGCGACTGCGTGCGCGCCGTGTCGCCGGAGAAATTGTCGAGGCACTGCGGACGCTGCACCGGCCCGGTCTGGCTCGCGGCGAGATACTTCTGCGACGTGTTCACATCGAACGGATTGAACGCCGGACCCAGATACGCCGCGCCCTGGTAGCCGGGGAACAGATACACGCTCTGCGCCGCCGGCAGCCCCACGTAGGCGGGGATGCCCGGCGCGTTCGGCCCGCGTGTGCGCGAGACGATGGAACCGAGGGACGGATACATCTGCTCCTTGCTCGTGGAGGTGGAGCCGAAGCGCCCCGTGAGCATCCAGTGCGCGCCGGCGAAGTGGTCGCCGGTCTTGTGATGCACCGAGCGGAGGAACACCATCTTGTCCGCGTGTTTGGCGTGCAGCGGAAGCTGCTCCGAGATGCGGATGCCGGAGACATTCGTCTCCATCGCCCCCCACGGCCCACGATACGCGCTGGAGGCCTCAGGCTTCGGATCGTAAGTCTCCAGATGACTCGGCCCGCCATCAAGCCAGAGGAGGATGACCGACTTGCCCTTCCGCTTTGCCGAACCGTGCGCCTGCAACCGCAGCAGGTCCGCCGAACTCAAGCCCAGCGCGCCGAGAAACCCCGCCTTCAACGCTGACCTCCGCGAAACACCCTGGCAGGTGAGCGAGGAACGGCCGTTTTGGACCAGGAGCATGAAAAACCGACGCGCGCCGTGGAGCGCCATTCAATCGGTGATGGGGCATCCCCGAGGCGGCCTGTCTCCCCACCTTCACCTGCTGTGACGGCTTGGAAACCCGCGCTCACAGCCGGGCTGCGAGTTGGTCATGGACACGGGAAGCCGGCTCGGAATTTACAGCCACAGACTGATCCAAGGCCGGTGCGCCAACAAGCGATCACGTCGCTCCCAGGGCCGGCCCAAGCGTCACTTTCCTCGCCTGGCCTTGCGGGCCTTCGCTACCGGTCCGCGCCTGGCGCTGCTGGGGGCGGCCTTGCGTTTGGCAGTCGGCGCAACCCTACGAGGCGGAGCGCGGCGAACCGGCTTTGCTTTGCCTGGCTTGGGCTTCCGGCGGTGGGCGGCCTTTGCGGGCTTGGCAACCGGCTTGGGCTTGGGCGGCGGCGGGTGGAAAAGATATTTCCAGACGAGCCGGAAGGCGTCCGCGAAGTCGCGCGGGCGCTCGGCCATCCAGCGGTTGATGTGGTCGGCCTTGAAGAACGCGCCGCACTCCAGCTCGTCGAGGTTCAGGCGGAACGGGCCGTTGGACTCGGTGCGATAGACCCAGACGAACTCCTGACCGGTCTGCGGACAGGCCTCGATCTTGAACAGCCGCTTCGGCGTGCGATGCAGGAACAGGCCGATCTCCTCCCGCGCCTCGCGCACCACGCAGGCGTCGTAGGTCTCGCGGGAATCCAGGTGGCCGGAGGCGGAGGAGTCCCACGCGCCGGGAAAGGTGTCCTTCTTGAACGAGCGCTTCTGGAGATAGACCTCGCCGCGCTCGTTGAAGACGAGCACATGGACGGCCCGGTGTTTCAGGCCCCGGCGGTGGACCTCCTGCCGGGTCTGCCTGCCAATGACCCGGTCACGATCGTCCACCACGTCGAATATCTCTTCGCTCACGCGGCGAGCAGTCTGCAAAATTCCGTGAATACTTCCAAGCTAACCTTTTCCGCCCGCTCCTGCGGGGAGATGCCCAGCGCGGCGAAGGCGGCGTGAAGCTGGTCCTCCGGCCAGTCGGCTTTCAGCAGTTTGAACATCATCTTGCGCCGCTGGGAGAAGGCCCGTTTGATCACGCGGACAAAGACCCCGGCCTGCCGTTCGTCGAGCAACGGCGGCTCGCGGCGCGTGAGCGTGATGCACGCGGACTCCACGTCCGGCGCGGGGAAGAAGCAGGAGGCGGGAATCTTGAAGAGGCCGCCGGGCTGATAGCGGAGTCCAAGCAGCAGCGTGAGCAGGCCATAGTCGTCCGTGTCGGGCGCGGCGGCGATGCGCCGGGCGACTTCGTGCTGGAGCGTGACGACCATGCGTTCGGGGCCGCGCGGATGGAGCGCGAGTTCGACCAGGATGGGCGAGGCGACCGAGTAAGGCAGGTTGGCGACGAGCTTCCAGTTGGCCGGTGCCGGCGACTTGCCGTCGCCGCCTTCGCTGCCCGGCACATCGAACGGTGACTGCAAGTCGCCGGCACGGCACTGGAGATAAGCCAGCGCGTCGTCATGCAGCAGCGTGAAGCCCGGCTGATTGGCAAAGCGCTCGCGCAGAAACGTGCAAAGCCGCCCATCCTTCTCAATCGCGAGCACGCGCGCCCCGCTGGCAAGCAGCAACTCCGTCAGCGGGCCGAGACCGGGGCCGATTTCGAGCACCTGGTCCGTGGCGGACAGCTCCGCCGCCGCGACGATGCGCCGGAGCTGGTTGCCATCGTGCAGGAAGTTTTGCCCGAGCGACTTGGTGAGCTGGAGGTCGCGCGCCTGGAGGATCTCCCGGATCTCGGTGAGCGTCATGGCAGGGCGGCGAGTTCCTCCGCCAGCGCCCGCACCGCGCGGCGGAGCCGGGCTTCCGTGATGGTGAGCGGCGGGGTGAAGCCGATGACATTCGCGTGCTCGCCTTCAGGCAGAAGGATGAAGCCGCGATGCAGCAGTCGCTTGATGATGGCGAGCGATTCCGTCGTGGCTGGCGAGCCGTCGGCGCGCACGAGTTCCAGCCCGGCCATCAAGCCCATTCCGCGCGCGTGACACGCAACCTTGAACCTTGAACCTTGAACCTTGAACAACTCCCCCATCAGCCCTTCGCCCAGCCGCGCGGTGCGTTCGACGAGCTTCAACCGCCGAATCTCCGCGAGGTTCGCCAGCGCCATCGCGCAGCCGACGGGGTGGCCGAGGAAAGTGCTCGTGTGAATCGCCTCGCCGGTCGAAGCCGGCCACGCGGCATCCATCACGTCCGCCCGGCCCACGCAGGCCGAGAGCGGGAAGCCGCCGGTGAGCGCCTTGCCGAGACAAATCACGTCCGGCACCACGCCGCCGTGCTCGCAGGCGAACCACTTCCCCGTGCGCCCGAAGCCGGTGTAAATCTCGTCGAGGATGAGCAGCGCGCCGTGCTCATCGCAGAGCCGGCGGAGCAGCGGCAGGAAGCCCGGCGGCGGGACGCGGATGCCGCCGCGCGCCTGGATCGGTTCGACGAGGATCGCGCCGATTCCACCGCGTCGGAGGAGCCTTTCCAGCCGTGCATGAAGCTCACGCAGCCGGTAGGGCGCGCTGTCCTCAGCGCGCCGCTCGCGTCCGGCTGCCGGCGGCGCGGTGAGGACACCGCGCCCTACCATGTCAGGAAATGGCAGGAAGTGACCGAACTCCCGAAGCTGCGAGCGGAACGGACTGCGGAAATGTTCGCGGTGCGTGACGTTGAGCGCCCCATAGCCCAGCCCGTGATACGCGCCCTCGAACGCGATGACGCCGCGCCTGCCCGTCGCCAGCGTGGCGGTCTTGAGGGCCGCTTCCACCGCCTCGAAGCCGGAGTTGCAGAAGATGGTTTTGCCCACTGAACGGCCAACTTTGAACCTTGAACCTTGAACCTTGAACTTGGCCGACACCCAGCGCTCAAAGGTCAGCCGCGACAACTCCCTTGCCAACTCCGCCTTCAGCGGATGCGGATGCACATCCCCCATCGCGTGCGGCAGCGTCGCCATCTGGCGCTGCCCGGCGCGGACCACGCGCGGGTTCGCGTGGCCGGCGGCGGCGACCCCGAACGCGGCGGTGAGGTCCAGATACTTTCGCCCCTCGGCGTCCCAGACGTTCACGCCGCGCGCGCGCGTCCAGACAATGGGCCATGAGCCGTCCGCCCCCATGAAGGTCACGTTGCGTGACTCGTAGGCGCGCAGCAGGTCGAGGGTTTGGGCGGTCGTGGATTTCACTAAACGCCTCGCTGGTCGGGTGCCCACACGACCTTGTGCATCTGCAACTGGAAGCGCACCGGCAGCGCGTCGGCGATGATGCGCTCGACCAGGTCCAGCCGCGTGATGGGCGTCTGCCCGGCGGGCACGGGTTTCAAGACCTTGTCCTGCTGGTGCGGTTGCAGCGGCGTGACCCACGACATGAGCAGCGGGCAAAGCGCCGCGAGTTGGTGCTTCGCGATCTGCTCTCTCGCCCACTCGTAATCCTGCACCGTGCCGATGACGAACTTGATTTCGTCGGTCGCCTTGAGGTGCGGCAGGTTCTCCCAGCGGTTGCGCCCGACCTCGCCGCTGCTGGGGCACTTCAGGTCCATGATGCGCCGCACACGCGCGTCCACGGGCGCGAGGTCCAGCGCGCCGCTGGTCTCCAGCAGCACGGTGAAGCCCGCGTCGCAGAGGCGTTGCATGAGCGGGAGGGCGTTGGGCTGGAGCAGCGGTTCGCCGCCGGTTAACTCAACGAGCGGCAACCGCTGACCGCTGACTGCTGACCGCTGATAGTTCGCCGCCAGCCGCTCCACTTCCGCGATGATCTCGCCCAGCGACCGCCGCTTCCCCTCCGTGAACGCATACGCCGTGTCGCAGTAGGAGCAGCGCAGGTTGCACGCGGTGAGCCGAATGAAGATGCACGGCAGCCCGGCAAAGGTGCTCTCCCCTTGCAGGCTCGGGTAAATCTCGTTGACGATGAGGCTCTCGGACACGCGCGGACTGTAGCGGGCCGGCCCGTCGGCGCAACCGAACACACGCTTTGAAGCTCGCGGAGCGGGGATTGCCATTTCTCCCCGCGCTCCGCGCCTCCACGGAGCATCCCTTCCACGAGGTGACGGAAGGCGTCGCGGCTTCCCGCAGGAGGGGGCGGAGTCAAACCGTGTCTGGTTGAACGGACGGCTCCGGGGCCTTCGCCACGCGCGGCAGCGCGAAGAGCGCGCCGACCGTCACCAGCAACCCGGTCAGCAACAGCCACGCGGGCGCGTCGGACTCGTCGCCGTGCTGCATCATCGTCTGAGCGGCGAGCGAGACGATGGTGAAGTTCGGACACAGCAGGAAGAAGGTGTCCGCCGCCTGCCCGGCCAGCGGCCAGCGGCGGAACTGCAACAAGCGCCACCCCATCAGCAGCCCCGCCGTGCCCAGCGCCAGCAGGCCGGTCCAACTGAAGACCACGCTCCACGGCACCGCCAGGCCGAGGCCGAAGAAGAAGATGGGGATGAGCATCCGCTGGCTGATCGGCGCGACGTAGTGCTCCAGATGCTGGCCGTCATGCTCGATGCGCGCGAGGAAGAGGCCGAGGAAGAACGCGGTCTTCGGGGCGGACAGGCCCAGGCGCTCGCCCACGGCGCAGACCGCGAGCACCAGGAGCACCACCAAGTGAATCCGCCAGTGCGTGGCCTCGGTGAGGATCGTCTGGAACAGCCGTTGCAGCGGCACCGCCAGGCGGCTCACGCCGTAGATCACCGTGGCGATGCCGAGCAGTTGCAGCGCAATCCACCCGGTCATCCCCTGCTTCATGGCGGCGGACTCAACGGACAGGATGAGGATGGCCAGCACCTCCAGCAGCACCATGACTTGCAGGAACATGGCCCGACCCGCCTCCGACAGGTGCGGGTGGTGCTTCCACGCGGAGTGGGCCATGCCCACGGAGCAGGCGGTGAGCGCGGCGCACGTCAGCAGGCTTTCCAGCAGCCCCATTCCGATGGCCAGGGTGACCAGCAGCAGGAGCGGGTATTGCCCCAGCACCCACCCCGCCGTGTAGCGCAGCGCCGGCAGCAGCGAGCGGAATTTCGACAGCTCGATTTCCAGCCCCACCTCGAAGAGCAGCAGCAGGAAGCCCACCTTGCCCGCCTCGCCGAGCATCTGCTTCACCTCGACGTCCACGAGCGGGGAGAGCAGCACGCCGAACAGGGTGAACGCCGAGTAAATGAGCGCGGGCCGCCCGACGTGCCGGCACACGTCCGGCACCGCCATGAACAGCAGGATGAGAAAGATGATTGCCTCGACGGTGTTCATGCTCGCGGGGAAAGCGGTGGTTGGCTGGTTCGGGCAGGCCGCAACTCCGGGGATCGTTCGCGCGTCACTCCTTCGGCAGCGCCTCGGGGTTGATCTGCAATTCCTGGCACGCGTGGATGTAGGAGGAGGCGGACCAGGCCTGGAAGCACTTGCCCATCGGACGGCCCGTGCGGCTGTGGACCCATTCGTTGAACTCCCACTCCTGATTTTTGCCGAGCCGGTTCAACTGCGCCAACTTGAGCAGCTCGCGGCACGCGACCTCGTAGAGGCCGAGGCGGTGGATGAAGCGCACCCACATGCCGCCGATGAAGGGCCAGATGCCGCCGTTGTGGTAATGGCCGGGCAGGTTGAGCAGGTTCACGGTGTAGTAGGACTTCCAGTCCGGGTCGCCGGCCTGCACCGGCGGATAGAGGTTCACCACGGGAAACGGCTCGTTGACGCCCACGCCCCACATGAACTTGAACGCGGTGCGGGCGCGCTCGGCGTCGAGCACGTTGGCGATGAAGGCCTGCACGTTGCCCAGCACGTCGCAGCGCCAGTTGAAGCTGAAGGGCGTGATCTCGGCGAGCAGGTAGCTGGAGTCGCCCACGAAGGACTGCTGCCGCGCAAAGCTGAACGGCTGCGGCTCGACCCCGGGCTGGGTGGAGGGCCAGAAGGTGTGGAGGATTTTCGCCCGGATGGCCTGCGAGCGGCGCAGGCATTCGGCGGCGGCGTCGAAATTGCATTGCAGCTCCAGCAGCCGGCCGTAGGCGACGTTGGCGCGATACCACAGCACCTCGTCGTAGAGGACGTGGTAGCTGCGCCCGAACAAGTCCGTCCAGTCGCCGGCCTCGGGGATTTCGAGCAGCAGGTCGTTGTTGCTGTCCAGCGCGCCGAGCCAGTCCATCACGCGGCGGAGCCGGTCGGCGTATTCGGCGAGCAGGCCCAGGTCGCCCGTCCGGCGCACGTAGGCGTGGAAGGCGACGATGGCCCACAGCGCGCTGTCAATGGAGCAGATGCCGCCCACGCCGCTGTAGTCGGGCACGCCATCGTCCAGGCGCACGTTGGCGGGCATCTGGCCGTTGGGCGCGAGGCGGTCGAACAGTGTGTGGAGCGTGGCCGCCTGCGCGGCGCGGATGTCCGAATCCTCCAGTCCGATGGTGCCGATGATGGTGATGGCGCCGTCGCGCGCCCAGACGCTGCGGTAGTTCACGTCGGTGCCGGTCACCTCGTTGTCCGCCAGGGAGCAGGCGGAGAAGCCCAGCGGCGTGAGGTTTTTCCGAATGGCGATGAGCGCGTGGCGGTAGCCGGCGGCGATCAGCTCGCGCTCCTCCGAGGTGAGCGTGCCCAGCGCCGCCTCGCTGAACAGCATCCGCAGCGTGGGATCCATCTGCTCCAGCCCCAGCGCGGCCGCGCCGGGCTGGGGCGCGGCGGGGATGACGCCGAAGTGCTGCAAGCCTTCGAGGACGCCCTCGGCCATGACGCGCGTGGCGTTGAACGTGGGCACCTTGACCACCGCCTCGATGAGTTCGGGCTGGGCGTTCTCCACCACGATGCCCTGCACGCCGGGCAGGAGGAACATGCTGGCGTCGTTGGCGGTGTCGCCCGCCACGAGCACCTGATCGAGCGGCAGGCCGAGCCGGTGACACAGCCATTTGAGCGCCCCGCCCTTGGTCGTGTTCGCGGGCAGCACGTCGAGGTCGCGCCCGCTGGAATAGACCACGCTCGTCTGGAGGCCGGCCTGCGCGAGCTGCTGCCCCAGCACCGCGATGGTCTCGGGCGCGGCGCGGTGCAGATACCAGCTCGACTTGTAAGGGTGCAGGAACTGCGGCGGCTGGCGGGTGACGCCGGGAAAGGCGCTGACAATGGCCTCCACCCTGGCCAAATCCCAGTCGTCGCGGAACTGCTGGTTGAACTCGTTGAGCGGGCGCTTGCGGCGGCCGTCGTAAATCTGCGTGCCCACGCCGCCGATGAGATAGTCCGGCCACGGCAGGCTGCCCGTGGCGAGCTGGTCAATCATGTCCTGCACCAGCCGGCCCGAGGCGTAGGCCAGCAGCGGGCGCGCGGCTTTGGGCAGGGCTTCCCAGGCCGCCTTGAACCGCCGCGTGGCCTCCGGGTTGCCCAGCAGCGTGCCGTCGAGATCGGAGCAGAAGAACGCGACTTGGCTCATCGGGCGCGAGTATGTCCGCTCAATCCGTATCCGTCCACGGCTCATCCCACTCGGTGTCGGCCAGGTCGCCGCGGGTTTGCGTGTGGTGCTCCACCAGCGCGATCAACTGCTGCGCGATGCCCGACCAGGTGAACAGGCTGCGCGCCTTGTAGGCTCCCATGCGCGCCAGCCGCGCCCGGAGACGCGGGTGGCGGAAGGGCTTGAGCATCATGATGCCAAGGTCTTCCTTGTCGAGCGGGTCGGCGAACAGCGCGTTGCGCCCGAAGGTAAGCGCCTTCCACAGGCCGCCGTGAATCGTGACGATGGTCGGGGTCCCGCACGCCAGCGCCTCAATCGCCGTCATGCCAAACGGCTCGTAGCGGCTCGACAGCACGAACAGGTCCGCCGCCCGGTAATGGTCCGCGAGGTCGGCGTCCGGGATAAAGCTGGTGAAGCGGACGCGCTCGGTGAGGTTGAGCGTGGCGGCCAGCTCCTTGAGTTCGGCGAGCAGCTTCAGTTCGTTGGCGTTCGCGTTCTCCCCGCCGACGGCGAGATGGAGCACCGCCTCCGGCTCGCGACTGGCGAGCACGCCAAAGCCCTGGAGGAGCAGGTCGTAGCCCTTGTTGCGGGCCAGCCGGCCGAGGGCGAGGACCACCTTGCCGGTGAAGCCCAGCCGCTGCCGGATGCCCTGCCGGGTCGCCTCGCTCACCGGATAGAACCGGTGGTCGTCGTAGCCGGGCGGAATCATCCGGCACTGTTCCTCCGGCAGGCCGTAGTCCTGGACGAGCAGCTCGGTCTGCTGCGGCGTCGTGGCGACGACCAGGTCCGCCGCCGCATAGAGCAGTCGCTCGTGATGGATGCGCTCGCTGAAGTTGTAGCGCTTCTCGAAGCTGGCCGCGTCCTCCGGGTGGTCCTGCTCCATCTGGCGCTTCTTCCAGATGCCCAGCGAGTGCGGCGTGTGCAGGTGGGCCACGCGCAGCACCTCGGCCAGGCGCAGGCCGGCCACGCCCGCGTCCCAGTAGTGGCTGTTGAGGAAGGCGTAGTTGAGCTTGAGCTGCTTGATGAGGCGCAGCGCGTTGCGGGACCACTCCGGCAGCTTGAGGTAAAGGTATTCCTTGGAGATGAACTCGCGGCCGCCGCAGGGCACGCCGATCACCCGCACGCGCTCGTTGACCACGTCAATCTCCGGCTGGTCCTCGAACCGGCGCGTCCAGATGTCCACCTCGTAGCCGAGCTGCGCGAGCTTCTTGGACAGCTCGAGCACATACACCACCTGCCCGCCGGTGTCCGCCGCGCCGAGCGGGGGGTTGGCGGCGACATAGCCGTGCGTGGAGATCATCGCGATGCGGGGCAGCGGGGATTTTGCGTTGATGGAGTCTTCGGTCATGCGGGTTCAGGAGGCGTTTTCAGGATCGAGGTTCATTTCGCGGATTTCCGACAGCGCCGGCACCGGCTCGCCCAGCAGCTTGAGGATGCCGCGCAGGTCTTCCTCCAGCGTGTGCTTGGCGGCGTCGCGCACGGAGGGGCGCTTGGGCTGGAAGGCCACGGAGTTGCCCGCGCCGCGCAGCACGCAGATGTCGTTCTCGCTGTCGCCCACGGCCAGCACCTGGGCGGGGGTGACGTGCAGCTCTTCGCACAGATTGTGCAGCACGTTGAGCTTGCAGAGGCGGTGCCGGCGGCACTTGGCCGGCTCGCGCATCGCGGGCGCGAACGTGACGCGGCCCGTGGCCTTGTCCCGGCGGAACTTCATCAGGTGCGCCACCGCGAAGTCCGCGAAGACCCGCCGCCGCACGGTCTCGGCGGCGCTGTGGTAGCTGTCGGTGACGATGGCCACGCGGTAGCCGGCCTTGCGCAGGCCCACGACGGTCTCCACCGCGCCGGGCATGAGCGGGATGTCGCGGGCGACGCGCTCGAAGACGTGGCGGGGGACGCCGGCGAAGAGCGCCGCGATGCGCCGCGTGCGCTGCACGGGCGAGAGGATGGCGTTGTCGAGCAGCGGATTGAGCGCCTCCTCGCACCCGGTGACGCGCGCCAGCTCGATGACGAAGCGCCCGTTGAGCAGCGTGCCGTCCATGTCAATGAGCGCGAGCCGCTCGACGTTTTGCAGGCGCTTGAGCGCGTGGCCCTGGCGCAGGCGCGTCTCGCTCTCGCGCTCCCGCGTCCGCCGGACGAACGAGAGCCGCAGCCGGCCCCACTCCGCCGCGCGTTCGATGATGGTGCGCGTGACCTGCATGGCCATCTCGCCCAGCGCCTCGAGCGGCTGGCTTTCGTGGCGCAGCGCGCCGATGTCCACCTCCACGATGCGCGCCCGCTCGCGTGTGGCGTCAATCAGCAGGCCGATGTCCACGCCGTAGTCGTTCTCGAAGCGCAGCCGCTTGAGCAGGTCGCGCCGCGCCGCGATGATGCCGCCGAGCGGCTGCGCGAAGTCCGCCAGCTCGGGGAAATACGTCTTGAGCAGCGGCTTGGCGGTGAGGACGGTCACGCGCCCGGCGGCGCGCGTGAACTTCGCCTTCACGAAGTCCGCCTCGCCCGCGAGCAGCGGCGTGACGAGCGAGCGGATCAAGCCCTTGCGCAGCCCGGTCAGGTCGCCGTCGAGATAGACAAGGATTTCGTGCCGCGCGTGCTGCCAGCCCTCCTCCATGGACTCGCCCTTGCCCAGCAGTGAACTGGTCACGACCCGCGCGCCCGCCTGCTCCGCCAGCTCCGGCGTGCCGTCAATCGAGCCGTCGTCAATCACCAGCACCTCGCCCACCAGCCGGTCCGCGCGGGCGAAGCGCACGACCTCCGCGACGGTGCGGGACTCATTGAGGCAGGGGATGACGACCGTGACCTTGCGCGCGGGCGGACGCGGCGGACGGGAGGGCGCGAGGGCGGGACGGCGATGGGGCTTGTGAGCCATTATGCATGAGATCCTGCGCCGCGTTCACGGCGGCGCTGCTGACCGGATGGCGGCCCGACCATCCGCACTGCCTCCGCAGTCACACGACCGCGAACCCTTGACAACACTGGCATTTCACTTGGTTGCACCGGAGCGAGTCAAGCCTGTGGCACAAGGATTTTTTGCCTATGCGGCTCCACGCCGGCGGGTGTTAGAATGCCGCGCAACCCGGAACGTCAGTTGATTGATGCACGCGCCCATGAATCCGCATTTGCTGAAACTCGAACACCAGACCCGCCGCACCTTTCTCCGCCGCGCGGGGCAGTTCAGCCTCGGCGCGATCGCGCTGGAGACGCTTACCGACGCGAAGGCGGACATCAACCCCACGGATCCCGCGCGACCGCTCGCGCCGCGCGCGCCGCACTTCACGCCGAAGGCCAAGCGGGTGATTTACCTCCACATGAGCGGCGCGCCGCCGCACCTGGACATTTTCGACTACAAGCCGGAACTGGTGAAGCGCAACGGCCAGGACTGCCCCGACCAGTTTCTCAAGGGGCGACGGTTCGCCTTCACCAGCGGCGTGCCGAAGCTCATGGGCACGCCGCGCAAGTATGCCCAGCACGGGCACGGCGGCATCTGGATGTCAGACGCGCTGACGAGCCTCCCGCGCATCGCCAACGACATCACGGTCATCAAGTCCATCACCACGGATGAGTTCAACCACGCGCCCGCCGAACTGCTGCTCTACACCGGCTCCGGTCGCCAGGGCCGCCCGGCGATGGGGACGTGGGTGACTTACGGCCTCGGCACGGAGAACGAGAACCTGCCCGGCTTCGTGGTGCTCATCAGCAGCGGTGTGCAGCCCAGCGGCGGCCAGAGCTGCTGGGGCAACGGCTTCCTGCCGTCGGTCTATCAGGGCGTGCAGTGCCGCTCGAAGGGCGACCCGGTGCTCTACGTCTCGAACCCGCCCGGCATGGACCGCGAGATGCGCCGTCGCACGCTCGACACGCTGCGCGATCTGAACGAGTTCCAGGCGAAGGAACTCGGCAGCCCGGAGACGGCCACGCGCATCGCGCAATACGAACTCGCCTTCCGCATGCAAACCAGCGTGCCGGAGGTCATGGACATTTCCAAGGAGCCGGCGGCGCTGCTGGAGTCCTACGGGGCGAAGCCCGGCGACGCGAGCTTCGCCAACAACTGCCTGCTCGCGCGCCGGCTCATCGAGCAGGGCGTGCGCTACGTGCAGCTCTTCGACTGGGGCTGGGATTTCCACGGCACCGGCGCGGACACGGGCATCACCGACGGCCTGACGAAGAAGATGGCCCGCACGGACAAGCCGGTCGTCGCGCTCATCGAGGACTTGAAGCAGCGCGGCCTGCTGGACGACACGCTCATCGTGTGGGGCGGCGAGTTCGGCCGCACGCCATTCCGCGAGGGCCGCACCGCCGCCAGCGCGGTGCTCGGGCGCGATCACTACCCGGATTGCTTCTCGCTCATGCTGGCGGGCGCGGGCATCAAGAAAGGTTTCAGCTACGGCGAGACGGACGAGCTGGGCTTCGGCATCGTCGAGAACAAGGTCCACGTCCACGACTTGCAGGCGACCATCATGCACCAGCTCGGCTTCAACCACGAGAAGCTCACGTTCCGCTTCCAGGGCCGCGACTACCGGCTGACGGACGTGCATGGCCATGTGGTGAAGGACATCCTCGCGTGAAGCTTGGTAGGAGACGACGTGAGGAGTCTCTAACTGTTTGCCGAAACAAGTGAGACTCCTCACGTCGTCTCCTACTTGAAGCAACCATGAACCGCCGCGAATTTGTCCTGACCACCAGCCAAGTTGCTCTCTGTGCCGGGACCGTTTCCGCCACTGAAGCACGCTCGCTGCCGCAGCAAGCGCGCGAAGCTCTGTCAAAGGCCACGCGCTTCGTGCGCTCCATCTCCGCCGAGGGCGGCTACCTGTGGCGCTACTCGCTGGACCTGAAGGAGAGGGCAGGGGAGGTCAAAGCCACCGCAACCCAGGTCTGGATTCAACCGCCCGGCACGCCGAGCATGGGCGCGGCATTCCTCCACGCCTACTCGGCCACGAAGGACACGCAGTGCCTCGACGCCGCGCGCGACGTGGGCGATGCGCTGGCGACCGGCCAGTTGGAGTCCGGCGGCTGGAACTACCTGATTGACTTCGACCCCGCGAAGGCAGGCGGCTGGTTCCGCCGGAGCGACGTGGGAAAAGTCCCGATCACCGAGTCCGCGAAGCGGAGGAACACCTCCACCTTCGACGACAACAACTCCCAGAGTGCCATCCGCTTCCTGCTGGCGCTCGCCGCAGTCACGAAAGGTTCGACCGACCCGCGCGATGGCCGCGTCCGCATCGCGCTGGATTACGCGCTCAGGAAGATGCTGGAGGCGCAGTATCCCAACGGCGCATGGCCGCAGCGTTACGACGGCCAGCCGCGCAACGCGGCGGATTACCCCGTGCTCAAGGCGAGCATCCCCGCGACCTACCCGCGCCAATACGGGAAGGAGAATTACTTCCGCCACTACACGCTCAACGACAACACGCAGCGCGACTGCATCCTGACGATGCTGGACGCGTGGCACCGCACGGGCCAGCGCGAGTTCCTCGACGCAGTGAAGCGCGGCGCGGACTTCCTGCTCATGGCGCAGTTGCCCGAGCCGCAGCCGATCTGGGCGCAGCAATACAACGCCCGGATGGAGCCGGCGTGGGCGCGCGCCTTCGAGCCGCCCGCCGCGTGCTCCAATGAAAGCGTCGGCGTGCTGCGGCTGCTCATGGACTTGCACATCGAGCTGGGCGACGCGCGTTACCTGGAGCCGCTGCCGTGCGCCTTCGCGTGGTTCAAGCGCTCCGAGATGTCGCCCGGCATCTGGGCGCGCTACTACGAGCTGCACACGAACAAGCCCATCTTCGGCGACCGGGACGGGAAGATTTACTACCGGCTGGAGGACATCAGCGAGGAGCGGCAGAAGGGCTACGGCTGGCGCGGCGACTTCGGGGTGAAGGAGGCCATCGCGCGCTTCGAGGAGTTGAAACAGCGCGGTCGCGCAGCCGTGCAGGCGCGGTCAAAACCCAAGCCGCCGACCGCCGAGCAGAAGGCGTCACGCGCGAAGTCTTTGGCGTCGCGGGTCCAATCCGCCATCGCCGAGCTGGACGCGCAAGGCCGTTGGGTGACGAAGGGCGACTTGAAGAAGCGCGACTTCGACTTCAGCGACCGCGTGGAGACCAGCACCTTCATCCGCAATGCGGAGCTGCTCGCCGACTACCTCACCGCCGCACATTAGCATGGTAGGGCCGCGTTGCTGCGCGGCCACGTTCGTCTGAAGGGTGATAACAAGGCCGACCACAGGTCGGCCCTACCACGAACCGCTCCCGATTCGCAGACTTGTGCCGCGCCCTCCGCTTCCCTACTTTCCTGCCCGCGAACCGAAACAAAGAACACGACTATGGCACTCCGACTTGGCGACACCGCTCCGAATTTTCAGGCCGACACCACCGAAGGCTCCATTGACTTTCACCAATGGCTCGGTTCCGGCTGGGGCATCCTCTTCTCCCATCCCGCGGACTACACGCCCGTCTGCACCACCGAGCTGGGCGCGGTCGCGAAGCTCAAGGACGAATTTGCGAAGCGCAACGTCAAGTGCATCGCCATCTCCGTGGACCCGGTGGACGCGCACCACGGCTGGATTCGCGACATCAACGAGACGCAGGCCACCACGATGAACTTCCCCATCATCGCCGACCCCGCCAAGGCCGTCGCCGCGCTCTACGACATGATCCACCCGAACGTGGACGACAAGGCCACCGTGCGCTCCGTCTTCGTCATCGGGCCGGACAAGAAGGTGAAGCTCACGCTCACCTACCCGATGTCCTGCGGGCGCAACTTCCTCGAAATCCTCCGCGTCGTGGACTCGCTCCAGCTCACCTCCAAGTTCAAGGTGGCCACGCCCGCCGACTGGCAGGACGGCCAGGACTGCATCGTGACGCTCGCGGTGAAGGACGAGGAAATCCCCGCGCTCTTCCCGAAAGGCGCGCGCAAGGTGAAGCCCTACCTCCGCTACACGCCGCAGCCG
>Ga0172367_10000941_pt1 | contig 43903 bp, 50 predicted proteins | sample Lak10m_FD_114542 | JGI IMG/M metagenome (GOLD analysis project Ga0172367, IMG submission 114542) | Freshwater microbial communities from Kabuno Bay, South-Kivu, Congo - kab_022012_10m | ecosystem: Environmental > Aquatic > Freshwater > Lake | place: Democratic Republic of the Congo: South-Kivu...
CATCCGAGACACTAAATGAACACCGTCAAAAACAAAAAAACAGCCGGAGAGCTGTTAATCGGATGATGAATATTGGTGATAATTTGAAATAGAGGGTGTTCGGATTGACCCATGTGGGTAGCAGTTTGAGTATTAAATAATAATATCATAAAAATTATTATATGTCAATATATTGACCGTAAATTCGATGAGCAAGGAAATAAAAGGCTAAAATTAAACAATTACTATAATTACTAAAGTCCAATAAATTCCCCCTTCCTTAAGAACACAACCAGTTAGCCAAGGCCGCATTCAAATTTTCCCACTCCTTTAAGAGCTGGGGGGAGAATTTCACGTTTTTCCAAGCGCCACCATCAACTAAACGTAAAAGCTTAATACAATTATCCGATAAAGGCAGGAGAGAGCCATTTTTAGCTTCACCCGCTTTCGCCGCCCCACAACTAGTACAAACTAAGCCTCCTTGGGCTAAATCAAAATTATTTTTCCCGGGCGCTAAAATGCCGCCACAAACAACACATTTCTGTAGTTCCGGCGGGTAGCCTAAGAGGGCAAACAAACGCCAAGAAAAAAGAGCCAGTCGGAAACGACCATCCTCTTTAGGTAAATTATCTTCCCCCGCGGCCGCTTCCAGATTTAAAAGCCATTTTTCCAACCAAGCAAAAAGTTCAGGATCAGCTTCCCCTTCCTCCACTAAGCGCATAAAAAAACGCAGGGCTTGGCCGGCGAAATAAAGACGATTAAGATCTTGCTTAATCTTGAGAAAAGATTCTTCCACCAAGGCCGCTCCCACCAAATCAAAGCCCCGGCCTTTAACCACTAATAAACGACTAATACTAATCGGCTCCAAATGGGGGGCTAATTTAGAACCGAACTTACGCGCGCCCCTGGCCGCCAGGGTCAAGCGACCATGGTCAGGAGTATAAACAGAAACGAGGCGGTCAGCCTCGCGCCAGTCACGTCGATTAAGAATAATGGCCCTGGTGGGGAAAGTAGAGTCCATAGACTTTAAGACTGTTCTGTATCTAAATAATTTTGCAAAAAAATAGTGGCGGCGATTTCATCACGACCCGCCTTGTCCCGCTGCTGTCCCGGTAAAGCATCGGCTGCCTTGCTAGAAAGACGCTCGTCAATTTCCACTACCGGCACTGGCGACTGCGCCTTTAAATCTTTAAGGAAACTTAGAAATAAAGGATTGGAAGCGGCCTCTCCGGCCATTTTCCGGGGCGAACCGATAACAATTAAGCCAATATTTTCGGCCTTAACAATAGCCAACAAAGAGCGCAGATTAGGTACGGTAATAAAAGGCAGGGCCATTCTGGTTTCAATGTCAGCCAAAGCCAGACCAATGCGCTTTTCACCCCAATCGACTCCTAAATATTGTTGATCTTCGCTTAAAGTCATGTTATTCCAAAGTTAAAATTTGATGACCTTTATCCGTCACGGCAATCGTATGTTCAAAGTGAGCGCTTAAAGAATTATCGGCGCTGATGATGGTATAACCATTAGCGGCGACGCTAACTCGATGAGTACCGGCATTAATCATCGGCTCAATGCAAATAACCATACCCGGCTTCAGTTCCAAATTAGCAGTAGAGCGGGGGTTGATAAGATAATGATAAACTTCCGGATCTTCATGAGCCTGATAGCCGACACCGTGGCCGACTAAGTCACGAACAACGCCATAGCCAGCGTCCTCGGCAATCCGCTGAACGGTGCCGCCGATATCATTCAAACGCGCCCCCGGTCTTACTTTTTTAATGGCCGCCACCAAACACTCTTGAGTCACCGCCAATAATTTCTTGGCCTCTTTACTAATCTCTCCCACCGGCACGGTCGCGCACATATCGGTATAAAAACCACCGCCCGGAGAATGAGGATTGGTGGGCAAACCTAGTTCCCTTCTGATTTCCGGCAAAACCGGCCATTCCATGCCGATATCCAGGTCAATAATATCGCCTTCGACTAAAATCCGTCCAGGAACAGCGGCGCCATGAACAACCTCATCGTTAATAGAGGCGCAAATAGCGGAAGGGAAAAAAATGCCGCCACCCATCGGATAATCTTTAAAAGCAGGGCGACCGCCAGCCGCCACCACCATCTCTATCATGACTGCCTCTAAGTCAGCGGTATTAACCCCTGGTTTAACGGCCGTTTTCAAAGTCTTTAAAATCTTAGCTAAAATTTTACCGCCTGCTCTAATAGCGGCGATTTCTTCGTTTGTCTTGATATAAACCATAATTTTATTGCTGTTTCAACTGCTTCTGAGCTCTAATGGAAAGGAATAAAAACACCGCCAATAAAATACCAGTATTAAGCGGCGCCACCCAGAAGGGATATTCATGGCCGAAGCTTTCCGTCACCATTAAGGCACCAAGCATGCCGATGGAATACATTGCCCCGTTTTTAAGATAAGCAAATTTAGAAATGAAATTCATGCCCTTGATCGTAAATTCCCGAACAACAAAAGCGCCAAGACCATTGCCTAAAATAATTAAAGGGACGCTCATGGTAAAGGCGAAAGCGCCAATAACGCCATCAATAGAAAAAGAGGCGTCTAAAGCTTCAAGATAAAGAATCTTGCTCCAAGCTCCCATCGCCGGATTCATTAGTTGCTTTTCTTTCTCCTCGGCATTTTTCTTAAAACCGTCAGTAATAAAGAAGGCGGAAACACCAATGGTGGCGGCTAGGGCTAAGGTCGGGTTCCTTTGCAAAGCTAAATAAACGACCGAAGTGGTAAAAATTGAAGAAAAAGCATAAAACCAAGCACCTTGGCGATGAATAAATCCTTCCACGAAAAAAGCATATTTCTTTTCTTCTAAAAAGAGCCAGGATAAGAAAACAAAAAAGAGATAAACACCGCCCCCAAGTAATAATAAAGGCTTAGAAGAGGCTAGATAGCCAGCTACTTCTCCGTTATTAGAAAAAGCGGCGCCAATAACCTGACCAATTGAGAGCTGAGGCGCGGCCATCCAGACAATGGCAAAAGGCAAAAGACCGCGGACGACAAAAACTGCAAAAAAAATGCCCCAGACCAAGAAGATACGCTGATACTTCTTGGGCATCGTCTTTAAAATATTAGCATTGACGATGGCGTTATCAACACTGCTGATGATTTCAAACAAACACAGACCGACGACAACAATAAATAAATTTAGCCACATAAAATAAGAGAGATGCCAAAAACAGGCTCTCAATATTAAAATTATTGCTTAAAGCTTTCTAAAATATCACGAATATGGTCACGGTCAACTTCGGTCAATTTTAATTTCAATCTTTTCTGATAAAGATTATACATATCGCGGTTAATCGTGTATTGGGAAACCCCGACACCGGTTCTTAACTTCTCCTTATACTTCTTCACTAACGACAGTACTATTTCCCGATTATCAGAGCTTAGGCTCTGAAAATGATAATTCTGCCGCACCAGTGAATTTAAATTACGCTCAATAATGTAACTAGGCTGATCTTTGATGTTAGCTAAAAAATCATTTAAATCCATATAGTAAAGCTTATAAGCTGATTATAACACAAAAATGTAGCTTCAGCTACATTTTTGTTATCATTTTTCAAAAAGTTTTAGGATTAGAGGCCGTCGTATTCACGCATTGTTAACTGCGATTCAATCTGCTTGACGGTTTCAATAACGACCGAGACCACGATGAGCAGGCTGGTGCCGCCGATAGCCATGGACTGCGAACCGGTAAAATACTGCATTACTAAAGGTAAAATGGCAATCAAACTTAAAAATAAAGCGCCTACAAAAATTACCCGATGAGCAGTATAGGAAAGATAATCACTAGTCGGCTTGCCCGGACGAATGCCCGGGATAAAACCACCTTGTTTTTGCAGATTTTCAGAAATACGATCCGGATGGAAAATAACTTCGGTATAGAAATAAGTGAAAGCAAAAACTAAAACGAAATAAACTACTCCGTAAATTAACTGGTTATTGAAAAGTTCAATCACTTTAGACGCTAAAGAGGCAATCCAAGCGGTACGGGCATGCAAAAAAAACTGAGCAATCATCGGCGGAAAAAGGACAACGGAAATAGCGAAGATGATGGGGATAACGCCGGCCATATTAACGCGCAAAGGCAAATGGGTACTGGAGCCGCCAAAAGTGCGGTTACCCCGGATTTGCCGAGCATACTGCACCGGAATATTACGCTGACCTTCATTGATAATAACCACGCCGACAACCGTTAAAATAGCAATAAGGACAAAGCCGATGAGAGTAAAAATTTGTGTCTGATCGAAGGTTAGCAAAAATTGCTGGGTTTTCTGCCAAACACCAGCGACAATACCAGCGAAAATTAAGAGAGAAATGCCGTTACCGATCTTCTTTTCAGTAATTAATTCGCCCACCCACATCAAAAAGATGGTGCCGGCGGTAATAGTAACAATAATAGCGCCAAAATCAAAAGGAGAAACATTACCCAAGATACCCTGGCTAGAACGTTGCAAAAGAGTAATCATGCCGTAGGCTTGCATTGCCGCCAAAGGCACGGTCGCCCACCGAGTCCACATATTAATTTTCTGACGGCCGCTTTCTTCTTTCTGCATTTCTTCAATTTGCGGAACAATCATGCCTAAAAGCTGAAAAATAATAGAAGAGGTAATATAAGGAGCGATACCCATCATAACGATGGAAAAATTCTCCATGCCGCCGCCGGAAAAGATATTCATTAAACCGAGAATCTGATTAGAGGCAAAAAGATTCTTCAAAGCGGCCGCATCTACTCCCGGGACGGGAATATGAGCAGCAAAACGGAAAATCACCAGCATCCCTAAAACGAAAAGGACGCTGTTGCGTAAATCTTTAGCTTTCCAAATTTGTTCTAATTTTGCCAGCATAAAACGATTGATTATGATTATAGGCAAAAGCCAAATATCTTAAGCAGATATCTGGCCTTTGACCGCCGCGCTCATTGCTACTTTTTCAAACTTGGCCTTCACCGTCAATTTCTCTTTGCCTAAAATCTTCACGGGAGAACCAACATTCTTAATTAGTTCTTTCTCGAAGAGAGCGGTCGGGTTTACTATTTCACCATCCTTAAAATGCTTATTAATAGCGCCCACGGAAACAATCTGATTCTTCGGCTGCAGGGAACGGAAACCGCGCAACTTCGGCGTCTGTAAAAGCTGTTTGCGCATACCAAGACGCTTCAAACCGCTGACACCGGAGCGGGACTTCTGTCCTTTCAAGCCGCGGGTACTGTAGGTACCATGGCCGGACGCATTACCGCGACCAACCCGCTTTTTTTTATGAGTAGCGCCGACAGAGCGCTTGAGATTATTCAGTGACAGCATAAAATTAAATGATTATCTTAAAATTGGCGCTTATTTTTTAACCGCGCTCTTTTTGACGACAGCTTTAGCTTTTTCTTCAGCAAGGGTTGCCTCGGTATTTTTTTCTTCCCCTTTCTTCTCAGCATTCTGCCGTTTTTCTGGTTGGCGTAAGCTGGCTAAGGCGGCTAAAGTACAACGAGCATTGTTAATTTTATTGTTAGTGCCTAAAACTTTACTGGTAACATTCTTGATGCCGGCTAATTCTAAAATTGCTCGAGCGACGCCGCCGGCGATAACACCGCGGCCCTGTTTGGCTGGTTTAAAAATAATAGAAGCGGCTCCTAGTTTCTGATAAACAATGTGAGGAATAGTCTCATTGACAACCGGTACCTTAAGCATGGTCTTCTTAGCGCGATTAACAGCTTTGTTAACAGCCATGGTCACGTCAGCACCCTTACCCAAACCTACGCTCACACTCCCTTTGCGGTCACCAATAGCAACGCAGGCGCGAAAATTCATACGCTTGCCGCCAGCCATAACACGAGTTACGCGGGCGATTTCCAAGATGCGCTGTTCAAATTCATCCTTATTCTCGTCGCGGCCACCACGACCATCACGGCGCGGAGGACGGCCGCCACGGTTGCGCTTTTCTTGACCACCGTATAAATCTTTAGCGACAGCGGCTGCGACTTTCTGGTCGGAACTGCCGGCTTCTACTTTTTTGTTATCGTCTGCCATATTAAAAATCTTAATACTTATTTAGGTTTAGAAAACTAATCCTTGTTCACGAGCACTATCGGCCACCGCTTTGACACGGCCATGATAACGATAGGAGCTGCGATCAAAGACGACCTCTTTGATGCCCAAAGCTAAAGCTTTATCCGCTAAAAGCTTACCTAAAGCAACGGCATTTTCAATCTTTTGAGCACTCTTACCTTTCAGCTCGCGCGTATGAGCACTAGCCAAAGTGCGGCCGGAAGCGTCATCGATGAGCTGTAAATACATGCCCCGATTGGAACGAAAAACATTTAAGCGCGGACGAGTAGCGGTGCCGCTGATTTTAGCGCGCACTCTGACCTGACGGCGGAGCTTACGGGCTTTTTCTTTTTTGATAACATTCATCATATAGTTTAAATCTCAATTGCCTTATTTCTTAGCGGCAGTCTTACCAGCCTTGCGGCGTAAAACTTCATCAGCATATTTAACACCCTTACCTTTATAAGGTTCCGGCGTGCGAAGTTTGCGGACTTTATAAGCAGTATTACCCAGAAGTTCATTATCAATGCCGCTTAAAGTAATGACGTTACCTTCCACCACTGCGCTGATACCAGCGGGTAAAGGAAATTCAATCGGGTGGGAATAGCCTAAGCTTAAATTAAGCTTATTGCCGCTAACGGCCGCACGGTAACCAACCCCGTTAATTTCTAGTTTTTTAGTGAAGCCAACTTTAACGCCAGTCACCATATTATCCACTAAAGCGCGATATAAACCCCAATAAGCACTAGCATCTTTGGCGTTTTGGTCAACACTCACGCGCAAAGAACCGTCAACAATTTCAACCGAAGCGGGCGCTTTGACTTCCCTGGAGAGTTCGCCTTTCGGTCCCTTTACCGACAAGAGGCCGTTTTGAAACTGAGCGCTGACGCCTTCAGGGAGATTGATTGGTAATTTTCCTAAACGAGACATATGTTCTGAGCACGGCGCCAGCCATAAAGGCTGAAGCGTCCGCAAAATTAGTTAGTACACTTCACCGATGAGTTCCCCGCCAATATTATGTCGACGAGCTTCTTTATTAGTCATTAAACCGGAAGAAGTAGATAAAATAGCAATACCGAAATTATTGAGAACAGTCGGGATTTCAGCCTTGCCCACATAAACGCGAGCGCCGGTCTTACTGAGACGCTTGATGCCATTGATATAAGGACGACCATTCTTCTGGTATTTCAAAGCAAGCTTCAGTTGATCAAACTGACTATGGCGGGCATTCAAACCACCAGCAACGATTTCGGCGCGGCTAATCCAGCCTTCCTTTTCCAAAATCTTGGCGATTTCATATTTCATTTTACTCATCGGCACCAACACCTCGGTCTTTTTGACCGCCGAAGCGTTGCGGATGCGTGTAAACATGTCTGCGATTGGATCTGTCATATTGTTATACTATGTTTAGATAATATTGGCGGCCGGAATTTACCAGCTAGATTTCGTAATACCCGGCAGGTCGCCGTTATCGGCTAATTCACGAAAGCAGATACGGCACAAGCCAAAATCGCGCATATAGCCGTGGTTGCGGCCGCAGCGCCAGCAACGGTTGATCTTGCGGGTAGAAAACTTTGGTTTGCGCTTCGCTTTGACGATGAGAGCTGTTCTTGCCATATATAATATTTAAATTATTTTTCGTTCTTTTTGAAAGGAAAGCCAAAAGCGGTAAATAGCGCTAAGCCTTCTTCGCGAGTTTTCGCGTTGGTATTTAAACAAATTTCTAAGCCATAAACCTGATCGATATCTTCAGCTTTAAGTTCAGGGAAACAAGAGTAATCCTTTAAACCGACGGTCATATTACCACTGCGATCAACGCCTTTGTCGCTAATACCGCGGAAGTCGCGCACCCGAGGGAAAGAAATATTGACCAATTTTTCGACGAAGTCATACATCCGGTCGCCGCGCATAGTAGCGACAGCCCCAATAACCATGCCTTCTCTAACTTTAAAAGCAGAAATGGATTTCTTGGCCTTGGTCATAATCGGTTTCTGGCCGCTGATCTTGGTCAGAGTCTTTTCAATCGCGCTAATCGCTTCTTTTTCCTTGGCGTGCTTACCAAAGCCGATGTTAATCACGACTTTTTGCAAACGCGGAACCAAGAGGCTGTTCTTATAAGCGAACTGCTCTTTCAATTTCGGCACGATTTCTTTTTGATATTTTTCTTTTAAACGCATAGGATTGAAATTACTCGATTACAGTCTGGCATTTTTTGCAGACACGATATTTTTTGTTGCCTTTTTCACCAGCGACAATCTTGGTGCCGACTCTGGTTTGGCGACCACAGGAAGGACAGATTAAAGCAACATTAGAGGCGTTGATAAAGGCCGGAAACTCAATGCGCTGACCTTTTTCGCCTTCGCGACTCGGACGCATATGCTTAACTAAAAGGTTGAGGCCTTCAACACTCACTTTGCCTTCTTTCGGCAGGACCTGTAAAACCTTACCGGTCTTGCCGCTGTCTTTGCCGGCCAGGATTTTAATATTGTCGTTTTTCTTGATATTCATATATTCGAATTGACCCTCTTTAAATTATAAAACCTCGGGAGCCAAGGAAGCGATTTTTACAAAACCGGCGCGACGCACTTCTCTGGCCACTGGACCAAAAATACGCGTACCCTTGGGATCTTTCTTCTCCTTATCAACGATAATAACGCAGGCATTATCGTCAAAACGGACGTAAGTACCATCCTGGCGACGAATTTCCTTGCTGGTGCGCACCACCACCGCCTTAACCACATCGCTTTTCTTAACAGCGGCATGCGGCGAAGCACTCTTAACCGCGCCGATGATAATATCACCAACATGGGCATAGCGTTTGCGGTAGCCGCCTAAAACGCGGATACACATCAACTCTTTAGCGCCGGAATTATCGGCTACTTTTAATCTTGTCTGTACTTGAATCATACCAGTATCGTTCGCTGCCGTCCCCAAGATGGGGCCGAAACAGCCAACCTGCTTTAGTTCTCAATTATCCGCCAGCGCTTGTTCTTGCTCAAAGGGCGGCATTCAATAAAAGCTACCTTATCGCCTTCTTTACAAACATTTTTTTCATCATGAACCTGATATTGGCGGCTGACGGTATAGCGTTTCTTATATTTTTGGTTGATTTTAACCGAATCGACCTTCACGACGGCGGTCTTGTCGCTCTTCGTGCTGACAACCACGCCGCTGAAGCGCTTGATAATTTTATTGTCCGCCGGAGCAGTCGCTACGGCTTGTTTTTTTGCGGGCATAAAAGTTTAAATTAAGCTTTGGTGTTTAAAACTGTTAAAATCTGGGCCACCGTCTCGCGGGTCTGCCGGATTTCACGGATATTTTTCAGCTGGCGATTTGAATCCTTAAAGCGCAATTCGCGTAATTTTTCGCGAGATTGGGCTAACAACTTATGTAAATCCGCCGTAGTTTTAGTTTTAAGCTCTTTCATTTCCATATGATTGATAAAATAATTTTGAGAACGCGGCGTCTTTATTTGCCTACGACTTTGCATTTAACCGGTAACTTGTGAGCAGCCAAAGTCATCGCCTCGGTGGCAGTTTTTTCATCCAAGCCTTCCAGTTCGAACATCACCGTACCAGGTTTGACAACGGCAACATAGTGATCAACCGCACCCTTACCTTTACCCATCGGAATTTCGCCGCCATGGATAGTGACCGGCTTGTCCGGGAAAATTCTAATCCAAAGCTTACCAGTCTTCTTGATGTAGCGAGTCATAACACGGCGCGCGGCTTCAATCTGGCGAGAAGTAACCCAGTGGGCACTGGTCGCTTTTAAGCCGTAGCTACCAAAACTGACCTCGACCATCCGCGTGGCGATGCCGCCGCGACGGCGCTTATGGTCTTTCCGGTATTTAGTTTTCTTGGGCATTAACATATCGGTAATGAAAATCGTTTAATTTTTATTTAAGCGGCGATGAGTTCCCCTTTGCCGTCTTTTTCTTTTTCAAAAACTTCACCTTTGTAAATCCAAACTTTGATGCCGATGGCGCCATAGCTGGTATGAGCGACGCCGCGGGCATAGTTGATGTCAGCACGTAAAGTCTGCAGAGGTACTTTGCCGGATACCAATTTCTCGGTCCGAGCGATTTCGGCGCCGTTTAAACGACCGCTGATTACAACTTTAACACCGAGAGCACCGCCTCTTTCGACCCGACCAATTAATTGCTTCATCACTTTACGGAAAGGCATGCGCTTTTCCAAATCTATGATGGTTGACTGCACGGCAATCTGAGCACTGAGCTGAGGACGGCTAACTTCTTTGATATTGAGATTAATTTCACCCATACGGAAGTTGCGGAGAAATTTGTCGTGGATTTTCTTTTTCAAATCTTCCACGCCGTTACCGCCGCGACCGATAATCAAACCAGGTTTCGCTGTCCAGATATCAATCGTAATTTTATTCAAGCTGCGGACAATCTCCACTTTATCAACACCAGCTTCACGCATAGTCTTAATTAAGTGTTTGCGAATAGCGATATCCTGCTGGATATTCTTGATATAATTGCTGCCGCTCTCAAACCAGATGGAAGGCCAAGTCTTGGTAACGCCTAAGCGCATTACGTTTGGATTTACTTTTTTACCCATACTATTGTTATACGAATTAATTGCTTTAGCTAAAAATTATTTACTGCCCGCCTTGCGGTTAAAAACTTTAGTGGTAAAACCTTTGCTGGATTTAGTCTCGGCCTTAGCCTTAGCGTCAGCCTTGCTTCCCTCTTTCTTAGTGGCGGCAGAAGCCCGCTTTTCAGCATCAGCCGCTACCTGTTCCAATTTCACCGGTGCTTCCACTTTCTCTTTGCGGGCCGTCTTTTTACCGCTAGCAACAATTTCCGCCAAAGTGACGTGGACGTGACAGCCGCGTTTGCGTAAAACAGTGGCACGGCCATGAGCCTTAGGCATCCAGCGCTTCAAAGTAACGCCTTCATCGGCTTTAATCTCTTTGATCAAAAGGTTGCTGCGTTCAATGCTGAAATTATGTTCGGCGTTGGCAATAGCGGATTCAATCAATTTCTTTATCGGTTCAGCTGCCAATTTATTCAAAAATTGTAGTTGTGCCAAAGCACGGTCAACCGGCAAATGGCGGACAACATCAATAACCAAACGCGCTTTGCGCGGAGACATTCGTAAATGATTTAAACTTGCTTTAATTTCCATAGGATTCGCTGGTGGCGGAATCAGCGCAACTGCGCGTAACCGCCTCGCATTTTAATTATTTGCCACCCTTAGCCTGAGAAGACTGAGCTTTAGCCATCTTACCGCCATGAGAAACGAATTTCCGAGTCGGTGCAAATTCACCTAAACGATGGCCAACCATATTTTCCACGACATAAACGGGAACATGCTGTTTGCCGTTATGAACGGCGATGGTGAGACCGACCATTTCCGGGACAATCGAACAAGCCCGATCCCAAACTTTGAGAACAGTTTTGTCACCCGGTTTCAAATCCTGCACTCTCTTTAAGATGCGGGGATTGACGTAAGGTCCTTTTTTCAAACTTCTTGACATATGCGTTTATTATTTTGGATAAAACTTTTGATACAATAAATATTACTTTCTCTTCGCCCGGCGCTTGATGATTAACTTACTGGAAGAGCGCTTGCGACGAGTCTTAACGCCCAAAGCGGGCTTGCCCCAAGGCGTCTTGGGATGGCGTAAACCGATAGACTGATTACCTTCACCGCCACCATGAGGGTGATCAACCGGATTCATCGCGGTACCGCGAACAGTCGGACGGATACCCATATGACGGCTGCGGCCGGCTTTGCCTAAAACGATGTGACGTTTATCGGGATTGCTGGCCTGACCGACGGTGCATAAACATTCTTTTTTAACTAAACGAATTTCGCCACTCGGCATCTTAATCTGAGCATACTTACCTTCGACACCCATGACAAAAACAGCATTACCCGCGCCGCGCGCCACTTTAGCGCCCCGTCCGGGTTCAAATTCCAAGTTATGAATGGCCACGCCGGCGGGAATATGTTGGACAGGCATAGCATTACCCGCCTTAATTTCAATTAAATTCTTAGAGCTCAAAACTTTATCACCGACAACCAAAGCTACCGGCGCGATAATATAGCGTTTTTCGCCATCAGCATAATTCAATAAAGCGAGACGAGCGCCACGGTTAGGATCATATTCAATCGAAGCTACGGTTGCCGGAATTTCAAATTTATCACGTTTAAAATCAACTAAGCGGATATATCTCTTTTCACCGCCGCCACGATGACGAACGGTAATTTTGCCCTGGCTGTTACGGCCGCTGGTTTTTTTCTTAATAACAATCAGCCGCTTTTCCGGAGTGGTTTTAGTAATGTCGACGCCATCATCAAAAGTAGCGTTGCGACGGCCGGGAGTATTGGCTTGTACTTTTTTAATACCCATATATAATCGGTTACTTGTTTATAAATTAAACGCCTTCGTAAATCTTGATGCTATCCCCTTTTTTCAAAGTTACGATTGCCTTTTTCCAATCTTTGCGTTGGCCCTTGATGCGGCCGCGGGTAACAACCTTGCCTTTCATACAAATGATGTTGACGTTTAAAGCTTTGACTCCATAAACGGCCTGGATAGCTTTGGCGACTTCAATTTTATTGGCGGCTTCGGTGACAACAAAAGCGTATTTATTCTGAGTGCCTAATTCCGTTGCCTTTTCAGTAATTAAAGGTTTAACTAAAACGCGGAAAGAACCGTCAAAACGAGAAGCAGTCACGCCTTTCTTAGCGCGGACACCCTTCTTCTCCGTATTTTCAGCGGCGTAAAGCTCTTGCATGTTTAATTCGCCCTCAGCCTTAGGGGCCGTCTTTTCCGTTTTTGCTTTAGCAGCCGGGGTCTTTTTCGTGCTAGTTTGTTTTGCTCCAAATAAAGCCATATTATTCAAAATTCAAAATTGAAAGATTAATTTTTACCGTATTGTGTTTCTAAAGCTTTAATCCCCTCTTCGCTAATCATCACTTGGCGGGAAGTAAGCAAATCAACAATATTGATATTTTCCGGATTAATAATAGTGATACCCTTGAGATTGCGACCGGAATATCTCGCTTTTTCGTCCTTCTCGCTGTTGATAACTAACAAGCTGCGGCGATTGGCCGGTAAGACTTCTTTTTCAAAAGCTTTCAGCATGGCGTTAAATTGCTTAGTCTTAAACTCCGCCATTTTTAAAGTATCAACCAGCACTAAGCTAGATTGAGCAATCTTGTCAGACAAAGCCATCATTACCGCTTTCTGGCGCATCTTCTTATTTAACTTCTTAGAAAAATTGCGATCTTTAGTCGGACCGAAGGTGACACCGCCGCCAATCCATAAAGGAGAGCGGCTGGAGCCGACACGAGCGCGGCCAGTTCCTTTTTGTTTCCAAGGTTTTTTGCCGCCGCCGCGAACTTCGCTGCGATCTTTAGTGTGGGCTAAGACCTGGCGTTCGTTAGCCTGTTGAGCAACAACCGCCTGATGCAAAAGATCAGCGTTGGCTTTCAGGCCAAAAAACTTGGGGTTAAGCTCCAAATCTTTAACAGGAGCAGCGCTTTGATTATAAACTTTGACTTTGATTGACATATAATTAAACCGGACTTAATTGATTAAGCGGCCGGAGCCTCTTCTTTAGTTTCTTCAACCACGGGCACAGCTTCCACCGGTACTTCCGCGACCGGGGTTTCAGCCGCCACTTCCGGGGTAGTTACTACCTCTTCGCTGACAACCGGGGTTTCCATTTTAACTTCCTCCACTGAAGGCACGGCGTTAATTACCAATTCGCCTTTGCCTTTAATCATCACTAAACCACCATTAACACCCGGCACAGCCCCCTTGATATATAAAATGTTATTTTCTAAATCTACTGAAGCAATAGTTAAATTCTGGACAGTGACTCTTTCGTTGCCCATCCGGCCACCCATGCGCATTCCCTTAAAGATGTGAGCCGGACCCTTAGGGCCAACGGAACCAGGCATGCGTAATTGATCTTTATTACCATGGCTTTTGCGTCCGCCTTGGAAACCGTGGCGCTTGACCACACCCTGAAAACCACGACCCTTAGAGGTGCCGGTAACGGCAATGACGTCACCCGCGGCGAAAGAAGCGGCGCTGATAGTGTCGCCGATTTTAACAGCCACATCGCCTTCGGTTCTAAATTCACGCACATGCATCGGCGAGACGCCAGCTTTTTGGAAATGTCCGCGCTGGGGTTTCTTTAAATTCTTCTCTTTACGCACACCGAAAGCTAACTGTAAAGCAGAATATTTATCCTTAGCCTGAGTCTTGACCTGAGAAACGACACAAGGGCCAGCTAAAACCGGAGTCACGGCTAAGACCTTATCGTTTTCCCAAATCTGGGTCATCTGCATTTTTTTTCCTAAAATGAATTTCATATTTTTTAAAACAAAAAACTGGTAAATTTACCAGCTTAAAAACAAAATCTAAAATTGTGCATCTCCTCCCTGCCCTCAATTTTTTGTTTGTTTTTTTGCTGTTTTCTCCAATCAGCCGCGAATTTATCTACTTGCACTTTCTTCAATAAGATTAGAGAAGAGTTACAAGTTAACGCCTTGGCGGCACTTAATCAATATTTGATTGTATTTTACTGCATTTTTATCTCTACGTCAACCCCAGCCGGCAAATTCAAATTTGTCAGGTCCTCGATGGTCTTGCCGCTCGGATCAATGATGTCAATAATACGCTTATGAATACGCATTTCATACTGGTCACGAGCATCCTTATGCACAAAAGTGGAACGATTAACGGTATATTTGCGCTTTTCCGTCGGCAAAGGAATCGGACCGAAAAAATTAGCATCGCTGCGTTCAATCGTGTCAACGATGGTCTTCGTAGACTGATCAATAATCTTGTGATCAAAAGCTTTGATCTTAATGCGGATTCTCTGTTTGTAATCCTTTTCGTCTTTCTTGGGTTCAGACATAGAAAAATGTACGTTTATATTTCTTAAATAAATTAATAAATAAACACTACGAGCTCGCCCTTACGGGAAGAGCGAGCTTAAGTGTTGACTTATTTGGTAATCTTCACGACAGCGCCGGCGCCGACAGTGCGGCCACCTTCGCGGATAGCGAAGCGTTGCTTTTCTTCCAAGGCAACCGGAGAGATCAATTTAACGGTGATGGTAACAGTGTCGCCAGGCATAACCATTTCGGTGCCTGCCGGCAATTCTACTTCACCGGTAACATCGGTCGTACGGATATAGAACTGAGGCTTATAACCTTTAAAGAAAGGTTTATGGCGGCCACCTTCATCCTTGGATAAAACGTAAATCTGAGCTTCAAATTCAGTGTGCGGAGTAACGCTGCCCGGTTTGCATAAAACCTGACCGCGTTCAACTTCATTCTTCTTAGTGCCGCGGAGCAATAAACCGGCATTATCGCCAGCTTCACCCTGGTCAAGAGACTTGTTGAACATTTCTACGCCAGTGATGGTGGTTTTCTTGGTATCCATTAAACCAACAATTTCGACTTCTTCGCCAACCTTGATCACGCCACGTTCGATACGACCAGTAACCACGGTGCCGCGACCTTCAATGGAGAAGATATCTTCTACCGGCATCAAGAAAGGATGATCGGTATCGCGAGGAGGTAACGGAATATATTCATCTAACTGCTTCATTAAATCCATAATCGGAGCAGCGTCAGGGCCAGTCGGATTTTCCAAAGCCTTTAAAGCGCTACCGCGGATAATCGGAGTAGTGTCTCCCGGGAATTCATATTTCTTTAATAAATCGCGGATTTCTTCTTCAACAAGGTCGATAAGCTCTTTATCTTCAACCATATCGCACTTGTTCAAGAAAACAACGATATAAGGCACGCCCACCTGACGAGCTAACACAATGTGTTCGCGGGTCTGGGGCATGGGGCCGTCAGTCGCAGAAACGACTAAAATCGCACCGTCCATCTGAGCGGCACCAGTGATCATGTTCTTCACATAATCGGCGTGGCCAGGACAGTCAACGTGGGCATAATGACGAGCAGCTGATTCATACTCAACGTGCGCAGTAGCGATAGTAATACCGCGTTCGCGTTCTTCAGGAGCGGCATCAATTTCACTTACGCCTTTTTTAGAAGCGTTCATGCCATTGGCGCCAAATACCGCCAACATCGCGGCGGTCAAAGTAGTCTTCCCATGATCGACGTGGCCGATAGTGCCAACATTGACATGGGGTTTAGTGCGTTCAAATTTTTCTGCCATGTTTTTATGCTTACGGCCCCCTAAAGGGGTTTCTTTCCTATATAGAGGAAACCAGCCGTGAAATTAATTAATATTTTTTTAAATCTAAGAGTTATTTTCCGCTTTATCCTTCACTTGCGGGGGGATGTTCCAATTTTTACGGGCTTTGCTTTCTTCAGCTAAATATTCAGCATTATCTTCATTTTTCCATTCGGAGATTTCGCGATTTATTTTATCAGCTAAATCTGCTTCTGTCAAATTGGGCTTAAATACTGCCTCTTTTTTATCTAAAGTTGCAGGATTTACCATATTTTCGTAGCGGTCAAGGTCAATAATAGCAAAGGAATCTTCCGGAGTCTCAGCATCGAAAAAGATGATGGCATCATTAGTTTTTCTAGCTAATATTAAAGCTTTTTTTAATTGTTCGCGCATAATATCAGCGCCACCCTCCCAAGCGGCGAATTATTTGCCGGTTTTTTCTTTAATCTGTTCCAAAACATTGCGAGGCACTTCGCTGTAGTGAGAAAATTCCATCACCGAGTTAGCGCGGCCTTGGGACATGGAGCGTAAAGCGGTGACATAGCCAAACATTTCCGCCAAAGGCACCTTCGCTTTAATCGCCTTAATCTTGTTAGGACGGTCAATCATTTCTTCAATCTGACCACGTTTAGAATTAAGGTCGCCAATAATATTACCCATGTAGTCTTCCGGGGTGGTAACCTCCACTTTCATAATCGGCTCCAATAGAATTGGCTTAGCTTTCTGACAGGCATCTTTGAAGGCAAAAATACCAGCCATCTTAAAGGCAATTTCCGAAGAGTCGACTTCGTGATAACTACCATAGAAAACGGCCACCTTAACATCAACCATCGGATAGCCGGCAACAACGCCGGAGAGCAAACCTTCCTTAACACCCTTTTCAATCGCCGGAATATATTCTCTTGGGATGACGCCGCCTTTAACTTCATCGATAAATTCATAGCCCTTCCCTTCGCCCGCCGGTTCGACACGCAAAGAACAGTGGCCGTATTGACCGCGACCGCCTGATTGCTTGATATATTTATGTTCCGCTTCAGCCACTTGCGTAATAGTTTCGCGATAAGACACTTGGGGCTTGCCGACATTTGCCTCGACGCCAAATTCACGGCGCATGCGGTCAACAATAATATCCAAGTGCAGTTCGCCCATACCGGAAATGAGAATCTGATTAGTTTCTTCGTCGGTTTCAACCCGGAAAGTCGGATCTTCTTCGGCTAAGCGAGATAAAGCCACGCCCATTTTTTCCTGATCAACTTTAGTCTTCGGTTCCACGGCAATCTTAATAACCGGTTCCGGGAAGACAATTGATTCCAATAAAACTGGATTATTCTCATCGCTTAGGGTATTGCCGGTAGTGGTATTCTTAAGACCGATAACGGCGGCAATATCACCAGCGTAAATCTCTTTAATTTCTTCGCGGTGATTGGCGTGCATGCGGACTAAGCGGCCGATGCGCTCTTTATTGCCAGTCGAAGCATTAACGATATAGGAACCAGCTTGTAAAACCCCTTGATAAACGCGGACGAAACAAAGCTTACCGACGAAAGGATCAGTTGCAATTTTGAAAGCTAAGCCCACAAAAGGAGCGTTATCATCAGCCTTAACTAAAGTTTTCTTGTCGGCGTCATCAACATCACTTGCCTCAATTTCTTTAATATCTAAAGGCGAAGGCAAATATTCATTAACAGCATCAAGAGCAAATTGAACGCCGATATTCTGTAAAGCCGTACCGCAGAGAACAGGATAAATAGCATTATCAAGAACGCCTTTGCGGATTGCCTTCTTTAAATCATCAACGCCGATTTCTTCACCGTTCAAAAATTTTTCCATGGTTGCCTCTTCGCACTCAACCGCTCTTTCTACCAATTCCGCCCGGAATTTTTCCACCTTATCTTTAAGTTCTTCCGGAATCGGCACCTCGGTAATAGTTTCACCGAAATTACCGGCAAAAGTATAAGCTTTGCGGTCTAACAAATCAATGACGCCGCTGAGGTTATCTTCCGCGCCAATCGGCAACTGAATAGCAACTGCTTTAGAGTTTAAACGCTGTTTAATGGAATCGAGGCTCATGTAAAAATCGGCGCCCATCTTATCCATCTTATTAACGAAACAAAGGCGCGGTACTTGGTATTTATCGGCTTGGCGCCACACAGTTTCTGACTGCGGTTCAACGCCAGCTTGGCCGTCAAAGACGGCAATCGCGCCGTCAAGCACACGCAAAGAGCGCTCTACTTCAACAGTAAAGTCAACGTGACCAGGGGTATCAATGATATTAATTTTATTGCCCTTCCAAAAACAAGTAGTCGCGGCAGAGGTAATAGTAATACCTCTTTCCTTCTCCTGTTCCATCCAATCCATCTCGGCCGCACCTTCGTGCACTTCGCCAATCTTATGCTTTTTACCGGTATAAAACAAAACGCGTTCAGTAAAAGTGGTTTTGCCGGCATCAATGTGGGCCATGATGCCGATATTGCGGATTTTATCAAGAGAATAATCTCGGGGCATAAATATTATTAGTTGAAAATTATAAAGTGAAAAAGCAGAAAGTTATCAAGCTGGGCTTGATAACTTTAAGATTTAACAAAAGCTTGTTTATCGAGAAAAATGCGCGAACGCTTTATTGGCCTCAGCCATCTTGTGGACAGCTTCCCTCTTCTTAACCGCCGCGCCCTCACCATTGGAAGCGTCTAAAATTTCACCGGCTAATTTTTCTGCCATCGAGCGACCGCGGCGGGCATGAGCCGCCGTAATCATCCAGTGACAGCCAAGATAAAAGCGACGTTCACCGCGAACCTGAAAAGGCACCTGATAGTTGGCGCCGCCGACGCGTTTGCCGCGAACTTCCACTAAAGGAGAAACTTTCTTCATCGCCTTGTTGAAAACATGGCGGGGGTCCTGCTTGGTTTTATCTTTAATCAAATTAAAAGAGCCGTAAACGATTCTTTCGGAAACGCTCTTCTTGCCATCCTGCATCACATAGTTGATCAGTTTGGTGATATTTTTGTCGTTGTATTTACTGTCCCCGACGATATCTCTCTTAGGGGCTTGTTTTCCTCTCATAATTGCTTGAAGGGTCGCATCAACAGCTATTACTAATGCGCACCTGATTATATGAAGGAGGGCGAAAATGCCTCTCCGAAATAAACAAAATTATTTAGCCGCTTTTGGTCTCTTGGCACCGTAACAACTGCGGCCTTTGCGGCGAGCTTCAACGCCGGAGGCATCATAAACGCCGCGGACAATCTTATAGCGGACACCCGGAAGATCTTTAGTCTTTCCACCTTTGATTAAAACGATGGAGTGCTCTTGCAAGTTGTGACCCATGCCCGGGATATAAGCCGTAACTTCCATACCATTAGATAAACGGACGCGAGCGATTTTTCGTAAAGCGGAGTTCGGTTTCTTCGGAGTGGTGGTGGTAACTTTAATACAAACGCCCTGCTTGAAAGGAGCGCCTTTAGCGTTAACATTCTTTTTGCGGTGGAGCGAGTCTAGGCTCGTGTGCAAGGCCAAAGAAGACTGGCGCTGGCTTTTGGATTTTCTGCCCTTGCGGACCAATTGATTGATTGTCGGCATAATGCTTCAGCGGTTATTAAAACCTCAGGATAATTTTTATAAATTAAAGGGTTTGAGCCCGGAAAAAGAGGGGCGACCTTATCCTGACCGCTCTCTTTTTTTATTAAACTAATTTCTTGTGATAACAAAATATCCTGACTCATCAGGATAGAGTTATTACCCGCTTACTTTATCAAAATCAAAAAAATAAGTCAAGATAAGCGAAGAATTACCACTACAAATCCGCACCACCATCCCTACACCCCGGCTAAAAATCGAAACAGTGCATCAATTATCGGCAAAATAAAAGAGAAGCCGAGCCAGGCAAAAAGGATAACTAGAATAAAGCCAAAACGCTCTAAACTTAAATATTTCTCCCGCCAAGCCGGGCTCAAAAAAGAGGCTAGAATTTTAGAACCATCAAGAGGAGGTATGGGCAAAAGGTTAAAAACCATTAAAATCAAATTGATATAAATAATCAAAGCGATTAAACCAGAAAAAGTTAAGCTAATAAAAGGCAAAAACCTTAAAATTAAGGCAAAAACTACGGCTACGGCAAAGTTAGCCGCCGGCCCCGCCAAGGCAACCTTGGCGTCACCCCAACGGCGATCACGAAGATTATAAGGATTATAAGGCACTGGCTTGGCCCAACCAAAGACAAAAGGCATGCCCGCAAAAAGCATCATCCCTGGCAAGAGCAAAGAACCAAACCATTCCAGATGGGCAATCGGATTGAGAGTTAAACGTCCGGCATTACGGGCCGTAGGGTCACCGAGACGATCTGCCATCCAACCGTGCATATACTCATGGATAACGGCCGAAAAGATTAAAACGATGATTTGGAATAAAGCCAGCATAGAAAAAAATTAAAGCCTCCTTAGTTAATATTAACTTTATTTTAGCATATCTTGATTAATTTTAAAAATATGCTAATATTTAAGCATCAAAATTTAAAACATAGCGGCCGCCGAAAAAAGCCCGTTTTTTGGTGCATTCCTCTCGGCCGTTTCCTAAAGTATATGGCAAAAAGATGTGATTTATGTAAGCGCGGCGCTACTAAAGGTGCTAGCCGCTCCCATTCCAAGATCCAAACTTTAAAAAGACAGAACATTAATCTTCAAAGCAAGAAGGTTGGTGATTTGAAGTTAAAGCTCTGCACCAGCTGTTTACGGACAATGGCTAAAAACGATAAATAAGAATTTTCAGAACTACTGCAAGAAGCGTCCTCTCGGACGCTTTTTTGTTATCCCCAAACTATGTCTTCCCTGCCGCCTATTTCTAACAATCAAAAAAATAAGCAAGATAAAGTAATATAAACCAGCCTGCAACACTGTGAAATTAGGCAGGTCCCAATAAGCTCCAGGCAAAGACGCACTCCCACGAGCAATCGCTAACAGATACTGCAAACACAGATAAGCGGGCCCGTATAGAAAATTACCGGCTACACCCAAAAAATCACCCACTAAAGCCAGTAATAAACTAAATACCAAGGGACCAAAGATACCAAAAGCCAAGACATTACTGAAGGGAGCAATTAAAGAAAGACCGCCGCTTTTCAAAGCCAGCAAAGGCCAGACCGCTAGTTGCGCGGATAAAGATAGAGAAAAAGCTTGAAATAAAGGAGAGAGTAAGCGCCGATAAGGGTGCTGATATAAATAAGGCTCAACCAAGCTATTGAAAATAGGGCTAAAGGCAATCATTCCCGACAAAGCTAAAAAAGATAACTGAAAACCCAAGTCATAGCGCCAAAGTTCCGGATTATGCCATAGCATTAGAGCTCCGGCTAAAGCTAGAGGTGTCCAGGCAGAGCTAAGGCGACCGCGGCGCCAGGTATAGAGAAGGATGCTGCCCATAATCAAAGAACGGAGGGCGGAGGCCTGAGCCCCGGTCAGTAAAACATAGCCGCCAGCAAAAAATAAAGCCGGCCATAGAGCGAAGCGTTTATTCAAACCCAAATAGACGCCGGCGGCAATTAATAAATTTAAAAATAAACTGATATGACCGCCAGAGATGGCGACAATATGGCTCAGGCCGGAAGCTTGAAAATGCTTCTCGACCTCAGGATGCAAAGTTTTCTTATAGCCTAAAATCAAAGCCGAAGCCAAGCCAGCCGCCGGCTCCGGTAAAGCGGCGTTTAGTTTCTGCAAAGCCCAGCGCTTAGCGGTAAATAAACGGAGCATCGTTTTATTTGCCAGCGGATAAGTTTCTTTTCCCTTCACTTCCGGCCAGGAACAGATACCTTTAATCCCTTGGGCAGAAAGATAGGCGGCATAATTAAAATCAGGGAAAACCGGGGCCTTTTCTAAATGGCATCGCAACTGTAAGCGATCACCATAATTTACCAGGGGATAAAGCGGCAAATTAGCAATCAGCTTAGTGGCGGCTAACTCCCTAGAAAAAGAAGGGGCTAAGGGACATAAAACAGTAATCTGCTTATCCCAAGCTGGTTCGGGGTCGGCACAAACCCAAAAATCCCAGACGGCGGTTTGCTTGAAATAAGAACTTAAATAATCAGGATTAGAACTTAAAAATTGTACCCGCCAGTTGGCTAAATAAAAGAGAGCAATTAATAAGAAAAAACCTTGTCGCCGTCGAAAAACTAAAGCTAGAAAAAAGAAAATTAAACTGTAAAGGCCGGCCTTTGGCCAAAACCAAAAAGAGGCATAAATGATACCGCTGAAAAAAGCACCTAAGCGCAAAAAAAGAGATGAAAGCATCTCTTGATTATAAAACAATTAGACTAAGCAAAATTTAAAAAAGTATTAAAAATCTAGGCAACTTCTCTTTGCCAATGCAAATAAGCATTAATAAAATCATCCAAATCACCATCCATCACGGCATCAACATCAGTATCTTCAAAATCAGTACGGTGATCTTTGACTAAACGATTACCATAAAACCAGTAAGAACGGATTTGCTGACCCCACTCCGCTTTTACCACTCCACCCTTCAAACGTCTTTCTTCCTCATCTTTCTTTTGTAATTCTAATTGAACTAAACGCGCCCGCAAAATTGCAAAAGCATTCTCCCGATTCTGATGCTGAGAACGCTCGCTCTGGCAGCTAATACTAATACCGGTAGGGAGATGAACGAGACGGACAGCTGAGTCAGTGGTATTAACACTCTGACCGCCAGGACCGCTAGAACGAAAAACATCCAAGCGCACTTCTTCATCTTTAATCACAATTGCCGTGGCCGGAATTTCCGGAATTACCTCAACGGAAGCAAAAGAAGTTTGCCGTAAACCATCGGCATTAAAAGGCGAGTTACGCAGTAAACGGTGAGTGCCGTTTTCACTCTTTAGCCGGCCATAGACACGGTCGCCGCTAAATTTCAGCATCACACTTTTAATCCCGGCTTCATTACCAAGCAGGCGGTCAATAATCTCCATTTTCCAACACTGTCTTTCCGCAAAACGCAAATACATCCGCTCTAACATCTGCGCCCAGTCCTGAGCATCAACGCCGCCCGTACCGGCATTAATACTCAAAAGAGCATTGTGCTCATCATAAGGGCCGGTATAAAGAGAGGCGGTTTCTAAACAATCTAATTCCTGACGCCAATTTTCTATTTTCAAACTAAGCTCTTTTAAAACCGCCTCATCTTTTTCTGCCGTCGCCAAGTTCGCTAGTTCCCTGCCTTCCCGCAGAGATTTTTCTAAAAATAACCATTGCTGATAATCTTTTTGCAGATTTTCTGCCCGCCTACTAACAATAACGGCCTGCTCTTGATCCTGCCAAAAATCTGGAACTTCCATTAACAAACGCAATTTATCTACTTCATCCTGCCTCTTATTTATACCCAAATCAGCCGCCAATTGCTGGCGACGATTATCCAAATCATTGATGATTTTTTCCAGATTATCCATATAAGGCCATAGTACTATAAAAAAACGCCTCCGTAAACAGAGGCGTTTTTGTAGAAGATAAAAATAGGGGTATTAACGTTTGCTCCACTGCGGTCTCTTTCTGGCACCCTTGAAACCTGGTTTCTTTCTTTCTTTCTTTCTAGGGTCGCGAGTCAAGAATTTATTAACTTTCAAGGCTTCTTTAAGTAAAGGATCAAGCATCATTAAAGCTCGAGAAATACCGTGACGGCAAGCTTCAATCTGGCCGGTAACACCGCCACCTTTAACAATAATGGAAAAATTAAGATCGCGGACATGGCCGGTAGCCTTTAAAGATTGAGTAACGATATTAAAGCCTTCACCAACAAAATATTGAGAACCTTTCTTGCCATTAATCATAATGGCGCCCTTGCCGTCTTTATACATACGTACCTGGGCGACAGAAGTCTTGCGGCGGCCGACAGTCTTAATATATTCGCCGGTAAATTCCACGGTTTCAGCAACCGGAGCTTCTTTAGCGACTTCAGCTTCAATCGGTTTTTTTTCTTTAACAGTTTTTTGTTTCGTTTCCATAAAACAATGAAATTATCTAATAATTAAGCGCTTCATCTGCGCGTCACGTAACTTGGTCGGAGGCAACATTTGTTTAACCGCCCGGCGCAAAACTTCACCCGGGTCCTTACTAAAGACTTCGGACATTCTCTTGGTTTTTAAGCCGCTGAGATAACCGGAAAAGCTGAAATATTTTTTCTGTAAAAGCTTTTTGCCGCTAAATGACATCTTGCTGGCATTACTGACTTCGACAATGTCGCCGCCGTCAATATGAGGCTGAAATTCAGGCTTATTCTTTCCGCGCAAAATCATGGCGATTTGGCTGGCTAAACGGCCGACTGCTTGGTCGGTAGCGTCAAGCTTATGGATTTGTCTTTCAATTTTATTCATATAATTGCACGAAAAATTAAACGAGTTCAATCTGCACCATTTCGGCACCGTCGCCTTGGCGCGGACCGAGCTTAGTCATGCGGGTGTAGCCGCCGGGGCGGGTCTGATAGCGCTGGCCTAAAACTTCCATCGCTTTCTTAATAGCATTCTTTTGGAGTAAAACTTTAATCAAGCCGCGGCGAGCATTCAAATCACCAGCTTTAGCAGCGGTAATCATTCGTTCCACCAAAGGACGGACAGCCTGGGCTTTTGCCTTGGTTGTTTTTACTTTTTCATAAATCAGGATGCTGGAAGCCAAATTGCGAAGCATAAGCTCGCGCGGTCCTTTCTCCCGGTCTAAAATTTTATTCGCATTTCTGTGGCGCATATATTAAGGATTATAAGGAAGCGGTTATTTTTTGGCTTTCTTTTTCGCCGGTTTTTCCACTTCTTCGGCGGCAATGACCGCTTCTTCTTCAGTATTTAAATCAGCTACTTCTTCCTCTTCCATAATAACCGGGGCAGGTTCTTGGGTTTGAGGTAAAAGAGCATTAAACTGATCAACTAAGATTTTAGCCGCCTGATTAAAGGCTTCCATCGGGCTTAGAGTGCCATCAGTCTTCAAGGTAAGCAGTAATTTATCCCAATTAGTCATTTTACCGACACGGGTATTTTCTACGTCCAAGCTGACAGCCAAAACCGGAGAAAAGATGGAATCTATTTCAATATAACCTAATTCATTATTTTCGCGTTTAGTGCCTTCGCTTAAGCGATAACCGCGACCAGGGCGGACAAAAATTTCTAAATCCAAACTGGCCTTCTCTTCGGTTAAAGTGGCTAAAACTAATTCTGAATTTTTAATTTCCACTTCGCTATTCTTAGTGATATCAGCGGCAGTGACAACTTTCTTACCTTTAGCTTTAAGTTCTAAGCGGATTTCTTCATCGCCATGGATTTTCAGGCGCAACTGCTTGATATTCAACATGATTTCCAAGATATCTTCTTGGATACCGGAAATAGTGGTGAACTCATGGCTAGCACCTTTAATTTTCACGCCGACAACGGCTGCCCCCGGCAAAGAAGAAAGTAAAACGCGGCGTAAAGAATTACCTAAAGTCATGCCATAGCCAGGATACAAAGGCTCCACGACTACTACACCCTCATTGTCATTCTTTCCTGCGAGGAAATCCACTTTTTTTGGCAAAGCGATATTTTCCATAGAAACATATGTCATCAACGCACAGTCTTACGCCTGAAGCCTTTAAAGACTCAAGCGCCTCCTCAGCGCGATAGACGACAGATTATTTTGAATAATACTCAATAATCATCTGCACGTTAATATTAGTAGGCAGATCGTTGTCAGTCGGTTCGTGTAAAACTTTTGCTTTCAATTCGGCGGCTTGTAAATTGAGCCAGCCCGGTAATTCCGCTTTCTTTAATTTTTCGCTTAACTGCTTGAAATAAGGATTTTTGCGGCTACGAACGCGGACGGAAATTTCCTGTCCGGGTTTCACAATATAGGAGGCAATGTCGGTCTTAACGCCGTTAACATCAAAATGACCGTGATTAACTAACTGTCGCGCTTGGGTGCGGGAGGTGGCAAAACCGAGACGGAAAACAACATTGTCTAAACGGGTTTCTAAAAGGCGTAAAAAATTCTTACCAGAATCGCCGCTCTTCTTGGAAGCTTTTTCAAAAGTCAGGCGGAATTGCTTTTCCATGACATTATAATATTTTTTTGCCTTCTGTTTTTCCATTAACTGAGTACCGTAATCGCTTAACTTGCGGCGACCGCGGGTCGGGCCATGAAAACCCGGGGGATAATTACGCTTAACCATGGCGCATTTCGGAGTATTGCACCGTTCGCCCTTTAAGAATAATTTTTCGCCTACGCGGCGGCACTGTTGGCATTTGCTGTCTAAATTTCTTCCCATATGTATTAGTTGCGATTATTAATTACACTCTTCTCGGCTTTTTCGGACGGCAGCCGTTGTGAGGAACCGGGGTGGTATCCTTAATGGCTGAGACTTCCAAACCGTTAGCATTCAAAGCGCGGATAGCCGCTTCTCTGCCAGTGCCGACGCCGGAGACGAAAACGCTCACTTCTTGCAAGCCGTATTCTTCCTTCGCTTTTTGGACGGCAATTTTAGTAATGATTTGAGCGGCATAAGGAGTCGCTTTCTTGGCGCCCTTAAAACCGGCCATACCGGCGCTAGCCCAAGAAATGACGTCGCCGTTAGCATCGGCCAAAGTCACCATGGTGTTGTTATAGGTAGCGTTGATATAGGCGCGACCAACCTTCACCGTCCGGGCAGAACGCTTTTTGCGCTTCTTCACTAATTTTTTCTTAGCACGCGCTTGCTTATTTTTTTCTAATTTCTGTTTGATTTCTTCCGGCAATTCATCATCAGCGGCAGAATCAAGGGAAAAAGCCGGGGCTTCATCACGCTCGTCATCCGCTTCTTCAGCAGGAACAACAGGCGCCTCCGTTGGAGCGGGAGTAGCCGGTAAGACTTCTTCTTCAGGATTTAAATTCTTTTCTTCGGACATAATGCTTGTTAATAAATTAATCTAGAAAAGCCGCCAGACTAGGTCTTCAAACCGGCTTTAGCGCGACCGCTGGTCGCCGTCATGCGCTTATTGCCGCGAACAGTACGACTGTTAGTCTTAGTGCGCTGGCCACGAACCGGCAAATTGCGCATATGGCGCAAACCGCGGTAGCAACCGATTTCTTTTAAACGCTTAATATTGCTTGCAACCTCACGGCGTAAATCGCCTTCAACCGTATGTTTCTTTTCAATCTGTTCGCGCAAAAGGTTTGCTTCTTCTTCTTTTAAGTCTTTAACTTTAGTTTCCGGCTTGATATTGACCGCCTCTAAAATCTTCTTCGCCCGGCTGTTGCCGATACCGTAGATATAGGTGATGGAAATATCCACCCGTTTGTCGTTGGGAATGCTTACACCCGCAATTCTAATAGCCATAATATAAATGTTTAGGTTCCGCTTGAAGCGGATCCTAATGCTTAATTATCCTTGTCTTTGCTTATGCTTAGGATTTTTACAGATTACGTAGACACGGCCTTTACGGCGGACAGTCTTACAATCTTTGCAAATTTTTTTGGCACTCGCTCTTACTTTCATAAAGTCGTGAAAAAAATAAATAAAGTAGGGGTTAAATCCAAATTAAGGGGCGTGCTTAGAGACGGAAAACGATCCGACCCTTGCTCAAATCGTAAGGGCTGATCTGTAAGCGCACGCGATCGCCGGGAAGAAGACGGATTTTGTTCATCCGCATCTTGCCGGAAAGATGGGCCAAAATTTCATGGCCGCTATCTAGTTTCACCCGGAAAGTGGCCGCCGGCATTAGCTCCGTGACCTCGCCTTGCATTTCTAAAAAGTCTTTGGCGTTCAAAGTTTCAACAGTTTCCTGATTTTTAGTTTTATTTTTTGACATTAACACAAAAAAATTTGATAAAGACAAATACTAGCCTTATCAAAATTTTTTAGAAATATTCCTGTTTAATCTTATTTTTAATCTCAATGGCAATAGTATATAGACAAGCACAAAAATTGTCAATAGTAAGCCCTAAAAACAAGGCTTTACTCTAAAATTGCCTTAATTCTTCGGACTCCCGCTGAAGACGCCTCTTCCTTTTGAATCTTAAATTTGCCTAATCCTTGTAAAGTTTGGACGTGGGGTCCGCCGCAAATTTCCCGAGAAAAAATATTATTCCAGGAGGCTTGCCTGCCTCCATTATTTTGCCCCACCGTGTACACTTTTACCTGTTCCCCGTACTTAGAATCAAAGACACCAGTGGCGCCGGTAGCCTTCGCTTCAGCTAAAGGAATTTCTTCATAGGCGACATCTAAACCGAGACCGATGGCCTCGTTAACCAACCCTTCCACCGCCGCAATCTGTTCCGGTGTCATTTTTTCAGGATGAGAAAAATCAAAACGCAGACGTTCGGCAGTAATATTGCTACCCTTCTGAGCAACATGCTCTCCCAAGACTTTACGTAAAGCGGCTAGTAACAAGTGAGCGGCGGTGTGAAGCTTAGTAGTCTCTTCACTATGATCCGCTAAACCGCCTTTAAACTTCCCAGCCGAAGCGGTCCGAGAAAGTTCTTGGTGTTTTTGGAGCTCAGCCATAAAACCAGGACGATCAACTTTAATTCCCTTTTCGGCAGCTAATTCCTCCGTTATTTCCAAAGGAAAGCCATAACTTTGATAAAGATTGAAGGCGGCGACACCATCTAAATCCTGAGTCGATAATTTATTAAACTCAAGCATTCCCTTCTCTAAAGTGCGATTAAATTTATCTTCCTCTTTATCAAATTCTGTAAAAATAAATTCTTGATTATTTTTTAATTCCGGATAAGCGGAAGCGTAGTCATTAATAAAAATCTGCGCAACTTCTTTGAGCCATTTCTCCTGAGAGATGCCAATTTGGCGACCATAACGAATAGCGCGGCGCAGGAGGCGGCGGACAATATAACCCTGATCAGTATTAGAAGGGGGTACTCCCCGATCATCGCCGACAATAAAGGTGGCCGCTTTTAAATGATCGGCAATCACTTCAAAGGCTCGCTTATCATCAATATATTTCTTCCCTGATAATTCTTCAATACGAGTAATCGCTCGAGCAAAGAGATCGGTTTTAAAAATACTATCTTTCCCGCTTAAAACCATTAAGACTCTCTCTAAGCCGCCGCCGAAATCAACATTCTTATTCTTCAACTCCTGCCAGCCGTCAACGCTTTTCTGATACTGCATAAAAACGGAGTTGCCAATTTCTAAAAAACGGCCGCAATCGCAATTAGGATGGCAATGAGGTCCATAGGCCAGGTCATGTTCTTTGCCGGTATCATAAAAAGTTTCACTGTCGGGACCACCGAGTTCGCCCACGGCATCACCCCTCTGCCACCAGTTCTTGTCGCAATAGGCAAAAATTCGCTGGCGAGAAAAATCTAATTCCTGGCCGGAACCAAGCGCTCCCTTGCCAGTCGTCATCGGCCCCTCTTCAGCGGAAACGCCGTAATGAGCAAAAAGTTCTTGTAAAATAGAAATCGCCTCGTCATCTTTAGCAATTTTGCCATCAGCGCTACCGGCATAGACTGTTTGGTAAATCCGAGCCGGATCCATCTTTAATTCCACAAACAGAAATTCAAACCACCAAGCCAACTGCTCTTTTTTAAAATAATCACCCAAAGACCAATTACCCAGCATTTCAAAAAAAGTATTGTGGCGACTATCACCAACCTCATCAATATCTTCGGTGCGGAAAGATTTCTGACTATCCGCCAAACGAATACCGGCGGGATGAGTCTCGCCCAGTAAATAAGGAACTAGGGGAAACATGCCGGAATTGGTAAATAGCAAAGAAGCGTCATTTTCCGGAAGCAAAGAAGCGCTGGGAATAATGGCATGGCCCTTGCTCTTAAAAAAATCTAAATATTTTTGGCGAAGTTCATTAGCAGTCATATATTTTTAACTATAAAACAATATCTTAAAGGATTTAATTATTTAATCAAGTTGAAGTCACCATTAATAACAGTGGGGGCAATTTCAGCCAATTCGTCTTCATAAGGACCAGAAGCCCAAGGATTGAGAAGATAGAGGCGTTTATCTAAAACGTGAGCGAAGCCAATTTCTAAAAAAGTATTAGCACCAATATAGCCATCAATACCCTTCTTGGTGGCATTAACTATCAAAACAGCATCGGCCGCTTGAATTAATTGATAGTAGCGCCGGATTAAACTGCCGCTTTCAGCTTGACGAAAAACGCCGTCGCCATGAGCCTGTTTTTCTTTAATAAAATCATCATAGCTCAATTCTCCGGCCATAATTCTCTGGGTTAAACGCGGCACTTCAACGCTATGGCCAGCCTTGTTTAAAACGGCGGCCGCGGCCGCAATTTGAGGGGTAAAATCAACGCTTCCACAAATAACAATTTTCATAAATGATTAAATAATATTTACTTCCGGCTCAATTTTAACGCCAAATTTTTTGAAAACACCAGCCTGAACGCGGCGCACCTGGGCCAAAGCTTGACGGGCAGTGGCACCGCCATAATTCACCAAAATCAAAGCTTGCTTCTCATACATCCCCACCGCACCGAAACGCTTTCCTTTAAAACCAGCCTGTTCAATTAGCCAGCCGGCCGGCACTTTCACTAAATTAGCTTTGGAAGCGGGAAAAAATTTAATCTCGGGAAAAGCTTTTTGTAATTTTTTAAAAGCATTTAAAGAAATTTCTGGATTTTTGAAAAAGGAGCCAGCGTTAGCAATTACGGCTGGATTTGGTAATTTACTATCTCGAATTTGTCTAATCGCTTCTGCCAATTGTTGAATACTTGGGCTTTTTATGCCCTGCTCCGCTAATTTTGCGCGAATGTCGCCGTAGTCAAGGCGCAAGACAGGATGCTTACTCAACTTTAAAGTGACACTGGCAATAAAATATCGACCCTTATACTTATTTTTAAAAATACTATTACGATAAGCGAAGGCGCAATCTTTAAGTTTAAAAACTTTTTCTTTGCCATTGCGCACATCAATCGCGCGCAAACTGGCAAAAACATCTTTTAATTCCGCGCCATAAGCGCCGATATTCTGTACCGGAGCGGCCCCGACGGTCCCGGGAACATAATATAAATTCTCGGCCCCGCCCCAACCGCGCTCAATCGCAAAATAAACCAAAGCGCTCCACCATTCGCCGGAACGGGCTTCGACCCAGGCAGAAGCTGTAGTTTCCTTAACCACCCGTACGCCTTTTAATTCATTTTTCAAAACCAAAGCCTTTAAAGGACGACTAATTAAAATATTAGAACCTCCTCCTAAGACAAAAATTGGCAATTTCTGTCGGCGAGCAAAAATAATCGCCTCCTCTAAATCATTTTCTTCTCTAATAACAGCAAAATAAGCGGCTTTAGCCCCAATTTTTAAAGTCGTGTAAGGAGTTAAATCTATTTGTTTCTGAATTTTAAGCATAAAGATATTATAGCCTAAAAAGGTAATAAAAGTCTAGGTAAAAACAAAACGGAGGCTGATGCAGCCTCCGTTAATAAAACTGATAAGAAAACTAAGCAACTTCGCCTAATTCCTGCAATTTCAAGAGCTTGGAATAAAGGCCGCCAGAAACATGGGCGAGCTCAGTATGACTCCCCTGTTCGACTACTTTGCCATTTTCTAAGACAATAATTTTATCTGCTTGCTTAATTGTGCTCAAGCGATGAGCAATAATAATAACCGTACGATTGCGACCGATGCGACCTAGAGCGTCTTGGATTAAACGTTCGCTCTGACTATCAAGATTAGAGGTAGCTTCATCAAAGATTAAAATTTTCGGATTAGCTAAAATCGCCCGAGCAATACCCAAGCGTTGCCGTTGACCGCCGGAAAGTTTAATTCCCCGTTCCCCCACTAAGGTGTCATACCCTTTTTCTAACTTTAAAATAAATTCTTCTGCATTAGCGATACGGGCCGCCGCCTCAATTTCTTTCTGGCTGGCGCCAGGATGAGCATAGGCAATATTTTCTTTAACGCTGACATCAAATATTTCCACCTCCTGGGGAACAATGGCTAAAAAACGACGGTAAGCAAAGAGGTTGAAATCACGCACATCTTGTCCATCCACTAACACCTGGCCGGAATTGGCATCATAATGGCGATAAATCAAACGCGCCAGCGTAGTTTTGCCGCCGCCCGAAGGACCGACTAAAGCCACGGTACTTCCTGCCACCAACTTACAGCTAACTCCGTCTAAAGCCTTAAGGCTGGCATCGCGGTATTGAAAAGTAACATTTTTAAATTCAATTTCGCCCTTAATAGTCTTAGGAATAATGGCTTTATCATTGTTAACAATCTCACTCTCGGCTTTAAATAAAACCAAGAGACGATTGACACCCTCGCGTCCTTCTTCCATCCGGTCATAAAAGCGAGACAGGCGATAAGTAGAGGCATAAGCTTTCTCGCTCAAAGTAAAGGCAAAAATTAAGGTACCGACGCTGATGGTGCCGTGATAAACCAAATAAACGCCCAGGAATAAAACGGCAGCCCGGCCGATGTCCACAATTAAATTACGCCCTAAGCCGATCTTCATCATCCAGCCCCACTGCTTATTCTCATTATCTCTAATCCCGGCTTTAATCTTTTCAAATTCTGACAACTCCCGCTCCTCTTGAACAAAAGACTGAACCGCATTGATATTAATAATCGACTGCGTCATTTTACCGGAGGCAACCTCATATGAACGATAAATCTCTTTGCGGACTGGATACATTTTCTGATTAGACCAATAAGTAACAAAAATAAACAAGGGGGCAAAAATTAAAAAAGAAATGCCGATACGCCAATCCGCCCAAAATAAAGCGGGGATAGTAAAGGCTAATTGCACTAAAGTAGGAGCCACTTCCCAGCCGATGTTATTAATTAAGGTGGAGATCCGATCAACCCCTCTTTCAATCTTAATAATTTTGCCGCCGGTATTTTCTTTTTCGTGATAGCCTAAACTAAGATCAAGCAGCTTAGACTGCGCCTTTAAGCCCAGGTAATATTCTATCTTCACTAATAATTTAAGAATGGAGCGATCGCCAAAATACTGAATAACGGAGCGGATTTGATCAGAGCCAAGGTAAAGGACAATCAACCAAATTAAAAAATTTAAATCAGTTGCCTGAAAATTATACAAACTATCAATTAAAAGCTTAAGAATATAGGGCTTAGCCAAATCAAAAACCGCCCCGACCACGGTAATGGCAAGGATGATATAAATTAAACGGCGAAAAGGCAACAAAAGCCGCCACAATTCCTGCCAAAATTCCCGCCAGCTGAGGCTGGGTTTTTTCTTGTTTTCTAACTCGGAAGGATTTTCCATAAAGAAAAATTAAAACAGAGCTTAAGCCCTCTTTACTATAGAATACGGTTGAAATCAATAAATATTACAATCACTTTGATAATAAAGGAATAGTTGACAAAAAGCAAATTATCTACTAGAAATAAAGCAGACCTTTAATATTAACCCATAAAATATAGAAAGATGAAAACAGATCAGATGAAAGCAGAAATTCTGCAATTGGGGCAAGAATGGAAAAACGCCACCAAAACCGAAAAAGCAAACATCGCTGATAAGATCAGCAGCTACTTTCTCGATGTCCCGGAAAAACAGATACCCGAACTCTTAGGGGTAGTACGCTCTCTGGCCTGGCTAAACGACAACGGTTTCAACCGCGTAGTTGCCAGTTTGCAGACTGATGCGGAAATCAAAAAACTTATGCCCCTAGCCAAAAAACAAAATGGCCGGAGACATAAATTAGCCGAGCGCCACGCTCAACTTTTGGAAAAAGAGTTCGCATCTGCGGACTTTACAACCAAAATAATGATTTTTAAAAAGGCGAACCAGAGCAACGGTAACAACAATGATGAAATGGGGGCAGCCAACTATCGCTTCTGCCGACGTCATTGGATATTACTGGTTAACCTTATCAGCAACCTTGAAAAAGGGATGGCGGTGCATGACGCCCTGATGAGCAATCATATTAATCACAATGAAGTATGGCCGACGGTGGCAGCCGTAAAAACGATCAGGCTGTGGACCAAACAAAGTAGCATTGAAGATATTGCTAGCGAACAGCATAAAATTATGACCGAACTCGGGACTAGCCTCAACCCTGGGAAAATTCTCATCGCCCAGGCGATTTTAAACAAAATGTAAATTTAAAAAGTGAAGAAAAAAATCCGACCACAATGGCCGGATTTTTTCTTAAACTTAAAATCTAAACTATTTATCTTGGCGGTATAATTATATTGTTAGAAAAGACATTATCCGATGACTGATACTCCCACAGACCAACACCGTTAGTACTAGCAAAAGTATTATTTGTTAAAGTGTTATGAGTGCTCAGCATCACAACAGCGCCATAGGTGCTAGTACTAGAAGCAATGTTACCACTTACACTAGTATTGTGCGTGTCGTAGAGATATAAGCCCCGGCCATTAGTGCTGAATAAATTGTTACCCGAGATAAGGCCGTCTTCAAAACTTTGAGTAGATAAAGCTGCGGCCCCTGAATTAATAGTATTATTAATAACATCAACATTTTTCATATCTACTAACCAGACTCCTTGGCCGTCAACTTCTAAATTATTATTTTCTAAGACAAGACCCGAAGAACGAGATATAGCAATACCCTCACGATGACCGGTAGTAGGACCAGAGTATTGAATATTACAATTCTTAATAGTCAGATCGTTCTTATCAAAATCAGCATAAACCCCATACCGATAGTCAGCACCGCTAGAGCCATAAATGATAGAATGACCTTGGCAATCAAGGGTCACGCCGATGTGACCGACGTTGAAACAGGTATCGGTTGAGGAAACATCATCGCTTAGTTTGTAGGTTGTAAGAGGGGAGTCTAATTCGCGACAGGAATTTATTACGACCTCATCGCCCTCAAAATTAGAATTAATTAAATTAATAATGAGATCGATGCGCTGGCCATAAATTGTATCACCAGCCGAACTCCGAGCGGAAGATAACATCTGCTTCATCGCCCTTAAAATTTCAGAATTATCAACAACATAGGTGAAATTAGCTTCAGAATATTCCAAAAAAGCCTTCATTTGAGCACTGACCGGACCATAATATAAAGAATAATATTCATCTAAAAGATCATCGATGTCTTGATCGGCGTCCCAATATAAACGGGCAGTAATATAGGTATTTAAAGAGTTGGCGGCAAACGGATCCCAGTCTGGAGTGAGACTGGACCAGTCTGTATTAATTTCGATACTCTCACCACTAGACTTACCTTTCAAAAATTGTAAATTTTCCGCAATCGCATGTGGAAAATAAGATGGCACCGACTGAGTTGGCACGCCCGGTAAATTCATTAAGTAATAGTCATAAGTATAAATCTGCTTAGAGGGCAAAAGCGCCAGCCATTGATTAACTAAGGATTGATTAAAAAATTTAGTCGCCTCATCACCAAAGGAGCTGCGGTTATTACTAATTATCACCACTAAATTCGGGGCGACTGGCCGACTGAGACTTAAAGGCGGCAATAAATAGGTGGTATAGGCCGAATTAATTATTTTTTTATCAGAATACTCGGGGTCTTCATATATTTCCCAAGCTAAATTATTAACATATTCCCAGACATAATCGGACAACTTTCCGGCAAAACCTCTTTCTGGAGTTTCCTTAGCTTTGCATTCGGGGCTAGATTCGGAAGCTTGAGTAAAACCATCAGAAGGCATCACACTGATAATAGGAGCATCATATATATCAAACATCGCCTTAACATATTTTACTTGTTCATCAAATAAAGCCTGAGAACATAAATCCGGCTTAACATCTGAACCGTTCATGCGCACTCCGTTCCAAATAGCATAATATTCGGGATGAACAGTTTTATTTTCCGCCCTCTCTAGAATTCTATCAACGCCATGAACATAGGGATAAGCCAAGTCGTTGAGAAAGCTATTAGAACGCAAACTTAACTGCCAGCGCAGTTCCTCTTCAGCGCGACCATTAGGATAATGATAAGGCTTTAGATGAGTAAATTCTTTATAATAAAGAAAAAGGTGTCTCATCGAAAAGTCAGGATTAATAGTCTGATTGATGTCCTGAAAGCTGATGCTACTTTTGTTAGGAATAATTGTTCCCAGTTCTCCAGGAGCATACCAGCGAATACCTTGATTATACAAAAATTCATAAACAGCATTCATTGTCCCGCGGCCATCAGCCTCCCAAATATTATGAACCTCATTATAAGAACGGGCGTAATAGTCAATATAGTCATTATTCCAGACGCCGTCAGTGAGGACATCCCATTCGGAATAAAGCGCTTCCCTGCTTTTATTTTCAGGCGGTCCGGAGTGAGGACCGAGAACCGAGAGATTATCATCATCTCCTAATAAAACTAAATAATTAGAGCCAGAAACGATTTTAAAACCACCATCAATACAACCCTGCGCATTAATACCTAAAGCATCAGTATACACGCTCTGGCCGATATATACATGATAAGCCTTGGTTTCGTCGGGAATACTGGATACAGGCAAAACAACACCAGACATATCTTGAATATAATCTTGAAAATAACTAGCCGCCAGCTGGATCATATTAGTTGTCGATGATGAAACAACAATATCAGCCTGAGCCACACCATCTTGAACTAAATATTTAATGGCACTTCCCCCGCCTCCACCACCACCGCCTCCACCACCACCGCCGCCGCTTCCGCCAATAACAGGAGCAATTACCGCTTTAGGTTCAATGTTATCGGAAACTAATGTTTTCCTACCTTGGATAAGAGCTAATAAATCTTGTACTGCGGCACTAATACTAAAACCGGTAGCATCAATACCTTTATCTATCTGCAAAATATACTCGGAATAAAAACGATTAGCCCAAAAAGCTTCAGCGCTAGTAATTTGATGAAAGGTAGTTCCAGAATAATAGTAATAAAGACCGTCACGGATATTTTTAGTCAAAGAACCAATCGGTAATTCATCATCAGCCAATTCTGCTCCTACTTGATAATTAACAAAAAAGGCGTCAGGAATATCAGCTACTCTTCGCGCCCAATTATTACCATAGAGACGCTTAGCTTGGACCTCATCCTTTATCTTGCGTAAAAGTCCGCTCGGTTCAACGGCGTAGACCGAAGGATCGGTGGTAATTTTAACCAGCTTCGTACCAGCTCTCATCACAACATTACCCCCGAGAGGATATAATTGTAATTCGGAGGCCGGAATATCAATGACACTGTTAAAATCTTTATACCAGGAAAAATAAACATCTTCTGAAGGAAAAACGTAGCGCTTATTATCCGTACCTAAATAATAGACCGAGGAAACATCACTAGTCTTAATCAGATCACCAGGCTGGGCCGCTCTAACCGGGGCAATATTAAACAAGATATTTATTGCTTCCGCCAACAATAAAGGACGTTTGGCGGCAAGCCAGATGAAATTAACGGAAAAAATAAGGACTGCTCCTAGAATTAGATATTTTTTAACCTTAGTAACCATAAATAAACCCAGAGAGAAAATTAATATTCATAAGCACCAATATCTGGAGCCGAACCCTGGGGGATACTTACCCCATCGCGATCATAAGAATAAGGAAGGCTAACGTTAGTGCCTGCGTTAATGCAAGGAGACCCCGGCTGTAAGTGGAAATTATAATTAGCCGCGTTAACAAACAAGGGGTCGCCAATAACAGCGCTGGTGCCGGTGCCAGAAGTACCAACAGTAGCCGCTGTGCCATAACAGTTATTAGCCATAGCGACAGTTCCTAGCCCTCCCCATTTCTGTAAAGCGATAGCAACATCAGACCCTCTAAGATGAATATTATTTTTCATCTCTACGTTGCTTCCTTGTTGAACGAAGACATGAAAAGGGACCTGCGGCACACCATTTACAGTATTATAACCGGTAAAATTATAAAAAACATTATTATATATCTTATCTGGATTAGGCTTTGAAGCATTCCAGCCAAAGGAAACACCCCTACTGCATCCATAGAAGAAATTATTGTGAACTAAAGTATCATAGGAAAAATTACCTATTTTCAAACCAGCACTCACCCCCTCAAATGTATTATACCTAACAATTATACCCGTTCCTCTTTCTATTATTACTGCTGACTCCAGCCGGCTACTGTTTCTAAAGGTAGAATATTCAATAATACCATTGTAGGTATTAACTGAGCCATTACTGACAATAACGCCATATTTATTACCGGTATCATCTAACCTATCCACGGTAGTATGATGAATGTGAAAACCGTTATAGTTTCCGTCCAGCTGGATGCCATCACCCGATGAATAAGACTCATTAGTGTTACTAAAATATCTTCTGTTGACATCATAAATATTAGAATAACCAATCTCAATATTTTGCGTGTCTCTCGCATAAATACCATCCACACTGATATCATGAATTACAGTATTAAGTATTTTTACATCATTACCTCCGGCTCTTATCCCCATCGCCTGACTAGAATCACTGCCCGCTTTCCATAATTCGCAACCAATTACACTTATTCTAGTTCCCCCCAGAAAACCGCCAGTATCACTGCCCATGCCTATAATAGCAACAAGTCCTCCCGCTGTCGGAGCGGTAACGCGCATATTTTCAATAGTACAATCCGTACATTGATTAAATTGAACTGCATAAAAATTTCCAGAACCAGTGTAGTTAATTATCGGCTTTTCTCCCGAACCATAATCAGCAATTCTAACATTACTTCTTTGATATAAAAGAATCTTGGCCGTAGTCGTAGCCGTGGTTCCCCGCTTCTGGAGATAAGTCATGTTATTTTGGAAGGTAAAATCAGACCAAGTGTTGTATGGTCTTTCAATTGTTCCTTCTTCAGTACCATTATAAGTGGGGTCTATATAAATAGTATTAGCCGCCGCTAAAGTAATAACCACGCTATCATTAACGGAACTTGAAATATTGCCAGCAGCATCACGAACCCAAGCATAGAGAGTTTTATTGCCAGCGCTGGAAAAAGTATAGACCGTCTGAGCATTAGCCGACCAACCAGCCGCCGCTAAACTTGGGACTGATGATGTCTCGGTAAGAATGTAGGCTGTTACGCCAACGGCATCGCTAGCAGTAAAAGTAGTGATAGGCACAGTTAAAGAAGAAGCCGTAGTAGGAATACTAAAGTTAGTAATGATGGGAGCGGTAGTATCGGGCAAAGTAATTACCACACTGTCATTTGCCGCAGAAGAAATATTGCCAGCAGCATCACGCGCCCAAGCATAGAGAGTTTTAACGCCAGTACTCAAAAAAGTAAAAACAGTCTGAGCATTAACAGCCCAGCCAGCCGCCGCTAAACTTGGGACTGATGATGTCTCGGTAAGAATGTAGGCTGTTACGCCAACGACATCGCTAGCAGTAAAAGTAATGATAGGCACAGTTAAAGAAGAGGCGGAAGCAGGAATACTAAAGTTAGTAATGATGGGAGCGCTTAAATCAAGACAAGTATTACCGCTAGGCTGATAGCCGGTATTACAAGAAACAATTTCGCAGGTCCCCCAATTAGACCAAGTCCCTAAATTACAAGTTCTAGTTTGGCTACCCTGACCGTTACTAATATTACAAGACTGGGTAGAATTACCCACACAATTCATAGGAATACAAACATTATCATTAATTTGATAACCACTATTACAAGAGCTGACCGTACAATTACCCCAAGTCCCCCAAGCACCTAAAGCGCAAGTGCGAGTCTGCAAACCTTCGCCATTAGTAATATCACAAGTTTGGGTAGAATTACCCACACAGTTCATCGGTACACAACTATTATTTTCCGCCTGATAACCATCATCACAAGTCACTAAGGTACAAGTACCCCAATTAGTCCAGACACCGAGGTTACAAGTACGATTTTGCACCCCTCCCCCATTACTTAAATCACAGTGCTGGGTAGACTCGCCCGTACAGTTGATAGGCACACAGCCAGCAATCATTAAACTTGGCTGATAGCCGTTATTACAAGCATTAAGATCACATTCGCCCCACTCCGACCAAACGCCATTATTACAAGTGCGCATCTGTGTGCCTTGACCATTATCGCGGACACAAGTCTGTGTATAGCTGCCAATACAGGTGGGAGAAGAGCCCCCTCCGCCGCCACCACCGCCACCGCCTCCACCACCGCCAATATTACCATTAGTAGGGATAACGATATTAGTGCTAGTGCCATTGGCATTGCCTGTATTGGTACTATTTTGAATTAAACCAGATAAATCCGAGGCGGGGCCATCAATAAGCGTTCCCGGAGAATCAATATTTTGATTAATTTGTAAAATATAATCGGAATAGAAGCGATTAGCCTTAAAAGCCTCGGCACTAGTGATACGGCGGAAGGTGACGCCGGCATAATAGTAATAAAAACCATCATGATTATTTTTAACTAAAGAGCCAGCAGGAATTTCAGTATCAGCTAATTCGGCCCCAATTTTGTAATTAATAAAAAAGGCATCGGGAACATCTACTACCCGACGCGACCAATTATCACCATAAAGCTTTTTTGCTTGATTTTCATCCTTAATTTTACGTAGGTTCCCATTTGGCTCTACCGCATAAACCGCTGGGTCGGTCGTAATTTTCACTAACTTCGTACCCGCTCTTACAACAATATTACCGCCAAGTAGATAACTTTGTAGCTCTTCTGCGGAAACATTAACAACACTATCAAAATTTTGATACCAAGAAAAATAAACTGCCTCGGAAGGAAAAACATAACGCTTATTATCTGTACCCAAATAATAAACAGAGGAATTATCCTTAGTCTTAATCAGACTTCCAGGCACGGCGGCTTCCGCTCGATCAATCTTTAACAATCCATTGATTAAAGATGACGGCGAAAAGCCAAAAAACCAAGCAACGCCGACTATAAATATCGCCAGAACACTGAATATTAAATATCTATATATTATTTTCATATCAATAAAATATCAACCAACAGTTTTAGAGTTGCTGTTAATTCTTTTTTTAAGTAATTTTTCACCTACCCGAAAAATATCACCCGCGCCAATCAACAAGAGGGTGTCGTTGGGGCATAAAATTTTATAAAGCCACTCTAAAGCCCTATTAAAATCTGGTAAATAGACGGCCGGATTTTTTCTCCCCGCTTTTTTAAGGGCGCTCACTAAATCACGGCTAGAAATGCCTCCCTGTTTTTCCCGAGCCGAGCCGTATATTTCTAAAATGCCTAAAACATCAGCTTCAGAAAAACTATCTATAAAATTTTTAAACAAAGCTTTAGTGCGGGTAAAAGTATGAGGATGGAAAACTACCACTAAACGCTTATTCGGATAAGTTTCCTTAAAAGCTTTTAGGGTCGCCTTTACTTCCGTAGGGTGATGTCCGTAATCATCAAATATCGGAACCCCTTGATAACGACCCAGTAATTCCGCTCGGCGGGACGCGCCTTTAAAGGCGGCTAAATGCTTCTTTAAAATTCGAGGATCCAGATTAAGCGCCAAACCGCTGGCCAAAACAGCTAAAGCATTTTCTACATTATGTCGACCAAGCAGACTAATTTTAAATTCTCCCCAATCATTAACCTGAAAATATTGCCAATTTTTTTCTTGGCGTAAAGAATGAGCCAACAAAGAAACAGTAATTCCCTTCGGGGCCGACTCCGCTAAAGAATAAGAAAATATTTTTCCTTTGACCGCGGGCAACAGACTTCTAACCTGAGCATCGCTGGCATTCGCCACTAAAAATCCACTCTTCTTTAGCTTCGCCACAAAATCAGCAAATACCTGAAAGTAAGCCTGTTTGTTTTTAAAATAATCAGGATGGTCAAAATCAATATTATTTAAAATAATGCCGTGGGGCTGGAAATATTGAAGCTTATTTTGATACTCATCAGCTTCAGCAATAAAATAAGGAGAATTGCCCAAAACTGCACTCCCTTTAAGTTGAGGCACGCGGGCACCGACTAAAATATTAGGATCAAGGCCGGCTCTCTTTAAAACAAAACCCAGCCAAGCCGCCGTCGTTGTCTTGCCATGACTGCCACAAACCGCTAACCCTTGATAGGAGCTAAAAAGAGCGCCAATCGCTTGGGCATAATTCAAAACTGGAAATTTTTTAAATTGCTCGGGATGAGCGGACAAATAAGCTCTTTCTGGATTATTCTTTTCGGTATAGGCACTAGAGTAAATAATGACCGCGTCTTTAGGTAAATAAGCAACGTCAAAACCAAAGCGCACTTTAATATGAGCCTGGCGCAAAACCTGATCAGTCATAAAAACATCAGCAACATCGACCCCGCTAACATCCTTGCCCTGCGCTCGTAAAAATTGCGCCAACATCGTCATGCCCACGCCTTTGATGCCCAGCAGATAAAATTTTTGATAGCGCAAAATATTCATAAATTAAACTTCTTTTAATAACTCTTGAATCAAAGCGGCCCCTTTATCAGCCGCATCCGCCGGCAACAGCCCCCGGATATTGTCAGATAATAGTTGGCGCCTGTTTTTATCCGCCCACAGACTCCTTAATTCTGTAGCGAAGGCGCCCGCCTCCAAAGCTTCTTGATTTAAAACAATAGCCGCTTTTTTTTCAGCAAAATAGGCAGCGTTATCTTCTTGATGGGAATGAGGGATTGGTAAAAGGACACAAGGCTTGGCTAAAATCGATAGCTCCGTCATTACTCCTAAACCAGCCCGCGAAACTACAATATCAGCCAGCGACAAGAGCCCTTTAAAATCTTCGTGGGATAAAGTTTCAATCACCTGATAGGCTAAACGGCTAGGGGCGCCCTCGCCCTTACCTATGCCTGTTTGGTGAATAATCTGCCAATCAACCGGCAAATCGCGCAGAGCTTCAAAAAATAAACGGTTAAGAGCTAAAGCGCCGGTACCACCGCCCGTTACCAAGAGTAAAGGATGGCCGGAAACTAAATTAAATTTTTCTCTCACTCTTTCCTGGTCAGCAGTAGATACAGAACTGAGACTAGGATTGCCGATTAAAACCGCCCGCCTACCATAATCAACTAAAGACTTAGGAAAAGCGACGCTGACCCGATCAGCCGCCCGACGCATTAAACGATTAGCCAGACCTGGGCGGACATCTTGTTGATGAATTAAAATCTTGGCGCCACAGAAACGTCCCGCCCAAACCACGGGCACACTGGCAAAAGAACCGGCAGAAATAATTAAAGCGGGGCGTAGACGCCGGAAGAGGAAATAAGCTTGGATAAAGCCGCTTAAAATCTTAAAAAAATCTAAAATATTAAATAAAGAAAAATAACGTCGCCATTTCCCCGCGGGTAAAGCGAGATAATCAGCTCCTAAAGACTGAAAAATATCTCCAAATAAATCTTTTTCTAATTTAGGGGCATTGCCAATAAATAAAAAACGAGCGGACGCCCCCAGATTCTGAAAAGCGACCGCCAAAGCTAAAGGCGCTGTGCTCGGCCCACCGCTACCACCGCCAGAAATAACTATTAACTTATTTGCCGCGTCTTTCATATTTACTATATTTACTGATATTGGCGAGAACACCAATCGCCATCAGCGTAGATAAAATTGAGGAACCACCAGCAGAAATAAAAGGCAAGGGTACGCCAGTCATGGGGATTAAATTAATCATCCCCCCAATATTTAAAAAAGTTTGGACGGCCAACCAAGCAATAATTCCGGTAGCCAAAGCACTACCATAAATATCTGGGGCATGTTTAGCAATTTTCAGGCCACGGTAAAATATTAATCCATAGAGAGCAATTAAAAGAGCGCTAAAAATAAAACCAACCTCTTCGGCAATAATTGGAAAAATGGAATCACCCCAAACTTCTGGCAA
>Ga0172367_10000943_pt1 | contig 43803 bp, 30 predicted proteins | sample Lak10m_FD_114542 | JGI IMG/M metagenome (GOLD analysis project Ga0172367, IMG submission 114542) | Freshwater microbial communities from Kabuno Bay, South-Kivu, Congo - kab_022012_10m | ecosystem: Environmental > Aquatic > Freshwater > Lake | place: Democratic Republic of the Congo: South-Kivu...
CAGTAAATGAATACAAGGGGGGTGTCCATTGGAGAGCCTCGCCAGGATTAATTTTGGTAGGGGTACCGTTAACACTAGCAGACTCCGATGGACCCATCTCACCAAGGTGGCAACTTGGGTTAATTTAACTAGGCCATGCCGAAAGAACATTATTTGGACCAAGGCTGACCGTGGTGTCGGCCTAGGTGAAGGTTAAATCCCGATTGACCCTATAGTTCCTAAAACAACGATTCAATCGATTTCCCCGAGCCGGATTTCGACGGCCCCGCCCCGCTGGGCTTGCGCGGACTGCTGGAGCCCGACTTGTTTCGTTTCGTGGCTCTGGATCGAACTCCTTGCTCGGAATCCATGAAATGGCGTGATCTTCTGTCAGGGTAATATTCGAAATCCAGGCCGCCCTTGCCGGATTTGGTCCGCTTCGCTCGTCCACCTTGAGGTGGAGGGAAGCGATATTCGGGTACATCTTTCAGGGCTTCGCGCATGAACTTGACCCACATGGGCAAGGCCAGTTCGCCCCCCATGACATTGTGGCCGAGGGTTTTATAACTATCAAAGCCGAACCAGGTAATTGTTACCAAGGCAGGGGTATAGCCATCGAACCAGGCGTCGTGAGACTTGTTGGTGGTTCCGGTTTTTCCAGCGACATCGTGCCGGCCCAGCGCCAGCGCACGGCGGCCCGTACCCATCCTGACCACGTCCTGAAGCATCGAATTCATCATGTAATGCACTCGCGGTGACAGGACCCTCTTAGCCATGCTGACAGGCTGGTTACGGGTCTCCTCGCATTCCAGACAGGCCGTCGGTGGGGTTGCCTGATAGATGATCTTGCCGCTGTCACTGTCGACTCTGGCGATAAAGTAGGGATCCACACGGAAACCACCGTTGGCGAACACGGAGTACATCTGCGCCATGCGCAAGGGGCTGGCCGAACCGCTGCCCAGGGCAAGCGGCAGGACACGGGGCAATTCGCTGGCTTCAAAGCCCATATCCATGGCCAGTTTGACGACCTTGTCGATGCCGACCTTCTGCGCCAGTTTCACGGCAACCACATTACGTGAATAGGTCAGTGCGGTGCGTAGTGGCGTCGGGCCGTAATACCGTCGGGAAGCATTCATGGGGGTCCAGTTGCCTATCCTGACGGGTGAATCATTGACGACGGTCGAGGGGGTCATCCCTTCATTCAGCGCGGCTGAATAGACCACCGGTTTGAAGCCCGAACCCGGCTGACGTTTTGACTGTATTGCCCGATTGAATTTACTGTAACGGAAATCGTATCCTCCCACCAGGGCAACCACCTGCCCGTCCTGCGGCAGCACCGAAACCAAAGCCGCGCCAACCTCAGGTATCTGCGTCAATTTCAGCCGAGCACCATCATGGCGCAAGCGAATGACATCGCCCGGGGTCAACGCTTTGCCACTGTCTTCCCCTTTTTTTCGCCGCGGCCGACCCAGCCAGCGATGCGCCCAACTCAGAAAATCCGCGCTCAGATTCATCCGCTTCCCCGAGCCGAGATAGACCTCTGCGCCGCCATTCTTGATAGTAAGAATCAGGGCGGGTTCCGTGAAGCCCAATTTCCCGAATTGGGCCAGTTGCTTGTCCCAATCGGCTTCCGTGGCGTATTGAGTGAGATCGACGCGTTCCCGAATGGGCCTAAATTGTCGCCGCTCATCGAAACGATGCAGACTGGAGCGGAGGGTATCTTCGGCCTGTGTCTGCAGATGAGAGTCGATGGTGGTGCGGACCTGATAGCCATTATTGTAGGCATCTTCACCATATTGCTCATACATCTGGTTGCGAACGATCTCGCCAATATAGGGCATGTCGACATCCGCCGAGCGGCCGTGCAAGGCAGCGGTGTTCGGCGCCGCTAGCGCCAGTGTGTATTCTTCGTTGGTGATGAATCCCAGGGCCAGCATACGGTCGAGCACATAGTCCCGGCGGGTCAGTGCGCGCCCGGGGTTGACAATAGGATTGAAGGTCGATGGCGCCTTGGGCAGACCTGCAATCGTGGCGATCTCCGCCAGGTCCAGCTCATCCACGGTTTTGTTGTAATAAATTTCGGCTGCGGCGCCGACACCGTAGGCATGATTGCCCAAGTAAATTTTGTTCAGGTATAACTCCAGAATGCGATCCTTGGGCAGCTCGGATTCAATCTTGATCGACAGGAGAATTTCCCGAATCTTGCGCAGGAAGGTTTTTTCGTTGCTGAGAAAGAAATTCCTTGCGACCTGCATGGTGATGGTGCTGCCGCCCTGCCGTTTTTCGCCGGTGCTGATGAAGGTCAGCGAGGCCCTTAACAGGCCCTGGTAATCGAAGCCCGGGTGCTCATAGAACCGGTTGTCCTCGGCGGCAAGAAAAGCCTGAACCATTTTTTTCGGAAGATCTTCAAGCACCATGGGGTAGCGGACCTTCTCCCCAAATTCACTGATCAGCAGACCATCCCGGGTATACACTTTCAACGGACTTTGGTAATGCACGTCGTTGAGGGCATCCAGTTCCGGCAACTGCGATTGGAGATAGATGTAAAGGCCGAATAGCAGCAGGCCTATGGTCATCGTGCCAGCCAGGATGCCCAGAATCAGGCGGAGCAGGGCTTGAAGCAGGATATGTATGCCACTGTGGGGCCGGTGTGGGGATTCTGAGGACACAATGAGAAATTATCGTGAAATGGTGTTCGGCGCCTGTTATTGCTCAGGTTTACGGATGATCTGGCCGATGGGTCGGCGTGTTGACGATCAGGTATTTACTATACTACAGCTGACCCGCACCCTTGCTCCTAATGCTTCATCGAGCGCGGGGGATTCAGGTTTCCCTTCACATCAAGAAACTTCATAAATGTTTGGATGGCATCGTAGCAAACCCGCGCTATTGGGTGTTGATATCAGCGCAACGAGCGTAAAGGTCGTCGAATTGGGCATGTCAGGGCACGGAATTGATTTCAAGGGATATGCCGTGGCCATCCTGCCGTCGCCCGATACCACGGTCAAACAGGAAGCAAAAATCCAGATAGTGGGCACGGCCATCAAGAAGGCGGTGCGTCAGTTGGGCACTCGACTGAATCAGGCCATTACGGCTGTTCCAAGCGCCGCGGTCATCGTGAAAACCCTGCCCTTTTCGGCTGGCCTCAGCGAGGATGAAATCGAGGCTCAGATAGAGCTCGAGGCCGAACAATACATACCCTATCCGCTGGAAGATGTGAGCCTGGATTTTTGTGTCCTGGGTCCCACCGAAAAAATGACGGGAATGGTCGATGTGCAAGTGGTGGCATCCCGTAAAGAGTATGTCGAGGATCGTGCCGCCGCCCTGGAATGGGCGGGCCTGAAGGCGGAAATTGTGGATGTCGAGTCCTTTGCTATCGAAAGGGCCTGTCACAGAATCCTCCAGCATTCATCGGAACACCCAGCGGATGATGTTTATGCGGTAATCGATGCGGGGGCCACCACCACGTCCCTCATCGTGATACAGGGTCGTCAGGTGATCCATACCCGCGAGCAATCCTTTGGGGGGCTTCAGTTAAATGAAACCATTCAGAAGCGTTTTGGAATGACGTACGAGGATGCCGATCTGTTCAAGCGGCAAAAGGGTGCTTTGGGAGACTACGAGTCCGAGGTCATGAATTCCTTTCTCGACGCGCTGGGCCAGCAAGTCAGCCGCTCCCTGCATTTCTTTCGTTCTTCGCAACCGCAGTTGTCAGTCGGTAAGCTTTTTCTGGGAGGAGGTTGTGCGTCCCTGCCCGGGATCGAGCAGCGGATCGAAGCCGATAACGACGTGGTGGTCACCCGGATTGACCCATTTGCCGGTATGAACCTTAGTCCGCGGGCAACCCGTGCCAATCTGACGCAGGACGCGCCGGCCTTGCTGGTGGCCACAGGTTTGGCTTTGCGCGGTTTCGATTGACATGGCCGGGATCAACCTATTGCCCTGGCGACAGGAGCGACGCAGACAGCAACAACGTAATTTTGCGATGATGACGGGCGTCGGCTTGCTGCTAACGGTATTCATCATGCTGCTGGTACGGCTGGAAATCAGTCAGCGCACCGATTATCAAACGCGGCGGAATCAGTTTCTGACTGACCAGATCACCCTGCTTGACCGCAAGATCCAGGAGATTCAGGAACTCGATAAACAAAAGAAAAACCTGATTGCGCGTATGGAGGTCATTCAGAAATTGCAGGTCAGTCGCCCCGAGGTTGTCCATCTGTTTGATGAACTGGCCAGAACAACACCGGAGGGCGTTCAGTTGACGGATCTTCAGCAGACTGATCGCACCATTGCCGTCACAGGCATTGCTCAGTCCAATGCGCGAGTCTCGGTTTATATGCGCAATCTGGATCTGTCCCCCTGGTTTCAGGAACCCGCCTTGCTCATTATCGAAACCAAGCCGGGGGGGAAGGAAAAAAAATCCAGACAGTTAAGTCGCTTTGCCTTGCAAGTCAAACAGGCTGATCCAACGACGGAGGCAACTCCCGCTGGTAGGCGGGCAACAGATAAATCCGGGCCATGAACCTCTCGGAAATCAGTTGGGATTTGGAGAACGCAGGCGCCTGGCCTTTACCGGTCAAAATCCTGGTCATCGGCCTATTGTGCTTGGTGCTGGCGGGAATGTGGTTTTACCTGGATATAGGGGCGCAACTCGACCAATTGGCGATCGAGCAAGGAAAGGAAACCGAGTTGCGCGCCATGTTTGAACAGAAACAGCGCAAAGCCTCGACCCTTGAAGAATATAAGGTGCAATTACAGGAAATCGAGAAAACATTTGGCGATTTATTGCGCCAGTTGCCCAGCAAGACCCAGGTCCCGGAGTTGTTGGTGGATGTTTCCCAGACGGGTCTGGCTAGCGGTCTGGAGTTCGAGTTATTCAAACCGGGCGCGGAAAGTATCAAGGATTTCTATGCCGAGTTGCCTATCGAGGTCAGGGTATGGGGTAGTTTTCCGGATTTTGGCAGTTTCGTGAGCGGATTGGCCACGCTTCCGCGTATTGTGACCGTACACAACATCAAAATTACGCCGAATGCAGCCCGGGAAACGGGTGTGACGGGTGGCCGGAATTATGCGCTGACCATGAGCGCTTTGGTCAGAACCTACCGGTACCTGGATGAAGGGGAAATGGGAGCCGGCGTGGTTAAGTCTGTGCCGACAGCCAGGCCCTGATAAGACCCTTATGAAGATCAAGGTCTATTGTGAGGTCACCTGCCAGATGGCGATGGCGGGCGTCTGCTTGATTGTGCAGGGTTGCAGTCGGGATGATCTGTCAGATCTTCACGCCTATGTCGCCGAAGTCAAGGGGCGTCCCAAGGGAACCATTGCCGCATTGCCTGAGATTCAGGTGGCGGAGCCATTCATGTTCAGGCCGCATCAGGTGCGCGATCCCTTCGAACCCGATGAATCTTTACAGGAACCTGAAGAGGTTCGCGTGGAAACGGGAATCAAGCCGGATACTTTGCGGCCCCGCGAGGAACTGGAGACTTTCGAACTGGATGCCCTGCGCATGGTGGGGACGGTAAGGCAGTGGGGGGTGGTCTGGGCCTTGGTGGAAACCAAGGAGGGCGCCATTCACCGGGTCAAAGTGGGCAATTACATGGGTAACAATTACGGCAAGATCGTGAATATTGTGGACAACCAGATCGAACTCGTTGAACTCGTCGCGGATAGTACCGGCGCTTGGCGCGAGCGGAAAGCTACAGTGATGATGGCGGACAAGGCGGGTAAGGCGCCATGAAAGTTCGCTCCCCATCATTCCGCATGGATTTTGGGAGATGTGTATCTGCCTGGGCGCTGTTACTGCCTGGATTATTTGCATTGGTTTTCGATGCCCAGGCCGGTAACCGGCTTCGATTCATCGATTACGCGCAACTGCCCGGCGACCGTCTGGAATTTGTGCTGCGCCTGGATGGGCCAGCCGACAGCCCCCGCGATTTTCAGACGGAAAACCCCAATCGCATCGTGCTGGACTTACCCGGAGTCACCAATGATGTGGACAAGCGCAACCTGCCGGTTGAGAAGGCTGGAGTCACGACTGTCCAGATCGTGGAAGCGGGAGGACGTACCCGTCTGGTATTCAATTTGGTCACTATGCAACCCTATACGCTGAAAGCGGAGGGCAATCGCATCGTGATGACGCTGCAGGGCAGGCATGGCGGAAGGCTGGAGCAACCGGCGCTATTGCCGGCGGTGACTCAGCGTCCGAGGGTTTCTCCAAGTTATGGTGTCACGCGTGAACTCGGTAATATCGATTTCCGTCGTGGTGAGGGTGGCGAAGGTCGCGTGCTGGTGACATTGGGTGATCCCAAGGCTTTAGTGGATATCCACCGTGAAGGCAGCAAGGCGGTCATTCGTCTACCCGAAGCCGTACTGCCTTCGCGCCTGGCCCGTCGTCTTGATGTCATCGATTTCGCGACGCCGGTTCATTTTATCGAGGCCATGCCGGAGTCTGGCGGCGCCCGCATTGTGGTGACACCGGTGTCCGACCGCTATGAATTTTCCTCTTATCAGTCAGGAGGCCTCCTGGCGGTTGAGTTCAGGGCGATTTCCAAACAGGAGCTTGACTCCGGCGATCGCAAGAAACCGATCACCTACTCCGGAAACCGACTCACCCTGAACTTTCAGGACATCTCGGTACGTTCGGTTTTACAGATACTGGCCGATTTCACTAACGTCAACATTGTGGCGAGTGATGCCGTAGCCGGTAATGTGACACTGCGCTTGCAGGATGTGCCCTGGGACCAGGCTCTGGATCTGGTGTTGAAATCCAAGGGCTTGGGCAAGCGGCAGGAAGGGAACATCATTCGCGTCGCGCCATTGGAGGAGCTCAACAAAATGGAGCAGGATGAACTGGAAGCGCGTCAGGTGGTAGAGGAACTCGAACCACTGCGAACTGAAATCGTCCAGGTGAATTACACGACGGCCGAAGAGTTAAAAAAAATCCTGGTTGGAGCCAGTTCAAGAACGGACAAGGCTGTCATGGAAACCAATCCGATCTCGGGGCAGCGCACCACCGCCAGAACCACGGCTGTCGACGAGGGGCAAACTCTGCTCTCGTCTCGGGGCAATGTCACCACCGACCCGCGCACGAATCAATTGATCATTCATGAAACCAGCCGGAATCTGGAGCGGATTCGGAATCTGATCCGCGAACTGGATAAACCGGTGCGTCAAGTTTTGGTTGAGTCCAGGATTGTCATTGCCACCAACGAGTTTACCCGGGAGCTTGGGGCACGCCTCTCGCTGAATCGTGCTGGCACGGTGAACAAACAGGCCAATACCTATCAGGGTGGACCGGTTGACAATGTGGACTACGCCGTGACCCCGCCCTCCGATATCAGCAACATATCCGGCGATGCGCTGGTGGATCTCGCGGCGACGGCGGCTTCCGCCAGCGGTGGATACTTTGGCGTTACCTTTCTGAAGGTGGGAGAGTATCTTCTGGACCTTGAATTATCGGCCGCCCAGATTGACGGCCGGACCGAAATCATCTCGACCCCCAAGGTGGTGACCACCGATGGCGCCGAAGCGTATATTTTGCAGGGTGAGCAGATACCCTATTCACAAAATAACGCCATGGGCGCCTCCAATACCCAGTTCAAGGATGCCGTCCTGGAGCTTAAGGTGACCCCCCATATCACGGCGGATCAGAATATTCTGATGGACCTCTCCGTGAAGAAGGATGCCCCGGGCGCCAGACAATATTCCAATGGTAACGTCGGCATCGAGAAACGGGAAATATTGACCAAGGCCCAGGTCTCCAACGGCGAGACCATGGTCTTGGGCGGCGTCTTTGAGGGTGATCAGGTCGACAAGACCGACAAGGTGCCCTTCCTGGGTGACTTGCCAGGCGTGGGTTTCATGTTTCGCCGCACGCTGACCCAGGACAAGAAAAAGGAGTTGCTCATTTTCATTACCCCCAAGATCGTGGGGTCGGCGCTGGTGCAACGCTGAGTGCAGGCTAGTGGTTCTTATACGGGATTAACTGGCGCGGATTTTTCTGGGGCCAGGTAGCGTCCAGGGCAAGCACTGCTTATGAAGCCGCAGGGCCGACTCCGATGGCTTCCAGCGTCCCGGTTCGAATTCCCAGCACCTACGGTTGCGGTGCTGGGAATTCACTGTCACGAGTTGAACGTGAGTCTATACCGGTTCCTGCTCCTGCTCCGGCCCCATTACGACTTGAGGCGGCGGTGGAGGAGGCGGCGCATCGGGTTCGATGAAGCTGTTATTTGTTTCAGGAGCTGTTTCGATGGAGGCTTCTTGAGGTGGTACGAACGCCGCGACTTGTTGCTCCTTGCCTGGGCTGGAAACATCGGTGGTTGGCGCAATTTCGCTATCGCTGCTTCCCGAGGTCTCGGAAACTACCACGGTATGTGCCGGTCGCAAGGGGATACGTCGATCGCGACGCCCCCGTGTGCGTCGCCGCGTATCACGCCGCCCGGATTCCTGGGATTCCTGATCCTCTTGAGACACATGGGACTCGGATGAGTCATTGCCCTCATGGTGGGGCGGGGTGATGTCAAAAGCGGGCTCGGCGGAATCAGGCAGGGTTTCCCCGGGCTCTTCCCACTCCACCTTCCTGTCCTCACCCGGCGGTACCAGACCCTTGTGGCGGGGTGAACGCGAGGTCCTCAGCGTGCTCGCTCTCGAAGGCGCCTCAATGGACCGCAGGCTATCCGGGCGGCTCTCGGTGATTTCGGTTGACAATGAAACCACTTGGGGCTGGTCCGCAACAGGCGCCGGGGCTGATGCCTCCTCCCGATGCTCCGCCGATGCGGTTTCGCCAAGAGTTTCCCGTTCCGTCGATCGCGTGTACTCGCCATCAGACCGACGGCCACGACGACGTCGATTGCCGCGCCGACCATTGTCCCGTGAACGGCGTTCCGGTTCTGACGACTCATGGCCAGGTGTTTTATCCTCGGCAGCAGTGGGTACCTCGACTCCCGAAAAGGCTTCCATAGTCTCGGCAGGCGCTGTTTTGGCGGGGCGGGTTTCGTTTCGCCGTTGTGAACTCCTCCGGTCCGTTTCGTTACGGCGCTGGCTGCTTGATTGATAGTGGGTTGTTGCGCGGACGGGGGGTTCGGCTTTTTCGGTAGGCTTCTCTTCCAAGGCCTCTTCCTCCGTTCGCGGGCCGGTCAGCAATGTCAGGAAGCGTTTGATCAAGCCTCCGCCAGCTTTGGGCGGGGGGGTGAATCCTGTGCCGGGGGCTGGCTGGTCGGGCAGGAATTCCTTTACCGCGGGCTCCGTCGGTGGGCTGGCGGCGGCCCGGGAATAACGGTCGGTTTCGGTAGCTTCGGGGCGGACGATCTGGTAGCTCGGTGTCCTCTCCTCCTGGTCGCCAGCCTCTGCCGTCCGTACCCGCTGAATATCGTAGAAAGGGGTTTCCAGGTGCTGGCTGGGAATGATCAGAACCGCAACATTGTGCCGCTTTTCGATGTCGTTGACGGTGGGTCGTTTCTCGTTGAGTAGGTAAGTCGCCGAATCCACCGGCAGGTAGGCGATGACCTTGCCCGTGTTTTTCTTAATGGCTTCTTCCTCGATGATACGCAAGACCGAAAGTGCCAGCGATTCCACGCTGCGAATGCTACCCTGCCCACTGCAGCGGGGGCAGGTCAGCTGGCTGGATTCCCCCAGCGAGGGCCGTAGTCGTTGCCGGGACATTTCGAGCAGCCCGAATCGCGAGATACGACCGAGTTGGATGCGGGCCCGATCCATGCGGACGGCGTCGCGCAGCCGGTTTTCCACGGCCCGTTGGTTGCGCGAGGCCATCATGTCGATGAAGTCGATGACGAATAGTCCGCCAAGATCACGCAGACGCAGTTGTCGCGCGATTTCATCCGCCGCCTCGAGGTTGGTGTTCAGGGCGGTTTCCTCGATGTCGCCACCGCGGGTCGCCCGAGCGGAATTGATGTCGATGGCGGTCAGCGCCTCGGAGTGGTCGATCACGATCGCCCCGCCCGATGGCAAGGGCACCTCCCGGCAATAGGCAAGTTCGATCTGGCTTTCAATCTGATAGCGGTTAAAAAGAGGGACGTTGTCCTGGTACTGCCGGGCCTTGTGGATGAACTGCGGCATGACCTGCTGCAGAAAGCTCTTCACCAGCTTGAAGGTGCCTGGATGATCGATGAGGATTTCATCGATGTCGCCCCTGAGGTGATCGCGCAGGGCGCGAATGATGACGTTGCTCTCCTGAAACACCAAGAGCGGCGCGGGCTTCTCCCGGGCGGAACGCTCGATGGCATCCCAAAGCTGGAGCAGGTAGTTGAGATCCCACTGCAACTCTTCGACGGATTTGCCGCCGCCCGCCGTGCGTATGATCAGCCCCATGCCTTCGGGAACTTGCAACGCCGCCATGACCTCGCGCATGTCGCTACGCGTATCGCCTTCGATACGTCGGGATATACCGCCCGCGCGCGGGTTGTTCGGCATCAGGACCAGATAACTTCCGGCCAGGCTGATATAGGTGGTGAGCGCCGCGCCCTTGGTGCCGCGCTCTTCCTTTTCGACCTGGACCAGTAGCTCCTGACCCTCCTTGAGGTATTCCTTGAGGTCGCGTCGACTGACCTCCTGATCGGGAGGCAGGCCCAGATAAGCCGGAACAATTTCCTTGAACGGCAGGAAACCGTGACGCTCTGAACCGAAGTTCACAAAGGCGGCCTCCAGACTCGGCTCTACCCGGCTGATGACACCCTTATAGATATTGGCCTTTTTCTGCTCCCGCGAGGGAACCTCGATGTCAAAATCGTATAGTTTCTGCCCATCCACCAGCGCAACCCGAAGTTCTTCAGGCTGTGTGGCGTTGATCAACATTCTTTTCATTTAATAATCCCTGTGCGCCCCGAGGCAACCGATCCGGCGGTTGCGCGCAGCCTGTCAATCTGTCAAGAGGATATCCGACTCACCGTGATCAGTGCGCCGCCTCTGGGTATGGGCGTTACAGGCCACAGCACCGGCTCATCATTGTTCAGGCAGGCCGGACGTATTGCCTTTTGGGTAGCGCATATTCCGCTCGTCATGGGTCGAGCGTGGAAACCCTGTTTTCCTATTTATTACGAATCGCACTCGCGGTTGCGGCGGGCATACAGCCCCGCACGCAGACCCGGCAAGGACGTAGCGGGATTCAAACAGGTATCCAGAAACAGGCCGGCGGCGTGGGTTTCACCAGAGCTCTGTCCATGGTCCTTATCGGAATTCGTGGTTATAAGGTTATCCCTGCCTGGCAGCCTTCCGCACCTTCCCGCCAACAGCGTGGTGGCTTTTGTTCTGTCTCTTTTGCCGGTCAGGCGTCTTGTTTGAAGACCTGTAGAAAATAACCCAACATCTCCAACTATAACAACCGTTTAATGAATCATCAATTTAACCGGCCAAACTGCTATCATTTTGGGATGATTTCCAGACCCGAATCACCGGCGGTACAGCGGATTGAAGTCGATTCCGAGCACGCGGGCCAGCGTATCGACAATTTTCTGCTGACTCGGCTGAAAGGAGTACCGAAAAGCCATGTCTACCGGATCCTCCGTTCGGGCGAGGTCCGTCTGAATGGTGGCAGGGTTCGGCCCCATGATCGGCTGAACATCGGCGACATCGTGCGGTTGCCGCCTGTAAGACTGGCCGCGCGGGATGAGCCCTGTTTGCCGCTCGATCGGCTCAGGGGCAGAATCGAGTCCCGGATCATTCATGAAGATGACGATCTGCTGGTTCTCAACAAGCCTTCCGGCATGGCCGTGCACGGGGGCAGCGGGCTGAGTCATGGCATCATTGAGGCATTGCGGCAATTGCGACCGCATGCCCGTCAACTTGAACTGGTACATCGATTGGACCGGGAAACCTCGGGTTGTCTGCTGATCGCCAAGAAGCGCAGCGCGCTCAAATCGTTGCATGAGCAATTCCGGGACGATGATGTCAACAAGGTCTATGTGGCACTGCTCGCCGGGCAGTGGGCGCATACTCGTCAGCATGTCGACGCACCGCTGAAAAAAAACGTGCTGCAAAGCGGTGAGCGCATGGTGCGGGTGGCCCGCGACGGCAAGTCGGCCCTCACGGAATTCAAGCGCTTGCAGTGCTTTGCCGCGGCTACCCTGGTGGAGGCGCGTCCCATCACCGGCCGCACCCATCAGATCAGGGTTCATGCCCAGCACCTCGGGCACCCGCTCGCGGGTGATGAACGCTATGGCAGGGCGGAGGACAATCGCCGGTTTCGGCAAGACGGGCTCAGGCGGCTTTTTCTCCATGCCCGACAATCGTCTTTCCGGCATCCTCGTTCGGGCGAATTGATGCGCGTAGAGGCGCCCCTGGATGACGATCTGAATGAGTTCCTGCTGAGCTTGCCTACATGAAGGACCGCTACGACGTGCTCATTTTCGACTGGGATGGCACACTATTCGATTCCATTGGCTGGATTGTGGCGTGTCTGCGGCATGCCGCCCGGGAAAGCGGATTCGCGGTTCCCTCGGATGCCATGGCACGATCGGTCATCGGTCTCAGCCTCCCCCAAGCCATGCAGACCCTGTATCCGGGTTCCTCCGAAGACATGGCGCAACGGCTCGCCCAACACTACCGCGCGTTATACAACACGCAAACCGCCGCTTCGCTCGGTCTGTTCGAAGGGGTTGATACCCTATTGCGGGATTTCCGGCAGCGCGGTTACCGGCTGGCGGTGGCGACCGGGAAGGCGCGCGCGGGGCTGGATCGGGCGCTACGGGAAACCGGAATGACCGATTTATTTCATGCCACTCGCTGCGCCGATGAAACCGCTTCCAAGCCGCACCCGCTGATGATTCACCAGTTGCTGGAGGAACTCGCCGCGCCCCCGGAACGCGCCTTGTTGATCGGGGACTCCCTGCACGATCTGCGCATGGCCCAAAATGCGGGCATCGATGTCGTGGCGGTGGCGTGCGGCGCGAACTCCCGGGATGAACTCATGGAACTCGGGCCGCTGTATTGCCTCGAAACGACGGCCGAGTTGGCACAACTATTTGCTATGGAGACCACATGAACTCAACCGATAAAGCGTCTGAATCCTCGATCCATTGGGAGCGTGAAACACTGGAGAGGGTCCTTATGGCCTCCATCGAGGAACAGCGGCGTGCCCGCCGCTGGGGAATCTTCTTCAAATCATTACTGGTCATCTATCTGGGGGTGGCGACGTGGATGACTCTAAGGCCCATGATGGGCTCCTCCAATAGTGACGGGCGTGACCACACCGCCGTGATCGATGTGGCCGGCGTCATCGCCCCGGGCCAGCCCGCGAGCGCGGACAATATTATCGAGGGATTGCGGGATGCGGTGGAAGACAAACACACCAAGGGCATCATCCTGCGCGTGAACAGTCCGGGCGGGAGTCCGGTGCAGTCAGCCTATATTTATGAAGAGATCCGCCGTTTGAAAAAACTCAAGCCGGAACTGCCTATCCATGCCGTGGTCGCGGATATGTGCGCCTCCGGCGGCTATTACATTGCCGCGGCGGTCGACAAGATTTTTGTGAGCAATGCCAGCGTCATCGGCTCCATCGGCGTGATCATGGGCAGTTTCGGTTTTGTCGACACCATGAAACGGCTCGGTGTCGAGCGACGCATCATGACGGCGGGCGAGCACAAGGCCCTGCTCGATCCCTTTGCACCGGTTGATCTCGTGGCTCAACAGCACATGCAAGGTGTTCTGGGGCAAGTGCATCAGCAGTTCATTGATGCCGTCAAGCAGGGGCGTGGAAATCGCCTCAAGGAGACCCCGGACATGTTTTCTGGTCTGATCTGGACCGGGGCCGAGGGTATCAAGCTGGGATTGGCGGATGGATTGGGGGACGCGCGTTACGTCGCCGAGGAAGTGATTGGGGCCAAGAAGCTGGTCGACTTCAATCCCGAGGAAAATTTCCTGGATCGCATGGGGCGCCGCCTGGGGGCATCCCTGGGCCACGTGCTGCTGGAATCCACCAGCAATTTCGCCGCACTCCCCCACTAGTCGCGGCGTTCGCAGGCCATGGGCAAGGCGTTCGAACTTATTGATGAATCCCCACTCTACCGGGGATTTTTCAACCTCTCGCGGTACCGCCTTCGGCATACCTTATTTGCCGGTGGCTGGTGCGAGCCCCTGGTGCGGGAGCTTTTCCACCGCGGACGCTGCGTTGCGGTGATTCCCTATGACCCCGAAACCGACCGGGTCATCCTGATTGAGCAATTTCGCATCGGCGCGGTCGGCGACAAGGCAGTGCCCTGGCTGGTGGAAATCGTGGCTGGCGCCATCGAGCCTGGAGAGGGGCCCGAGGCAGTGGCCCGGCGCGAAGCGGAGGAGGAGGCGGGATGCCGGCTTCGGGAATTGATCCACATCGGGGATTTCTACACGACGCCGGGCGGTTGCTCGGAAAAGGTAAGTATTTATTGCGGTTTACTCGATGGGCCGATCCAGGAAGGGGTTTTCGGTCTCTCCGAGGAAGGGGAAGATATCCGTTCCATAGTGCTCTCCGCCGACGAAGCGCTGGCATGGCTGGCGGCTGGGATCATAGATTCCGCCATACCCGCCCTGGCCCTGCAATGGCTGGCCCTGAATCGTGACAATTTGCGACGGAGCCGTGATTGAATGTGTCGGTAGCATGATCAGTCCTCGCGAGATTGTGTGATATGCCGCACCTGCCTGCGTTATTTGCCACAGTTTGGCGGGTTGGCCGACCGGTTGCATGGGTGAATCCCGCATTTTTCGGGATGCCTGATGACGGGCATGGCAATTGCTTTGTAAAGTATCTGCCCAATGTATTTTTGTCATGCCAAGCGTCTTGAATCAACGGTTTGTGGTTACACGATGGGGCTTTCTGGCCTTGGCGGCGCTCTCGGCTTCGGCTCTGGCGAGTCAGGAGCGGTCGGTTGTGCCTCAAAACCCGGCGCAACCGCTCAAGGTTACAGTTTCAACGAATGGCGGATTGAGCATCCAGGTGAATGCATCGCCCATCGCCGCGGTGCTCGACGCCGTGTCGGCCAAGTCTGGCGTCCCGATTCATTATCAGGGAGCGCCAGAGCAGCCGGTCAGCCTGACCTGTCATGGCGCTAACCTGCGGCCACTGTTGTTTTGTCTCTTGGGCACGGATGCCGATCTCGTTTTCCAGTACGGGGGACGCTGGAGCCCAAAAGCAGGGAGGAACGTGGTTAGTGTGACCGTGCTGGCTAGCACATTTGGAGTTGCGGTTGGCAGGGGTGAGGTCGGTGGCCTGAAGGCGTCGCAGGTTCCTCAAGCGAATGCAACTCACCGTGGTGATGCCGGCACCTCCGAGCGTGCACTGGCTTTACTGCGCTCCGGGAACCCGGAGCGGCGGGTATCCGGTCTGGAAATGCTGAGGGAGGCGGACGGGCTTGATCCCGATGTGATGCGGTCGGCCTATCATCAGGCGTTGCAGGATGCGAACGGAGAAGTGCGGGCCGCGGCCCTGCAGGGACTGGCCACGCTGGACCGCGACAGCAGCTTTCCTGTGCTTCGGGAGGCCATGGGCGATGCCGATTCATCGGTGCGCCTTGCGGCCGTGGACGGCATGGACGTCAATGACGAGAGTCGCCCCCTCCTGGAGCAGGCGCTCAAGGATACGGATGAGTCTGTCAGGGAGTTGGCGGGGCTGCGGCTGGGTCTCATCCATTGACACTGATCTGGCCGGGCCCATCTGGTCAGTCACCTAACAATCTGATGTCTAGTTAATATGAAAAGTCGATTTCCACGTACATCGCTAATCCTGGGTGTTTTCACCCTTAGCGCGCTCATCAGCGGCGAAGCGCTGGCGCATAACATCAAAGGCTCCCTCAGGGAATCACGCAAGGCCACCGCCGCTTGGGAGACCACCTGCGGCGCCGGCACCGCCAAAATCGTGTACCGGGTGAGTCAGAGAAAATCAACTCCGTTTCTGGTTCAACTCACGGCTAGCAAGGATGGCGCCTCCAATACCGTCACCGCCCCCGGTGGCAAGGATAAGTTCAGTCCCTATGGTGAACTGGCTCAGGGCGAAGGCAAGTACACTTTGACGTTGAGCAAAAAAGCCAAGAAAAAATCCACCCTGGGTCAGGTCATCTATAACGTGGAAAGTCATTGTGAATTAGCCTCGAGCAAACACTCCGATCAGACCGTTCCGGAAAGGAAGCGCTGAAGCCCTTCCCGAGAGCGGATTGAATCGCCTGAATTGAGCGCGGGTATTCGCCGGTTATCCTTGTTTTGATTAACTCTTCAAGTCACGCCCTGCCATGTTTCGCCATCCACTCCTGACTACCGCCCTCGCGGGGGCGCTGATGCTGACAGTCCCGCTCCTCCATGCCGAGATGCAGACCGGGAAGTCGGCCCCTGATTGCAAATTGTCGCCGCTGGGCGAATCCGCCGAAAAAATGCTCTCGCAATACCGGGGTAAAGTCGTCTATCTGGATTTCTGGGCCTCCTGGTGTGGCCCGTGCGCGCAGTCCTTTCCTTTCATGAATAAACTGCACAAGGATCTGAGCGGCAAGGGTTTGCAGATCGTTGGCGTCAATCTGGACGAGGATGCCGCCGATGCCAAGGGTTTCCTGGCCAAGACGCCGGCGCAGTTCACCATCCTGGCGGATGCCAGTGGCGAATGTCCGCAAAAGTACGATGTCAAGGCCATGCCCTCCACCTATCTGATCGATCGGTCCGGAGTGGTCCGCCAGGTGCATCTGGGTTTCAAGAACGGCGAATCCGCCCAGTTGAGCCAACAGGTCGAAGCCCTGTTGAATGAAGCGCCGCATCGCTAGGTCTGCTTAATCAGGCTAGCCATGATTCCCATCTCGAAGGCGCCCGCGAAACCCGCACGACTCATGGGCGCCATGCCCCGGCGGCTCATCATGGTTTTGCTCATGATGAGCGGCCTGCCTTTATTGTCCGGCTGTGCCCCTGTACAGCCCTGGGAGCGCGGCAATCTGGCGAAACCGCACATGGCTTTGCAGCCCTTTCCTTTGCAGGCTGCGTTTCGTGAGCATATCTACGGAGCCCGTGAATCGGCTTCGGGCGGTTCCGCGTCCTCCGGCGGGGGTGGCTGTGGCTGTTACTGACCTCATCGACTAGTTCCAGAAACGTGACCCGAACACTTTTGCATGCCTTGCGCGGGCTGGGCTTGGGCGTTACGCGACCCGAGACGCATGCCAGTCGCAGAATTCCGCTGATCGGGCGGGGTCCATTCCGGTTCGCCACCGAACACAATCCTCCCGATATCTCGGGTCGTGCCACCTTGCGCACGCTGACGGTTGCCGCGATGGCGTTGCCGGGTCTGGCGCAATCGCCGCTTTCCCAGGCCGCGCCGGGGGATACGGTCACTCTGCAATATGGGCATTACAAGCAGAGTTCCTGGCAGCTTTATGATGGACTTAAAAGCCAGTACAACCCGTTGCAAGTCGATAACATCCAGGCCAACGGGGGGCTGACCCTGGAGGACCGCTGGAAATTCGCCTTCAACTATGTCCAGGATACCTGGTCGGGAGCCACGCCCGTGGCCTCGGCGCCCCAGGCCCTGGGCGGTAACAATCCTACGGCCGCGGGCGCCTCGCCCCTGATCAGCGGTAATGGGTCGATGCTCTATGACAAGTCGTTAACCCCATTCGCCCTGAATGAGGAGACCGGTGACTATGTTGCGGATCGTCGCTTGGTGCAGACCGTCGCCTCCGCCTCCCCGGAGATACGTAACCAAGGCGATTTTCGTCTGGGCTACGAGTGGGATGAGGCCGCCATCAACCTGGGCGGTGGCGTCTCGCAGGAGCCCGATTACAACTCCGCCTTCGGCAGCCTGAATGGCCGGATGGACTTCAATCAGAAGCTGACTTCGCTCAATGCAGGACTCAGCTATAACAACAGTGATATTTCAGCGACCATCAACCCGCTGTACTCGCCTTACGTCAACAAATCCTTTTACGCCGACAAGGGGCAAATACATGTCTATCCCAATGCGGGCGGCGGCACTACAGAGATCCTGACGGGCAATCGCCAGGATTGGGCTACCCATCTCACCGTCGCTCAGGTCATCAATAAGGATTTGCTCCTTGATTCCGGAATAGGTTTTATCCGCAGCACGGGCTATCTTGGTAATCCCTACAAAGCCGTCGATATGGTGTTTGTGGATACTAGCGGTGCGCCCATCATTGACGCCGGTTCCGGTATGCCGGCACTGTGGGCGCCCACCGTGGCGCCAGTCATCGAGCGGCGACCGGAGGAGCGCGACCAGGGCACTTGGGACATCCGTCTGGTGCAATACATCGACGGGTTGGATGCCTCCCTTCATGGCGGCTATCGGTTCTATATCGACGGGTGGGGTATTACCGCGCACACCTTCGATCTCGATTGGGTGCAGCCCATCGAAGAATGGACGATCACGCCAAGATTCCGCTACTACTCCCAAGAGGCGGCCGATTTCTATCAGCCCTACTTTCTGTTCAACTCCGCGGCGCCCACCAATGCCTCGGGTCAGTTTAATCTCGCCGGGGTGCCGCTTGCCGCGTACTCCAGTGACTGGCGTCTGTCGGCCTATGGGGCCATCAGCACCGGTCTGACCGTGGCCCGGCCCATCGGCAAAGCCCTGGCCTTCGAGGCCGGCTTCGAGTATTACACCCATGCCGGCGATTTGCGCATGGGCGGCGCGGGTTTGGGCGCCTGGGCCGACATGGATTACTACCAGTTCAACGCTGCGCTCAAGGTCGACCTCTCGGCCGCGAGTACCGCCAGTCTGGGTGACGATGATCCCCATGCCCATCATCATGGGGCCGTGGATCACAGGCAATCCCATCTGGGCATGACCGCGCCCTCCGGCATACTGTTCAACCACATGTTGGAAAAGGAAGGCGACACGATGGTCGGTGTGCGTTATTCCTACAGCCTGCAACAAGGGGGCATGATGCACGGTACGGGATCGGCTTCCGACGCGGAGATCGTGGCCAATGGTTGTGAGGGCATTGTGCAGTGCACCTACGCGCCCCAGAAGATGGACATGAACATGGTGATGGTCGATCTCATGTACGCGCCCACCGATTGGCTAACGCTGATGCTGATGCCCCAGTTCATGAGCATGGACATGCATCTGCGGCGGCTGGAAGGTGCCCCGCCGCCCACGACCGAGGACATCCATGCCTCCCATGGCGGCAACCCTGCCCACTCCAGCGGCGGCGTGGGCGATATCGTCATGGCCGGCATGTTCAAGTTCTTCGAGGCGCCTGGTCATAAACTTCACGGGACCCTGGGGTTCACGGCCCCCACCGGTAGCGTCAATCAGCGCGTCAATGGTAATTCCGAATTTGAACACTATGGGATGCAACTCGGCGGCGGCACCTGGAATATCTGGCCAAGCGTGAGTTATAACGGCTATACCGGTGATTTCAATTGGGGCGGCCAGCTCAATGCCATCGTGCCATTGGAGAACCATAACGATTCCGGTTTTGCCTTCGGCACGATGTTTCAAAGTACGGCCTGGGGCGGTTATCAGATTCAGGACTGGCTGTCGGGCAGCCTGCGCGCCCTCTATACCTATCAGGATTCCATCGCGGGACGTTACCCGCAGCCGTTCGTACCCACAGGCCCGATGGATACCCCGCAAAGTTATGGTGGGCAGTTCCTGGACATCGGTTTTGGCCTGAACGCCATGGTCCAGTCCGGCGATTTCGAAGGCAATCATTTTGGCCTGGAATGGTTGCAGCCAGCCTACAATGACTATAACGGCTACCAGCTCGAACGTACGGGTACGCTGTGGGCCTCCTGGGGGCTCGCTTTCTAACGGGACTCGCCGTTGGGTCGATGAACCTGTCTTGCGGGTGATCAGCCGGCAATCTATATTCCGCCGGTGTCGAGTTGGAGGGTAATTGACCCCTCATACCGGTAATCCGCCTTGTACCATTCCAACCGTGTCCGCGCATAGTCCCTACTTTCTGCATCGCGTATTCAAGGCGATGGGTTCCCCCTGCGAGATCAAGCTCTATGCCAGAACGCGCAGCCGCGCGGAGCAGGTCGCCCAGCGGATTATCGCCGAGGTGGAACGGCTGGAAGCGCGCTATTCGCGTTACCGCGCTGATAGCCTGCTCTCTGCGATCAACCGGGTCGCGGCGACCGGCGGCCGTATCGAAGTGGATGAAGAAACGGCCGGACTCCTGAATTATGTCGAAGCCTGCTACCATGAAAGCGAGGGTCTGTTTGACGTGACCTCCGGCCTGCTGCGCGAGGTCTGGCGTTACTCCTCGGGTCGCATCCCGACCGCCGAGGCCATCGAGCCTTTGCTCCAGCGCATCGGGTGGCATCGGCTCTGCTGGCAAGCGCCGGTCCTGGAATTTCCCCAGCCAGGTCTAGAACTGGATCTGGGCGGGGCAGTCAAGGAATACGCCGTCGACCGGGTGGTGGCGCTGTGCTGGGAGGCCGGCATTCGTCATGGTCTGGTCAATCTGGGCGGTGATATCAAAATCATCGGTCCGCAGCCGGATGGGGCGCCCTGGGCCATCGGCATCCGTCACCCGCGCCAGCCCGGAGCCTTCATCAAAACGCTCTATCTGGGGCAGGGCGCCATGGCCAGCAGCGGCGATTATGAACGCTGCATCGAAGTGAATGGCGTCCGCTACGGTCATGTGCTCAATCCAAGAACGGGTTGGCCCGTCGCTTATCTGGCGGCCGTCAGCGTCGTTGCTGATCTCTGCGTGGTGGCTGGTAGCGCCTCAACCATTGCCATGCTCAAGGAGCAGGCAGGTCCTGGGTGGCTGCAATCCATGCAAGCTCCGCATTACTGGTTCGACGTGACGGGCAGCCTGGGCGGAAATCTCGCCTGATTCGGGTAGTCAGGGGGGGGAGTCGTTCCCTCCCCCAACCCCTCCCGCAGGACTGGTCAAGGAGGGTTCTTGGGTATCATGAGCACAGCTTTGGCGACGAGGGATCTCAAGTGATCTTAGCGGAACAGACGTTGGTCTTTGTCAGCCGGGGCATCGGACGCTGGTTCTGTAGCCTGTTCATGGGCGTTTGGCTAGTCTTCTGGGCGGTATTCGAGTTCGGCGCCCTGGCAATCCTCATCACGGGTGCATTGAGCCAACTCGGAATACTGGAAACGGCCAAGGCCGTGAACGAGAACTCCGTCTCGCCCTGGGTGGCCGTGCCCTTCTTGCTGTTCTGGTTGACCTTCTGGACCCTGGCGGGTGGGGCGACATGGCATCATTTCATGCGCCGACTGGTTGGAAAGGACGTACTGATTCTGCGGGCTGGTGAGATCGTGGTTCAATCACATGGGGGATTCAAGGGCAAACGTCGGGTGATTCCCGCGGCAGATTTGCTGGCGGTGACGTGTGAACCGCGCGGGGATATTTTGGTGCTGAAGACGATATCCGCGCGGCACGAGATCACCACCCTGGGTACGGCCGAGGAGCGCCGTGTGGCGGCGGAAGTGCTCCGTAGTCACTATCGGGAAATCCTGAAATCACCGCAACCGGCAAGTAGCGCCTTGCCCCCGGGATGGGAGGAGACCTGGGATGCGGGCATTCGGGTCATCCAGGCGGTAAGCCGGACGCGCAAGCAGGGCGGCAGCTTTCTTGCTGTCATTGCGGGCCTGTTGAGTATCAGCCTGTTCTTCATTGGCAAGACCATTCTGATTGATGAACAGATCGCCAATGTCGCGATTTTTTTGATCTTGGGGGTATTCTTCCTGGCATCCGCATGGGGCGCCTATCGCCTGCTGGCCACTCAGCCGCAGTGGGTGATCGGTTCCGGATCACTCAGGTTCCGGCGAAAAACAGGGAGCGTTTATTCGGACGAATGGACCGTGGCTTCACTTCGACTTGACATCAGCCACGATGACGATGGAGACCCTTGGTACGCGCTCCATGCGGTGGGCGTCATGGCGAACGGTCAGTCACGAAATGTTCAACTCTGCAAAGCCCTGAAGGATGATTCCGAACCGCTCAATCTCGGGCGTTGGCTTCACGAACACACCCGCATACCCTTTGCCCCCCGCATTCCAGGCGTATAACACGGCTCCTGCGGGTACCCATGCCCGCCAGGCGGGACTGAATGCTTACGCAGAAGCGTCCATTCCGGACGGACGCTGAAACCAGCGTAACCGACGAGTTCTGGATAGCAGGGGTGAGCCATGACCCGGACTCATCCTGAGCAGTGAAACGAGCGGAATGGTCGGCGTTTCATCGATTCATGCGGGCATGGCCGCCCGGCGAGGGTTATTCACTCTTCAGCGACGCGTCAAATAAATCCGATTTATTCCGTTCGCGCAGTAAAAAGTGTATGGAAGTATCAGTTGGAGGCCGTTCAATCACCATCCATTAATAGATTGGCGACTGCCCTGTCGATTATTTACATCAGCCGGTCCCCCGGCTTTAAACCAATCCGGGGGTGGCAAGAAATATATTTATGTGATAACTATCGCTTTATGGCGCTGGTAGTTCCCGATACGGTTCCGCCCTGAGCGGAGAATCTGCCGGTATAGGAAGTTTTCAGAGCCGGTTCCAGTTGCACCTGACCCTGCCACTCACCCAAAGTCAGGTTGATGTCGGCAGTGCAATCAGCCTTGACCTTGATGGTACCGCCCGTGGGTAGATCAGGGGTATTGAATGTGACAAATTTACACGTACTCTTATCTTGAGCGATGTTGCCGGTCGCACCTACCACAAGTTTGCATTGACCTAAATGGGGGTATTGTCAGCGGTTATAAAGGCAGCCTGGTAGGTAATCCAGGTTCCAGCCGCGTCAACTTGGTTAGCAGGTGGCATGAACGGCTTGGGTGGACGCCAATGCCAGTAGCAGCGAAACAGAAAGTTTTTTCATTGATTAAGAATCCTTCAGTGGTTTGTTCAGTGGCCTTAAGTTCGCCTTCAATAAGCAAGGCCCATGCCAGATATTTTCGGATACACGAAATAAGCTCTGAAGCTCGGATTTTCATAATCAATCAATCGAAATGCGGCGGTATTTTTTCAGGAGTTCAGGGCGCTGGTCATATTTGTACTACGGCAAATGCCGCACTACACTGAGTCATTTGCCGCAGTTGGTTTTCGGGCTTGCTGAACGCAGTTTGAATGGGTAATCTTCCGGTATCTGAAAACTTGCATGACAGATGGATTTCTGCTAGGCGGACGATGGCTCTATGTCAGCGATGCCTGCCGCATCCCGGTTGTGTTGTTACCAGAGTGCCTATCCAGAACCAATGCAGTTTATCGTTCAATCGCCTTTCGCCTTTACTGTTCCGAGGTCCCGCGTCCATGACTAACATTCTACTTTCGGTCTTGCTGGCTGTGAGTGGCTATCTGTTGTCCATGGAAGCATCGGCATTGCCGGGGTATGCTGGAGAAGTCGGGCGGTTATGTATCAATCAACCATTGCCCCTCCCCAAGCCGGTCTTCCCTGTCAGCGATTGCCTGGGTTGTCATTCGGACCCTGATGGCGGAGGCTTTACCCTTAACGAGGAAGGCCAGACGCTGCTCGACTATCATCAGGATAAGTCCTCGAACAATCTGACCAGGGTGCTGGATGCCTTCTGCAAGGGGGCGTACTACAACACCCAGGGTAATGGCGCCCTACCCCCGGTCTGGAATACGCCTCAGAATCCGGCTACGGTCGGCTATCTGGGAGCGCTGGAAACCTACTGGCTGGCGCGGTTGGGCACAGAGAAACAAACCCTGACGCTGTCGAAAGGCAAGGCCAGCGAACAGTCCAACAATCTGCCCAGCGGTTTCAATCTCATCACCTCCCCCGCTAACTGCTGGGGGGACAAGATGAATTTTGGCCTGGTTTCCCTCAACAAGCCGGGCAACCTGACGGTCACCGTCGAAGCCGATCAGAGCCAGGGTTCCACCATGATTCCCGGTTTCGCCTTGTACCAGGGCTGGGATACCGGAACCGAGGCCGCGCGTCACAATCCTATTTTCTTCGGCGAGAGCAACCCCCTGTTCACCGAGGGGCTGACCTATGTCGGCGATGCCTTGGGCGATACCCCGGGCGGCAAGATCAGCAAGACCTTCTATGGGCTGGATGCCGGAAAGTACGAGGTTTTCGTCACCGTCGGCAACAACGAGTCCAGCGATGGGGCGTATACGGTCACCTTCCAGACCGCACCACCTGGCACCACGGTTTTCATCGATCCGGTACCGGTCAAGGGCGCCATTACGAGTGATCTGGGCGGCCTCAATTGCGGTACTGGGGGAAGCATTTGCCAGGCGGACTTCAAAAATGGCGACCAGGTGACACTGACAGCCACACCGGATCCCGGTAATAGTTTCAGCGGCTGGAAGGGTGTCTGCACCGGCTTCGAAACGACCTGCGCGCTCACGATCAATGGCAGCAAGACCGTGAGCGCCCTGTTCAAGGCGCCGAGCCGCATTCTCACCGTCAACATGACCCCAACCAACAAAGGCGTCATCACCAGCCAACCGAAGGGCGTTCAGTGCGGAGGACCGAATGGGTTCAACTGCAACCCGCCCTTTGAACTCGGTACCAACGTCGTCTTGTCAGCCGTCCCTAATCCAGGCTACCGAGTGCAGCAATGGTCGGGAGATGTTGATTGCGGAGATTCGACGACGTGCGCCGTGCTGATGGACGCCCACAAGAATGTCGCTGTCGCTTTCGCCAAGATTTGGACGCTCACCGTCAGTGCACCGGAGGGGCTGCGCATTATCAGCGAGCCGGCCGGTATCGATTGTACCGCCGCCACCTGTAGCCAGAGCTTCGATAACAAAACCGTCATCACCCTCAAGGCCACCTCGATCAATGGCAAGAAAGTTCAGGCCTGGACGGGCGCCTGCGCCGCGACCCACCCCGAAGCGGACTGCACGCTGACCCTGACCAGCAACCTACAAGCGGGGGCCACCCAAGCGGAAGGCACCCAAGTGCTGACGGTCACCAAAACCGGGGCCGGCAGGATCAGCAGTTCACCCGACGGTATCGATTGCGGCGACATATGTTCCCAGGAGTTCCCGACCGATACGCCCATCAACCTGACTGCATTTCCCGATGCAGGCCAAAGACTTAAGGACTGGGAAGGCTGTGATGCGGTGAACGAGGGGATTTGCACCCTGGCGCTCAGCACCGGCAGAACCGTCGCCGCCAGCTTTGCAGCCATAGTGTGGGAACTGGAAGTGGAGGTGAGCGGCAGTGGTGGTCGCATCACCAGTGGCGATGGGAACATCGACTGTCCGGCGCTGTGTAACTCTCAGGTATTGGACGGAAAGAGTGTCCAGCTAGCCGCCACACCCGCAGTGGGGTACGAATTCATTGGCTGGGCAGGCTGCGGTCAAGCGGGCAACAATCCGGTTTGCAGCCTGACCATGAGCAAAAATCAGCGGGTGATCGCCCAGTTTTCACCCATTGTTCACACCGTTTCCCTTGCTAATGGCAATAATGGTCGTGTCACCAGCGAGCCCGCCGGACTCGATTGTCCCGGGCAGTGTCTCCAAGATTTTCCTGAAGGCACGCCACTTCAACTGACCGCTACGCCGAAACCGGGCTATCGCCTGGCCGGCTGGACCGGGCCATGCGCTGGTGCAGGCGTCACCTGCCAGTTTCCTGTCAATGGCTCGGTAACGGTGGAGGCGCGATTTGAATTGATCGTCCACACCCTGACTGTATCCTTCAGCGGTCGGGGCGGTATCGTCAGCGAGCCCCGCGGTATCAAGTGCGGGGTGTTCGCCAATGTTCGCAGCGACGATTGCAGCGAAATCTACCTTGACGGTGATCAGGTCACACTAAAACCGCAGCCCGAGGCCGGTCAGGTCTTCACCGGCTGGGGCGGGGCCTGCCAGGGCACTGGCGAATGTGTTCTGACCCTGTCAGGCAACATGACGGTCACGGCAACCTTCACGCAAAACGGCTTGGCATTGGCCGATGGATCGTGCGGACCCGCCGCGGAATCCACCCTGGGCAGCGCGCCGTCCGATTCGGCTCAACTCTGCTCGTCCGGCCAGGTCTCTGGCCTCATTCAGTTGGACGACAGCCGCTTTACCTGGACTTGCCAGAGCGTGGGCGCGAATACCCAGGCAGCCCGCTGTTACAGTTTGGCCAATAACGGGAAGAGCAATCAGCCGCCGCTCATGCTGGTCAGCCGCAAGATAAAACCCCAGGATTGCAGGGGACTCAAGCTGTTGACGCCCGGCTGTGGATTCGGCGAGGCGCCGCCAAGAATTGACGCCCTCTTTTCGATCAAGGGTGGCGCTGGCAAGGGGAAATACGTCGTCAGGAAAAGCAGTACGCCGGGTACTCGCTGTAAGACACGCATTTCGGGCAAAAACCTGGCGGTCATGACTGGCGGCAAGTCGGGTACCTGCACCTTGACCGCGAAAAAGCTTCAGGATAGGAGATTCAACGAGGTGGAATCGCTGCCGGTCACACTCTCTGTTGGCCGTTGATCCATCAGGTTGGGCTGAGGCATGCTGCCAACAAGCGCGCTGTGATACACCGTGTCCGCCCTTGCGCGGTTGGCTGTGGGTAATGCGCTCAGCTTCGGGTAATGGCGCCAAAGGCGTTGACCCGTGCGGCAAATAGGGTCTGGTGCGCAACGCATCGACAGTGTGCGGCCAGATAATACCGGACAAACTTTTCCCACCCCACGTTCCAGTGTGATCAGCCTGGGCTGGATATTCCGGGCGACATATCCAGTGGGGTGTTTTCAACCGGGCGATAACCCCCATCCGCCCCGCTTACGACCACCCTGCTAGTGCGGGTTTAGTCACCCATGTCTTGCGGATACCGCTCCGGGAGCGGTTCTTAGTCTGAAGCCAAGCGATTTGGCATTTTTTCTGCTAAAGCTTGCCTGTGGTCCACAACCTTCAACAACCGGTCGGCACTCTTGTGCATCGAGAGGCCACATACGGAGCAATGATATGAATAGACCGCATTACTTCATTCCTTTGGTGACACTCATCACATTCAATTTGCCCCTGCAGACAGTATCAGCGCATGGTTATGTGAGCGATCCTCCTTCACGAGGCTGGCTGTGCAAGCAAGGCGGGAACACCGGTTGCGGACCCGTCCAATGGGAACCGCAGAGCCTGGAAGGATTTTCGGGGTTTCCCGCCGCGGGACCGGCCGATGGCCGGATTGCCAGCGCTGGACTCGCCCAGTTCAATCAACTCGACGAACAGACCGGCAGCCGCTGGACCCGGACGCCCATTCAGGCCGGACCGCTGGCATTCGCCTGGAACTTTACCGCCAACCATGTCACCCGCAACTGGCGTTACTACATCACCCGCGACGGCTGGAACCCGAATCTGCCGCTCAGCCGGGCATCATTTGAGTTGACCCCGTTCTGCTCGGTCAACGGTAATCAGCAGCGGCCACCCATGACCCTCGTGCACAACTGTAATGTACCGGCGCGGACGGGCTATCAGGTCATCCTGGCGGTTTGGGAGGTCGGTGATACTCCCATGAGCTTCTACAACGCCATCGATGTACTGTTCAAGGCAGGCGATCCGCCCCCTCCGGCGCCGACCTGGGAAGTCAAGGGAACGATACATCCCAGCACAGATCTGGCCTCAGGGGACAGTGTGCGGACGCGGGTCTTTGATGGGCAGGGCGAGCGCGCCGACCTGCAAACGCGCCTGGACATCCACTCGGAGGAGGAGGGGAAGGCACTGAACTGGTCATATCACCTGGCTGAACGCATCAATGTCGAACAGGTTCTGCTCAAGGCGGGACAACTGGGGGCCGATGGCAACATAACGCCGATTTATGGCGCCAACAGCGTTCATGCGCGCAGCGACAGCGGCATCTCCGCAGTCGAGGTGCAAATCGACAAGGCCCCGCCGCCCAGTTTCGGCGAAATCCTGGTCGAGGGGGTGAAACCACGTTATCCGATCAGCCAGGGTGCGGCCACGATCAACTACACGCTGACAGCCAAGGGTGATCTCGACGTCACCAGCACGGTTTATGATGCCGGCGGCGTCATCCGAGCCTATGCGACCCTATCACTGAACGAGGCCACCCAGGCCCAAAGTCTCAAGGTCAGCCCCGCCCAGCCAGGTGTCTACTCTCTGGTAGTGAAGGCGGTGGTCAAGCCCACTGGGGCCATCCTGCAGAAAACCTTCACCCTGCGGTTGGGCGCCGGGGGCTATGATTTTGTATTTCCCAAAAGCCTCAAACGTTACCAGGCCGGCACCCGGGTTCTGCAATCCCGCGATGGGCTGATTTATGAATGCCGTCCCTGGCCCAACACCGGCTATTGTGTGCAATGGAGTCCGACCGCCACCCAATTCGAGCCCGGCTTCGGCAGTCACTGGCCGGAGGCCTGGCTCCAGCGCTAACCCGTCTTGTTGTGGCCAGCACGCCCATCGCTAATCGCCCACCGCTTCCCGGATACCCGGCGGGAAGTGGTGATGATGTGAATTGATTGAATGGCCGGGACGGGCGGTCCTCTGGCCTGAGTGGTTGAGCCGTCCGCCATTTGGCCTGCTACGCGGTGAGCGATACGCCTGGTGGCAGATGCAGTCCGTTTGTCCCACACCACCGGATCAACTGCTCATCTGATTGATACAAGATCAACCATCCCCATGGATGACACACAGTTCTCGCCGACCGCTTGATCACATGGGCCAGCGCTCCGTTGGCGAAGGCCACCGTTTAGCGGCTAGCTCGTAGCCGATATTAATTATGAAGCCCCCTTGGCCTTATCTGATATATACAAAGTCTTGTCTATTAACTAGGGCAAGCGAAACGAGTGCTTAAAGGCGGGGTTTTCTGGAAGCACTCGGCTCGACTTTTGTAATTTCTTGGCGTGCTGGGCTAATACGAGAATATCGTTGATAGTCATCTTGACTAAGCCCCTTTTTAGGATATCAAAAAGAGCACACTTTAGTAAGTAATTCTCATATAGTATTTTCATGTCGCGAAGCGTTTTATGTACTAATCCCATCTCTAACATGGCCTCTGATATGCCTTGAAAGTTGACAAGAGATGCAGTTTTTGTAGTGTCTTCAACATAATCAAGATACACGGCATCAAGCCCCTTAGCCTTGTCGATATCTGAATATATATTCGCAATTTTATTGGTCTTGTTTCTGAGTAGGTAAATTACCTTCTTTGGCTTGTTGTTAGAAAGAAGCAAGGTATGAAATGCGCTTCCTATAAATCCTAATAAATAATCTGCTGAAAGTATAATATGCAATTGTTCCTTAATTCCAAGCAGTTCTGGGTGCACAATATCAAAGCCTTGTCTTTTTAAATATATTTCGAAGATCTGTTCGGCCCATATTATCGGACCTACTGTTGGAGGTTGGAGTTTAGATCTGGAGAGATAAACTTTTTTCCGTTCGTCGACTACGGGGCTGTTTAGTAAATGATATTTCGCTTGGCGCTCTAGAAAAATAATATGTTCTTTATCAACGTAGTCAGAATGTCTTATTCCAACCCCAGGTACAATTAGTTTGCGAATTCTGGTAACATCCTGAATTATATGAATGCGTCCCAAGGGGATACCAAGTAAGTCAAATAAGTCCCTGATGAAATTTGGCAGATCCCTTGGGTCTCGAAGACTTGGATCCATGTGGGTAAATACAATGGGGGCATCGCCAAACTTAAAAAAATGACTACATCTTGACAGGCTTTCAGTCAGAAAATGACCAAAATGAACGTGTAGTAAACCACCAAAAATGCATGTACAGTCTAAAAACGCTACAGGTGACTCAAGAAGGCTGGATGGTGCATATTCCATAAACCCATATTCCCGGGTCAAGCTTGCCCTAGGATCCAGTAGATTGTCTTCAGTATAGACGCCTGCAATAAATTCAGCTGGCCGATATGCTTTTCTAATCTCATCGCTGGCGTATCGTGTAGGTATGATTGCAGCATTAATGAGTACATGAGTGCCAACAGGTACCTCTGGTTTTTGACGCTGTAAAATCCTGCGTATCCAAGTTTCTGACATATCGGGTGTGATGATGATAGGGCTATTGCCTAATTCAACCCTACCTTCCCGATCAAAACAGGCCCTGATGCTTGACCCGCCATGGAGGCGGGTCAAGCTGGGTGTGTTTTCCAGGGTAGACGAAAAACCATATTGGCCACTACCGAATCCCGCCTCCTTGACGTCTTGGCGAAATTGATCAGCCGGAACCTCGCCGAGAAAACCCTGCTCATCGAATAAATACACGGTGACGGTATTATCAGGATATTCCGGATCCCAAGCCCATCCATACACTCCCTGAGCTGGGACGAAGCCGTCCAGAGTCCCTCTGAGCCTGGCCAGCCGGGCCTGTTGCATACCTTGCTGGAGAATCTCGAAGATCTTCTCATCGATGCGCATAGGGCTGTTCTTCAAATCCCACTGCCCCCCCGCATCGAGGCACAGCTTGAGAAAGCTGCCAATGCGCATGTGTTCTAACGTCAGTGGTGGCAACTTGAAGGCAAATCCGACATTCCCGTGTCCTAGTCCAAGTTCCGGGAATCCTTCTCGCGAAAGGTTGGCCTCGGCTACGCCCAGCGGCCAGCCATCCAGAAAGAAATGCACCCGGGCGGGGGTTTGCGGATGATTAGGATCAAAAGCCCATCCCCGCACCAAGCCGCTACCATGCAGCGCTTCCAGTGCACCTGCTGCAGTGATGGATTCGGCCTTCATGCGTTGCTCCTCGCTAATGTCAATGTTGGTCCGGCCGCATCGGGTAAGGCCGGGTTGCCATTTTATCGTTCCGGTCTCAGATGTACGGTCAATCATTCCACTGGACGATGCTGCTCGATCACCTGGACCCGAGGCGTGATGCCGCAGAGCAGGTCATAAGGAATGGTTCCGGCATGGCTGGCGATCTCCTCTATGGGCAGCCCATCACCCCAAAGGGTGATGATGTCGCCCACTTGGGCGTCAGGGCAGGCGGTCAGGTCCAGCGTGATCATGTCCATCGACACACGACCCACCAGCGGAATCCGCTGCCCGCGAACTAGCAAGGGTGTTCCAGCGCGGGCGAGCCGCGGGTAACCGTCGCCATAGCCCACGGCGGCGACGCCCAGCCGTGTAGGGTGCGGGCAAATCCAGGTGCTGGCATATCCCACCGGCGTGCCCGCCGGCACCTCCTTGAGGCTGATGAGCCGGGTTTTGAAGGTCATCACCGGATCCAGCCCCTCATCCGCCCCGGTGCGGTCGGGAAAGGGCGATACGCCGTAGATACTGATGCCAGGGCGAACCCACTCAGTCCGGGCGTCATCCCAGGCGAACAGCCCGGCCGAATTACCGATGCTGCTCTCGCAGGCGACATTCTCGGTCACGTCGCGGAACAGTCTCAACTGCTGCTCGGTGAAGCCATCCCCCAAGTCGTCCGCGTTGGCCAGATGGGACATGATGGGAATGGGATGGATCACGGCGGAGCAGGTCTGTACCCGGCGGCGCAAGTCGTGGAACTCGTGCGGCAGTATGCCTAAACGATGCATGCCGGTATCGAGTTTCAGCCACAAGTGTAGCGGGCGCGAGACGTGGGTCGTTTCCAGGAGGTCAACCTGCCAATCCGAGTGGATGACTGGCTCCAGTTCGGCCGCCGCGTGCGCCTGGAGTTCATCCGCGTTGACGAAACCTTGCAGGACCGCGATGCGTTGCTTGACGCCACCGGCGCGCAAAGCCAGGCCCTCGTCCGTGCGCGCCACGGCGAAGGCATCGGCTTCAGCCAATGCCCGGGCGATGCGCAGCATGCCATGCCCGTAGGCATTGGCCTTGATGACAGCCATGATCTTGGCTTGGGGCACGACCTCGCGTATGCGCCGCAGATTACGCGCCGCCGCGTCCAGATTGAAGATGACATGCGCGGCGCGGGTCGGATCCTCAGTAAGTTTCGCCGGCATAGGGGTCATGGATGAAGTTCTCAAAGCGTGTGTACTGGCCCAGGAAGGTTAGGCGCGTGGTGCCGATGGGGCCATTACGCTGCTTGGCGATGATGATCTCGGCCGTTCCCTTGTCGGTGGTCTCCTTGTTGTAAACCTCGTCGCGGTAGATGAAGACGATCAGGTCCGCATCCTGCTCAATGGCGCCGGAGTTGTGGCTAACGATGCCGTCAGCGAGCCAGGAGGCAGGTCCCGGCACGGTCAGGTCGTAAACCTCTTCTTCGCCATCGGCCTCGATGCGAACCACCCGGTCCCAAAATAGATCGGATTTCGCGTAACGCATCAAGGTAGTATCCCGCAGACGTTCGGCATAGTCGGCCAGGGTGCGGCGGGACGGTGAGAAGCGGAAATGAGCGCTGCCTCCATAGGCTGTACCTCGCATCGCTGCCATGGCCCGATGACTGATACCCCGGATCTTCATGGACTGGCGGACCGCCCCGAAAACTTCAACCGGCAGGGTATCGACATTGGGGTTACTTACCCCGGCTACCAGTGCCGCGCGCACGGCTTCTGCTTGAGGGACACGTGGGCCGAAGGCACCGATTCGCTCGATAAAGGCCAATTGCTGATCTGTGGACCGTATATCCACATTCCAGACCGGTCGGCCCCGACCCTGGGCCACGCGACCGATTCTCGCCACGATGCCAAACCGGATCAGCAGGGCAGCGATATCCCGTGCCAACCGTTCACTGCAGGTGGCGAAATAAATACGCGGCGCTCCACCGGAACGACGCGCCGCGAGACAGCCATCTGTCGCCCAGAGATGACGTAGCAACAGCGCAACCTGTGGATTCGAGAGTCGGAACACCGCTTCCGGCAGGTGTTTCTCATGGGAACGCTGACCGAAGATTCCCAGCTCCCGCAGCCATCGGTTGACACCTTGCGGCTTCCAGCGATTGCCATTGCCGGCAATGACCAGTTGATGCCAGGCTCCCTGCCCGACATGACGCGACACTCGACAGCCAAAGGCCTCGGCCGCCTCCCGCACGGCTCGGCTGTTCTCTTCCGAAGCCGTGGTGTAGCGCAGGGGCTGATGGACGAGATAGCTGCCATCACCGACCAGATGACCCAGCAGTACAACCTCGGAGTCCGGCCAGTTCAATGCATCAGTGGGCTCGGTCATGGATCGGGCCAGGGCGACACGATCCCCCGGGCTCAGCTCGCCGAGTGTCCGCCAACCCGCGCCGGTGTATAACCGGTGTCGGGTGGTGGCCCGTAAGGTCCGTCCGCTGGCAAGGGACAGCTTGAATACCGGTTTGCGGCCGACTTTCCACACCTTGTCACTGCGGGCGGAGACGATTTTCTGATCATCGTTCATGGCCCAGACCTCGGGTGTCGTGCCCTCGAGGTTGCGGATGGGAACCCGTTGTCCATCGGACAGGCATACCAGGGTGTCACCCGTGACACATTCACGCAAATCCGACATGACCGGCCGTTTGTTGGGCCGCTGTTCCAGGCTGCGGTTGAGCTGGGACAGGGCAACGACCGGCACGTTGAGTTCCTTGGCCAGCGCCTTGAGCGAGCGGGAAATGTCGGAAATCTCGTTGACGCGGCTTTCGGCGCCGGGCGACTGCATGAGCTGGAGATAGTCCAGCACCACCAGGCCGAGCTGGCCGTCATGTTCGCGCGCCAGTCGACGGCAGCGCGCCCGCACTTCGGTGGGAGTCATCGCCGGCGTGTCGTCGATGAAGAGCTTGGTTTCGGCGAGGATATTGATGGCCGAGGTCATGCGCGGCCATTCGTCGTCCTCCAGCTTTCCAGTGCGGACCCGGTGCTGGTCGATACGGCCCAGCGAGGAAATCATGCGCATGGCCAGTTGCTCGCCGGGCATTTCCATGCTGAACACCGCCACCGGCACCTGTTCCTTGATGGCGACATGCTCGGCGATATTCATGGCGAAGGTCGTGTTATGCACGCAGACATCGTTCGCCACGAAGTTATGGGTTTCCGGGATGGTCAAGTCATAGACCTGACCCAGGCCCAGGGCTTCGATGGCCACGATTTCATCCCAGTAGACTTCGCTATCGGCCAGCGCGGCCAAGGCCGGGCTATTCAGTGCTTTCGCCAAGGCTGACAAGCGGGAACGGCTCAACGCACGCCGCCCCACATGGAGCTTCGAGTCGCCGGAAAGGCCAGCCCGCCGCGCCAAGCTGGCCCAGCTTTCGTCGCCCTTGGCTTTCGCCAGGGTTTCCCAAACCTCCGTGGGGATCAAATCCCGGTTGGTTTGATAGCGCCTTCCTGCCAAGGCTTGGCGCACCCGGTCCACGGCGTCTTCCTTGCCCAAAATACCGATCTCCCCGATGAAGCTGGAGATGGAGCGGGCATCGGTGATATCCAGTTGGTAAGCGGTCCTGAGGGTGTCGCCATAGCGGACGGCACGGGTTTTTAGGGCGGTCACGATGCCGAAGCGCAGCAACAGGTGTTGGGTCTGGCGGGCCAGTTTCTCGCTTACCGAACAAAACCCCAATTGGGCTTGCCCGCTGCTCAGCACGCTGGCCCAGCCATCGGTCGCGAACAGGCGGTTCAGGAACAGCGCCAATTGCGGCCTGGTTAGTTGAAATACCGGAGCCGGGATGGATTTGCAATGTGCGTTCTTGCCCCATAACCCAAGTTCACGCAGCCAAGCGGTCAAAGGATTAGGGCCGTTGTGCGCCACAGGCCAGACGCCTGCACAAACTTCAGGCGATGGCGCGCCCCCAAGCATTTCGCCGATCCGCTTTAGCATGCCGGATTCGGGCATTTGCCGACCTTGCAGCCAATAGCACACGCCAGCCGGAGAAACCCCCACATCCAGCGCGAACTGGCGCTGGGACAGGCCAAGCTCATCGAGCCTTTCCCGGAGCCAGTGGCTGAACTGGAAACGCCGCGCCTGGCTGAACGCGCGATCGCCGGCAACCAGGATATTCGTGGCTCTGTCGGGCCGCTCCCGCAACACCGCCCGCAAGCCGCCAAATGCCTCCACGGCCGCCATGAAATCGGCCTGGATAAGGCGGTTGTTATTGGTGAATTTGACTTGGCTTTCGGTCAAGCCACCATCGCCCAAGAGGTAGGCCAACAATTCCACGCGGCCAGAGGGCCACTGCTGCTCGCCGAATACCGGTAGCGCCCGTGGCACGGCGATCTTGTCGCCCACCTCAAGCTCAGCCAGGGGGCGCCAGCCCCGCACAGTCAAATAGGGATGGCTCAAGGTCGTGTCCACGTAACGACCCAGCCGGGTCCTGACCCGGAACACCGGCTTATGCCCATCATCCACAAAGTGGGAGGGACGGGCCGAGCGGAATTTCCAATCATTCCCCAAGGTCAGCAATTCGGCCTCGCGGCGGTGATAAACCTCTTGCAGGGTGGCAATGCGGCCATCCACCGTCAGGATTTCGGTGTCGGCGGCGCAGCATTTGCCCATGGACGGGCGACCCGCGACGATAATGAGGTCGGAGGACTGCAGGCCGGAGGTCAGCTCGTCGAAGTCGGTAAAGCCGGTGCTGGCCCCGGTAATTTGCCCATCCTTCTGAAACAGCATCTCGATGCGATCGATGGCCTTGGCCAGCAGCGGCTTGATCGGGCTGAAGCCGGTGCCCTTGCGCCGATACTGGTCGGCGATGTGGAACACCTTCTGCTCGGCGGTCTCGATCAGTTCGATGGTCTGGCGTCCCTGCGGGTAGAACGCCAGATCGGCGATTTCCGATCCGGAACTGATGAGTTGGCGCAGGACCGATTTTTCCCGCACGATCTCGGCATAGGCGACAATGTTGGCGGCGCTGGGCGTCTCCTTGGCCAGGGTGGCGAGATAGGCGAGGCCGCCGCACTCCTCCAGCCAGCCGAGTTGTTGCAGGGTCTCCGAGAGGGTGATGACGTCCAGTGGTGATTGCTTTTCCGCCAGCAGCTTGATGCTCTTGTAGATGAGCTGGTGATCGCGCCGGTAGAAATCGTCTTCGAGCAGGAAATCGGCGATCTTGTCCCAGGCTTGCTTGTCCTGCATCAGGGCGCCGATGACCGACTGCTCGGCGGAGATCGAATAAGGCGGCAGCTTGAGGGCTTCGACGTTATCGGTCGTTTTGCGGGTGCGCTCGGCCATCGCTCAAAGTCCGTGAAAAAAATACCGATTGAGCCCGATCATGGACACAAAACCTCTGCCAGTAGCGGGCAACCCCTGGCGACGCCGGATGAGCCTACCGAACGTCGTACCCACTTTCAGACGCGTGCCTCGGCGGAGTCTTGCGCTCCGGATAGTGCGGAGAGTCCGGCGATGCGGTCGATCAGACCCGTGGTCGAATGGCCCGCCACGAAGGGCAGGATGCGGACTTCGCCACCATGGGCCAGCACATGATCGTGTCCGGCAATCGATTCGATGGCGGTATAGTCACCGCCCTTGACCAAAATATCGGGCAGTACCCGCCCGATCAGGTCTCGGGGCGTGTCCTCCTCGAAGGGTATGACCCAGTCCACACATTCCAGCGCGGCGAGCAGTGTCATGCGGTGGGCGAGGGGATTGATCGGGCGTTCGGGGCCTTTCAGTCGCTGGACCGAGGCATCCGAATTGACCAGCACGATAAGGCGGTCGCCCAGAGCGCGGGCGCGTTGCAGATAATCGACGTGGCCCGGATGGAGGATGTCGAAGCAGCCATTGGTGGCGACGATGCGTTCACCTGCGGCGCGCGCCTGGGCCAGGATGGTCGGCAACTCTACCGCCGCGACGATCCCCCGTCGTTGCGCTCGCGAACCTTGCAGGGCGTAGACAAGTTCCGCGGGAGCAATGGTCGCCGTGCCCAATTTGCCGACCACCAGACCGGCCGCCAGGTTGGCCAGTCGTGTGGCGTCCGTCAGGCTCATACCGGCGGAGAGGCCGGCCGACAGGGTGGCGATCACCGTGTCACCGGCGCCGGTCACATCGAAGACTTCCTTCGCATGCGCCGGGAGGTGCAACGGTTGGACGCCGCATTGCAGTAGCGTCATCCCCTGTTCGCCCCGGGTGATGAGCAGGGCTTCAAGTTCCAGGGCATCCACCATGGCGAGCCCGCGCTCGACCAAGTCCGCCTCATTGGCGCAGGCGCCGGCGACTTGTTCGAACTCGGCACGGTTGGGCGTCAGTAGTGTTGCTCCTCGATACTTGTCAAAATTGGCGCCCTTGGGGTCGATCAGCACGGGTTTACCCCGGTTGCGGGCCAATGCAATCAGGGAAGGGATGTCGCTCAGAGTGCCCTTGCCATAATCTGAAAGCACCACGCTATCCGACTCTTGCAGCGCGTCCGCATAGTGCGATTGCAAATCCCGGGATTCTACCGGAAGAAAATCTTCTTCAAAATCGAGTCGGATCAGTTGCTGATGGCGACTGAGGACCCGCAGCTTGGTAATCGTTGGGTGCGATACCACGGTGGCGATGCGGACCCGGATTCCGGCATGGGTCAACAGGGCATCCAGCCGCTGGCCCGGCTCATCATCGCCCCGAAACCCCACCAGCGTGACCTGTCCGCCGAGCGCCGCCAGGTTGAGCGCCACATTGCCGGCCCCGCCTACCCGCTCCTCGATTTTTGTGACGCGGACCACGGGTACCGGAGCCTCCGGGGAGATGCGCGAAGCACCGCCGTGCCAGTAGCGGTCCAGCATCAAATCGCCAGCGACCAGCAGGCGAGTGTGAGAGAAATCAGGGAGTTGCATTGAGTGACGGGTCGTATGTCATTTTCTAGAATAGCACACGGTCCGCTCGGTGATTGCCCGTGGGCCAAGGCAGTGGATGGTACGGATGGGCAAGCACGCAAGCTTTACCCATCCGCAACAGAACGGGTGAAACCCGCCGGCGCACGCGGCCGGCGGGTGTGGGTCGAGGATCAGTCCTCGCCTTCCAGCACGCCGAACAATTGCAGCAGGCTGGTGAAGAGGTTGTAGATGGAAACGTAGAGGCTCAGGGTGGCCAGGATGTAATTGGTCTCCCCGCCATGGATGATGGCGCTGGTCTGATAGAGGATCATGCCCGCCATCAGCAGCACGAACATCACCGATACCGCCATCGACAGCCCGATCATCTGGGGCATGAAGACGGCCACCAGACCGGCCAGAAATGCCACGAGGATGCCCGCGCCGAGCATGCCGCCCAGGAAGCTGAAGTCCTTGCGCGACACCAGGGCATAGGCGGACAGGCCCAGGAAAGTCAGGCCGGTGCCGCCCAGGGCCATCGCCACCAACTCGCCGCCGTTGGCGTAATGACCGATGTAGGCATTGAGGATAGGACCCAGGGTGGCGCCCATGAAGCCGGTCAGCAGGAACAGGAACAGCAGGCCCATGGCCCGGTCGCTGAAGCGGTTGACGAGGTAGAACAGCCCAAAATAGCCCACCAGGGTGATCAGGACGCCGGGGTAGGGCAGGTTGAGCATCATCGCGGCGCCCGCGCAAGCCGCGCTGAACACCAGGGTCATGGCCAGCAGCGCATAGGTGTTGCGGAGGACGCGGTGGGTGCTCAGCAAGCCCGCGGGTGAGTGGATGACTTGAGTCTCGACACGATTCATTCGGAAGCTCCTTGGTAATTGAACACGTAGGGTCAGACGCGGAAATAGTAGCTTAGTTTTCCTCATGACAAGGAAAATGGCCACTGGGCCGGGTGACATCGAAGCCAGAGTGGTTGATCATGAACGGCCCGCGGCGCCTTGAACGATGCCCCAGGTCACCAGTCCAAGCCGGGACTTGAAGTTCTTTCCTTGATTTTTGACTGGGCAGGCTTCATCTTTGGACCATCTTCCCATGACCGAGAGTTACACATGAAGAGTCAACCACGTCTTGCACTGAGCGCCTTGTTGGGTTTCGTCGTCTACGCCGTCGGCGTGACCGATACCCTGGCCGCCCGCATGGGCGGTGGCCGCTCCTTTGGCAGCCGCCCCTCCTACAGCATGCCTTACCAGCGCACGCCCGCTCCCATCAATCCAGGTATGGCGCCAGGGATGAACCGGCCCGGCGCACCGGCCCAGCAACCCGCGCTGTCGCCCGCCCAGATGAAAAACCAGGCCATGCGCGATTCCCTGGCGCAGCGTGGCGGCATGGGCCGCTTCCTCGGCGGTCTGGCCTTGGGCGGACTGCTGGGCGCCCTGTTCATGGGCGGCGGCTTCGAGGGCATCAATTTCCTCGATATCCTGCTCTTTGGCGGGCTGGCCTTCCTGTTATTCAAATTTTTGGCCGCCCGTCGCCAACGCACGGAACAGGTCGCCACGCCGGGCGGCTATTACGATGCCGAGGATCAAGATCAGTCGGGCAACCGTTACGAAAGACAGGCCAATATCGGGACCAGCGGCGGCGCCGGTTTCGATACCGATATTCTCTCGCGCAAGGCTGGGCTTTCCGCGACCCAGACCGCCAGCCAGGTTCCCGCGGACTTCGATGAGCCGAGCTTTCTGGAAGGAGCCAAGACGGCCTATGCCATGATGCAGAAAGCTTGGGACAAGGGTGATCTGGCCGAGTTGCGCGCTCTGACCACCGACAATGTGTTTGGTGAACTCCAGGATCAGATTCGCGCCCGTGGCGGCGCGGAGAATCAGACCGACCTGCTCAAGGTAGAAGTCGAATTGCTGGAGGTCAGGGATGTCGGCAGTGATCGGGAGGCGACGGTGCTGTACGACGTCATGATGCGCGAAGACCCTGAAGCGCGTCCTACCCAGGTGCGTGAAGTCTGGCATTTCACCCGTTCGCGGAATAGTCGCCAGCCAACCTGGTTTCTGGACGGCATCCAGCAACTCGAGGATTGAGCCGGTCTCCGCGCTGGAGACAAACCCAAGGAGCATCAGGCGGGCCAGCCCGCCTGATGTGTTTATGCACCTAGCCCAACGACTCCCATGTGGCTGAAAGCCCTACACCTGATCGCCATGGTGACCTGGTTCGCCGGTCTCTTCTACCTCCCGCGTCTGTTCGTCTACCATGCAATGTCGGATGATACCCTCAGCCGGGAACGGTTCAAGGTCATGGAACGCAAGTTGTACTGGGGAATTACGACTCCGGGCATGATCCTGACCCTGATCTTCGGTATCTGGATGCTGATCGATTATGCTTGGGTCAGTTATGGGCACAGCGGTTGGCTGCATGCCAAGCTCGCCCTGCTGGTCGGATTGATTCTCTACCATGTCCAGTGCGGCCGCTGGCTCAAGCTCTTCAAGGAAGACCGCAACCGGCGCGGACATGTCTATTACCGGTGGATGAATGAGATACCCGTGCTGTTTCTGGTCGGGATCATCCTGCTCGCCGTACTCAAGCCGTTCTGACGCACACCTTACCCCCTCATTTCCAACCCTAAACGAGAAGGTAACCCTCCATGCCTACCTACGATTATCAATGCCAATCCTGTAATCACCCGTTTACCGCGATGCACAAGATCAGCGACCCCAAACCGGATTGTCCGGATTGCGGATCGGCCGACGTCAGGAAACTGGTCTCCGCCCCGGCCGTGCACGGCAAGGGCGCCGGCAGCTATTCCGAACCCCCCTGCGGCGCGCCCGCCTTTACGGGCGGGGGCTGTGGTTCCGGCATGTGCGGGCACAAACATTAGCCTGGACGGGTTTGTTTTTGGCTGAAACCCGATCAACGCCACGTGTCTTAGGGCGGTCTCATCGAGTGGGAATTGCGCTGGGTTTCCTGGATAAACCAGCCCTGGTGAGGAGCGCCGCGCCCGCGAGCGGGCGCGGTTTGGGTTGTCAGCGTTTGGGATTGGCGGGATTCGCGCATCCGGCAATGGCGCACAATGCGCCGATATTATCGTCCGAGAACTGCGCGCCTGTGTTGATGTTGCCAATGATTGCAGAACTACCACAGCCCGTGCCGCCATGGACGACACTGACGACATAATTTCCATTCTTGTCGTAATAGGGCCGGAACGAATCGATCCAGGCGCCGCCACTGGCGCCTTTCGTCAGAGGTGAACCAACGAAGAGGACTTCATCGGTAGGGTCTGGATAGCAACCCTTATTCTCTTCAGGCCAGATATGCCTGAAGGTTTGCCCTGTTGAGATCGTCGTAAACTCCCCTTCCTGGAACGCGGATGCATAACCGAATTGGTTGATGCTCATGACATAGGGCACATTCCAACGTAGTCCCAGAGTGCCCGTATAGCTGGCTGCTTCGCGTTTGGCCGAGTTGGGCTTCAAGGTCAACAAGGCTACGTCATAACGTACCGCATCCGGGTTATCGGCGTAGGCCTTCAAGACAAAGGCTTGGTCAAATTCGAATTGCCCATAAGCCGCCACCCCATCGCGATAGGCAGGGACAAAAACGATCTGGTCGGCCAGCTTCTTGTTCCCGGCATCCCAGACATTGTGCGCGGCGGTCACGACCAGCGTCTGTTTTCCCGTGGCGGAGATGATCTGCGCGCTGCCTTGGTACCATTTACCATCCATGTGCATGAACAGCTTGCCGATCGTTCGCCAGGGATAGCGGAGCACCTGAGCGAGCTGCTGGTTGCCCCGGTAAGTGGTGCAAGGGTGCCGGCGTTGATCGATGATGCCGCCAGAATTTTCCACCTGGCAATCCACCAGCGGGGGGGGCTCACTATTGGACTGTGTATTGGCCATAGCCTCCAGGGCGCTCCAGGCTTCAGGGAAATCGGTCCGTGCCTGCGCCGTGGCTCTGGCCTCCGGCAAGATCGGCGGAATCGTGATCAAAGGTCCCCGGCGTGCTGGCGCGGCGCGCGAGGGCGTCACGGCGGTGGACGTGGCCACCGGTTCCGGGACGGGCGTGCTGGCGTGCAGGACGTCTGTCGGCAGCGGGGTGGATACCGGGCTGCGGTTGGGGTTGTCGAACACCAGGACGGAAGAATCGGCCTGGACCGTGGCGACGCCGGCATAGAGCAGGCAAATCAGTAGGGTCTTGCGTTTCATGATGGCTTTCTCCTCATATCGTCCCAAGGGTGTGGCCTGCCCACGGTGGGACGTGCCGTGGACAGGCGCGGGGTTATCTTTCAGGGCTTGGCGGTGAAGTCGAGGCGGCTGTTGGGTGGCGGCAATTCCAGCGCGACGGGCGCGCCAAAGCGGTAACCGGTCAGGCTCGCCCAGGCCTGGTAGCGGCCGGGCGTTAGACCCTCGAAGTGGTAGGCGCCCTCGGCGTCGGTGATCGCCGTCCGCCCGCTATCCAGCCAGACGGTGACGCCCGCCAGCGGGGTCTGCGCGGCATCCAGAACCTGTCCTCCCAAACTGAAGGTGGCGGGCAAACAGGTTGGCAGCCTGAACGCTCCGAAGCGTGTGCTCCACGCATCGCCATCGGTCTTGTAATACTCGTTGGTGTACCAGAAGGTGCAGTCATCCACGGGATCGATGACCAGGCTGCTGTAATCGCCCCAGCGATTCTGAGCCCGCACGCCGGTCTGCACGCCTTTCCCCGGGAACAGCACCGCCTCGTTGCGCAGGGTTCCGGGCGGATCGTCCGCCTGCCGGGTGGTATAGCGGATGCCCGGCTTCAGGGCCTTGCCGGCGGCGCTGTAACCCAGGGCGATGTCGCGGCTACCGTCCATGGCGATGCTGCCGATCCAGCGCGAGTAGGCATTCGGCGCGTAGGTCCCCTCCTGGTGCAGTTGCCAGGGACCCTCCTGTTTGGTCTGCCTTAACTGAAACCAGCGAATGCCCGCGTGGCCCGCCTTGCTGGCCCGGACCGGGAAGCTGCCCAGCAGGAAAGCCTCGCCGTGGCCGTCTGGCTTGAAGAAACTGCGGAAGACGAAGCGGACATTCGGCACATAGGCCATGCTGTCGAGGATATTCCCGGGCTGAGGCACCTCGATGCAGTCTGTACCCATGCTTCCACAGACGTCATCCACGAAAGGCGCCACCTCGATCACTTCCGGATGCTTGAAGTCGAAGGTCGAGTCCGCGGGCGTATTGAAATTCACGCTGAAATGGTAGATCGACACCTTGCCGGGCGCCGTGGTGTTCGCGCCGGGCTCGAAGGTGTAGTAGTACTCGTCTTCCCAGCCGCCAAATGGGATATTGTCCACATGCGGCGGCGTGTAACCATCGACGGTGGCCGGCATGGGAAAGCGGAATTTGTCATCCGGCCTGGCGAAGGACACCATGCGCGCGCGCTGGCCCTTCAGCATGTTATCCCTATCGAAGGCGGTCACTTGGTAACGATTGGTCATGGAAGCGGCGAAGTATCCATTGGCCCAGACCGCCAGCTTCTGGTAATCGGGGAATTCCTTGAGGTCGTATTCGTACAGGTAATAGGGTCCGGTAGGGTCCGGGGTTTTCGACACCGCGATGCACCAGGCCTGCGATTTGGATGCATGGCTGATGACCCAGCGGTCGGCGAACTGATCGTAAAGCACCACGGGGTCGACTACTCGGGGAACTTGGTACCGGAGTCCCGTGTATTCCGAGCCAAACGCGCAGTAACCGGGGCGCTTGCGCCACAACTCACCGATGTAGGTCGGCTTCTGGACTATCCTCCCCTGTTTGTCGTACACGCCAAACGAGACGTTGATGACCTGAACATAATGGTGAAGCCCGACCGCGCCATTCATATCAGGCGGCGCCAAGCCATGCGGATTGTCGTGGAAATCGACGCCGGGGCGATTAAACAGCGGGGCGGGCGAGGGCGCGTCCAGGCGTCCACCTCTCAACAAGGGATCGAGCCAACGAGTAGGTGATTGGGTCGGTATGGCCGATGTCGGCGACCTACTCTTGGGGAGTGTCAGATAGTCGTCGGCTCCAATCAGCCCTCGCGCCGTGCTCTCCGGCAGCGTGGCGACCGGATCGCTCAGTTGGGGCCGCACCGGCTCGCTCCAGGAAAGCGGGCCAGTGCCCTGCCAGATCGTCACCCGATGCGGGAGGTCCGCCTGCAAGGGCGCCGCCATCCCGAGCAGGAGTAGCGAGACGAGGGATGCCGCCCTCGGAAAAGGGTAGTTTGAACTCAAGGCAAACATGGCTGATCCTCCAATGACCGATGGTTATCACTGCGTATCTTACACCTCAGGGCAATCGCATGAATCTCTAAGCAATTGATTTTGCGAATGAAATATTTGGCCAATACAATACCTTCGCCAATCGGCGTAGGTGATTTTCGAACTTGGGGCCAGAAAGGATGGCCTGAAAG
>Ga0172367_10000944_pt1 | contig 43743 bp, 40 predicted proteins | sample Lak10m_FD_114542 | JGI IMG/M metagenome (GOLD analysis project Ga0172367, IMG submission 114542) | Freshwater microbial communities from Kabuno Bay, South-Kivu, Congo - kab_022012_10m | ecosystem: Environmental > Aquatic > Freshwater > Lake | place: Democratic Republic of the Congo: South-Kivu...
AAACTCCAAATGTTGCTGTAAGAGGAACGCGAACAATTACGTTGTCAGCAGAAAGTGTTCCGGGTGTCAGAATTGTTGAGCTGGCAGCTAGTGCGTCACCAGCGATTTCAAGAGGTACTGTAATACTTGGCATATAATATATTTATTCTTTTTGTTGTTAAATTCCGAATTTTGTCTTTAAAATGTCCCAAAGAAAAGTGGCTAATGCTGAAATGGTTATGGCCCCGCCCACTATTTTTGTTTTAAATTTCTCAATATTGGTAAGACGGTCATGATGATCATCCATTTTGTTGATCACATGGTCCAATTTGGTTTCTATGCGAGTTACACGTTCCCGCACTTCTACAATGTCATCTTGATAAGGCATATGTGTTATTTTTAATATTTATTAATTACGGTGCTGGAATTGTAAGGATTTTAGGTAAAAACTTAACATTTTCTGGATCAAATTGTTTCATGGTTTCAAGCTTTGGATGTATCATTTTTTGCCATACTCGACTGGCATGTTCATATCTTTTTGACAAAATCTCCTGTTTTTCATCAGGAGAATATAATATATTATTTTCTATTTTGTATGTGTTTTCGATATATTTGTTCAAATTGTCGATTAAGCTTTTTAAAATATCAAATTCTTGTTCACCACCATATGGAATATTGAATTCCCTGAGAAAAGCCTGCTTGAACTTCATCATATTATTTATATTTAGACAAAAAAAGAAGGGAGTCGCAAGACTCCCTTCTTTAAATTTCACGGGACTTACCGTGTGAAAAAAATTTCTTTTCCACTCAGTGACTACTTTTTTTAGAAGTAGACGCTTTGTGTGGCCGGTGTGAACGGCTGACCCAGACCCACGACGATAATGACGTGGTAGTACAGGTTAGCCCCGAAAATATTATCCACAACGCCGTAACGAGTCATCAATCCAACGCGAGGCGAGAAGTCGTTAGGACCAATCGTGCGCTGAACGAGGACTGGGATGTACGGGCAATAGATAATACCTGTGTCGTAATACTCCGGACCCTTGTAGCCCAGAAGGGCGTACTCGAGACGGGTTGTACGCTGCGGATTCGTGCCGGACCAAGGATATGCTCCTTGATTTTCGGCTTGAGCGTCCGTGCGTGTATCACGATACACATTGAACCGACCACCGAGATTACCGACCTTGGCCACGCCAACAGGTTGAGTGTTGACATTGCCTTGGACCGGCACCCACTGGAATTCAGGAAGCATTTCCAGAATTGCGCAAACGCGAGGTGTGGCAACGATGAAGTTGGCAGCACCACGACGGTTACGAACTGCAATACGGTTGGCTTCGATGATCAGTCTCTGGTAGAAGTCGCGATTGCGTTCAACTAGCCAGCGACCGTCTGCGGAAGCCGGGGACCATACGGAATATCCTGAACCGAAGCCTGCATTGAGGGCAACCTGAATCATACGAATGATCATCTCACGGTCGATTTCAGCCTGTAGCTCATAGCTCATAGCGTTTGTCAACTCTGTGTCGATGTCGATACCATTCATATTCTTCAAGTCTTGCTCAAGTTCGACTGACCAGCGAGCGGCGAGCCTACGTGTTCCGGCTTCGACTGCGGTTTTCTCGAAAGAAACCTCAATCTGAGGAATACGACCGGTAAGTTCGAACTGGCTCAGGATCTGGGCAACGCCCTGATCGCTACCGAGCATTGTGAATTGATCATAATACGGCTGCGAAGGGGAAGCACCAGAGAGCTGAGAGGACGATGTACCAGTGAAGCGTGTGTCGAGGAATTGGTAACCCAATTCAGCGCCATTAGCTTGGCTGTAAGGAACGCCCAGAGAACCGTTAGCGTTGGTGCCGCTACCGTCTACGCCTGTGTTACCCAGCTGTTTGCCGAGGTACTTATAGCGAAGAGCGAAAGCAAGACCGACGGGACCGGACATGGGCTGTACGCCTACAATCTCGTTGGTGATTAGTTCGGGGAATGTACGACGAATCATCGGAATCAGAATCTTCGGCAAACGGGCATCACCCTTGGCATAGTCGTCACCAGAGGTGATCTTGCCGGGGGGATTGAATGCCGCACCGATTGTGCTTCCACTACCGAAGACACCGCCGGAACCGGAAGTGTTATCTTCGCTAATCATGCACCATTGTTCTTGGTTTTCCAAGAGCATGGCGGTGTTGAGACGTGTGTGATCGTCTTCGATGGCCCGGACGGAGTCCGAGGTGTAATCGAGAACGGGTGCCCACTTCTCAAGGAGGGACTTGGCGCGAGATTGATTGATGTAACTCGTGGGAGGAGCGATACGCTTACTCATTTATTACATTCTCCTTTATAGTAAATTCGACCGGTAGCATTGCTACCAAATAATCTCAGGCTTAAAACCTCAGAAATGGTTACCAGCGACTCAGTTCACTAAGATAACCGGAGGTGTTCTCGTCGCTGGAATCTTCTGCTTTTTGTTCAGTAGCAGATTCTTCTACAACAACGCGATCAACTGTTTCGGTTTGCTTAGTGGCTTCGTCGCGAATGGTTGAAAGACGCTCCTCTTCAGTTTTGTTGAAGAGTTTAAGGGTGTAATCGTAGTTCTCGTTAATGAAGGACACATCCTTATTACCCAGAAGCTTTTGGATGAACTTCTTTTTGTTCTCCGGAAGCTCCCGTGTCTTCTGTTCAAGCAGAAGAGAGGCTTGTGTCTTATTCAGTTCTTTTTCAAGAACTACTACGCGCCCTTTAGCGCTTTCAAGCTCTTTACGAGCTTCATCTAATTGTTTCTTGCCGTCCATTACTGCCTCACGAATGCTTTCTTGGGCAATCGCGGCATCAACGGCTAGAAGATTGCGAACCTTGGCGAGAGTGTCATTGGCTTTGCGATTGGCAACAGCCTTTTTGATATCCTCGGCAGGTACTACTTCGTCAAGATAAGCTTCCAGATAGGTGCTGATATCATTGACAGTTTCTGTTTTGAAGCTTTTGGCTTCGTTGGAAAGGGCAGATTGATATTTTTCAACGATTGCCTTGAGTTTACCGCTGTGATTTTCGTCAATTGCGGCAACAACCTTGTTTAGCTTGGCAACGTGATCTTTATCGATGGCTTCAACAAGGGCTTCCAGCTTTTTGCTGTGATCTTCATCTTGTTCGGCCAGAGCTTTTTCAACGTGTATTTTTACTTTTTCGTTTACAGAAGCTTCAAAAGCTTGCTGGATTTCGTTCAGTGTTTGCTCAGTGAGAATGTCCTTTGTGGCTTCTTTGAGTACTTCTACAACGTTTTTGCTCATAAAATTATTTATTTAAAACCTTTCTATTTTTTTGATTTTTTTATTTTTTTAAATCTTTGACAGCGTTCTGGATGCGATTTTGCAATTTAATATCCATGACAGCTTGGAGCGATTTTTTGGCGCTGCTATAGTCTTTTTCAGTAAGACATTTCAGAAAATTCGTGATCAAGGATTTTTGTTTGTTGTCCATAATTTTTATATTTAGCTTTTTGCACTGAGTTTTCTAAAGAACAGAACGACCTGTTCCTTGAGAAAATTTTCCACATCATTTTTGGGAAGATTGGAAAGGGCGGATGTGAAGCTGTCATACACTTCTTCATATTGTCCACTTTCTTTCAAAACAAATTGTTTGCTTTCCAAAATACCATCCACAAATGCCTTGGGGAACGACGGATCAGCAACACAGTCAATAGCAACAAGACGAAGATCTGTTACTTTATTGGTGCCGTTACCAGCTTCTGTCAGTTTTCCGAGGGCGCGGCTGCTCATGCCAACCTTGACTCCGTCTTGAATCAAGCTTTTCACAATCATGCCCATGGGTGTGCTCAAAACTTTGCTCTTGCCGTAAAAAATATTTCCGTCCTGACGCAGTTCAGTAACCATGTGACAAACCCGTTCCAGATTCACTTCCGGTGTTTGGGGGTGATTCAATTCACCCATGCTGCGATTATTCCGAATCATTTCACTTGTGTAACGGCCCACTTCCTTGGCCATTTCTTCCAGATTGTAAATTCGGCGGTTGCGATTGGCTTGTTCCGCCATCATGTAAGGACCTTTGATATAAAGAGTAGCAGGCTGATTGGGGTTTTTTTCCTCCAATACATATTCGAAATCATCATTCGATGCGGGACGTTCAACGATTAGCTTTAGACCATCATTCATTGTTTAAATATTTATATAATTTGGTTATTTTTTCGAGGGATTTATTTTTAAATTTTTCTCTGTAAGGATAATGAACTGCATGTCATGTTTCTTTGCAAAATTTTTTGCAGCCTCCCATTTTGCACAATTTGTTACGTAAGTCATTTGTTCATAAAGCATTGTGGCTTTTCTGCACTTGCTATTTGTGAAATCCGGCTTTCGTGTTTGTTTCTCTGGTTTAATCTCTACGAGATACTTTTTATAAACATCTCCTTCTTTTATTACCATGTTCAAATCCACATGATACAGGCGAGTGCTCTTTTCAAACGGATGAAAATATGGAATTTTTACACTTTCACTGGCCCAACGGGAAACATTTGGATTATCATCACAAAAACGAAAAAATTTAAGCTCATAAGATGAACGATAAACAATTGGCTTTTTTCCCACATATTTATTTTCATTCTTGGGAGAAAAAATTCCTTGAATGAATCTTGAATTTTTTTGGAGAGGAATCATGCGTCTCCTAAATTGGAATTATTTCCAAAATTAACCAATTCCCATCATTATTGGGGAAGCATCACCCAACCCCGGAGCAGAACCTTCATACAACCGCTTCTCCAATTCTTCTTTTTCTCGAAGACCTTGTTGAAGCATGTCATTATAATTGAGTTGCCCGCCTCCGAAAAGGTTTACGGCAGTGTATTTTCCGCGCACATGGCCCACGGCAATCTTGGTCAATGCAAGGGCATATTGTTGCACCCATTGTTCCTGAATCAGCTGTTGAACCGGACGTTCCACATAACAATTTAAAACTCCATAAAATCTGGAATTCCGGGGAGGTGGATACATTTGCATATATTGTGTGCGCTCATCAAATTTAATTGCACGAGGAATGCTCAATAGTTTTTCGCGGTTTTTCAGCCAATCTTTTAGGATATACCAGCTGATAAGATCAAATCCATAATTGCCCATGGCATAACTAAAATAAGTTTGTTGGGCCAATGTTTGTTCGATTGTGAACAATGTGTTGACTCCTGTGCTACTGCCTTCCTCAAAATAACGAATGTCTATAACCTTACGGTACGTTTTAACAAGGTAATCATAGGAATTTAAGATAGAAATTTGATCTGCAAAATTTCCCTCTGGATCTGGACTGGCCACCTGAAACGCCATGGGATTTTCCGGATCACCAATCACCATGTTACCAATGTTATACATGCTGTTGATGCTGGTGTTACGAACATCGTAACGGAAATTGAAATCCGGAGTCAAGCTGAACAATGTGTCTAAGCGTAGCCCCTTTCCTTCATCATAAAGTGCGCTATCAAACACAACATATTCTTCGGTATAACCTGCAAACTTGCTGAACATTTCCACGGCAATTGCTATGTTCTCATAAAGCTGATCCTGATGAATTTCCACATTGACAAGAGGTGCACCCAACTGACGACTGATACGAATTCCCAAATCATTGAATGCCTGAATCCGGCTATTCAGATTTGTGCTATAAAACGTGCTGACGTTTTGTGTGACTGTGCAACTGAGACTCATATTAGTTGTTGCTGGTTATGGAAACAATGATGGTGGATTGGTTGGCAGTTAGACCAGTGAACATAACATAAAGAGCATTTACCCTTTCATGTAAAGCAGATATGGCGGATTGAACTGTGGCATAATTTAAATCCAACGCCTGTATTCTATTTTGGTAATAAACGTTAGGAGAAAGAATTGCATCAAATCCAACCGATGAAAGAAACGAAGTATAATTGGCACTGTTTGCCACAAGATTTGCATATGCTTCACTCCAATAAGCACTGTCTGCTTTTACAGTTGTATAAACCGATGTCCAACTACCTGACAGTGTGTTTACAGTAATATAAGTGCTTTGCCAATTAGAACTGAAAGACAAAACATGGGTATAAACACTTTCCCAATCAGAACTGTTTGTTTGAACCGTGGTGTAAACACTGACCCAATAACCGCTATTGGCTTGAAGGGTTAGATATGCACCATACCAATTTTCACTGGTTCCTTGATCTTGGGTATAAAAAACTCCCTGAAATTTTGAATTGGGTCCGGCAACAGGATCGGTTCCACTTTCCAATATGCCCGGAGTGGGATTGGTATGGTGGGTAGAGCGATGAAGTTTTCCGTGAAAAGGATAATTGCCAGCCATATATTTATTTATAAATTAATTGCATATTATGTGCAGAGGATGCTGATTATAAATGCTCCGTCACCCATGCCTATCATGTCTTCACCTGCCTGAATTGTTATAATATTACAATCTGTTTTAAACAATGGTATGGGCAAAGGTGTATCTCCCTGAATAACATCAAGAATGGCTAATTGTTGCAAATATAATTCATACAAACAGCGATTAATTGTGTCGCTTTGGTAATTTTCATTATTTCCAATAAAATTATTACAAGTGACTGCCAAATCAGGATTGGATAAAACCGAATCATCAGTATAGATATTTTTTACAAATTTGTAACTTTCAAAAATATCCTGATTGTTCATTTGAATATCAACGGCAGATAAAGGAAGAAACGGATCCAGATCAAACTTGAATCGTTGCCGCGCCTGATTCAAAAGAATATAATTGTTGTTGATCAGCTTGCTTATGCTTTTGTTGAAAACAAAACTTTGTGAATATTCGTCATCTTCCACATGTATCTGGTCCGGGGAGAATATTTCAAAATCATAAGAATACAGCATGTTGTTTGTTGTGTTAGGTTCCAAAAATCTGAAAAACTGCCCACCCGAAAGATTTGTTCCAAGAGTTGTCAGGGAGAACAATAAAATATCATCCACATTTTCATTCAAATAAAGATCCACTGCCTGTAAACTATAATTTTTTATATTATCTTTGGCCAAATTATATTTTCCAATTTTTGTTGTGGGTCGGGAAAAATACTTTTTGTATAGTGATTTGTTCGTTAGAATATAAAAAATATTTTCATTTTCTTTGCTGAAAACATATTTTTCCGAATATTCTCCGGATGAAGTTTCTTCGGAAAAATCTATGATTTTGTATGTGGAATCTGAAATATTAACTATAATGATTTTGTTTTCTTTGGCCAAAAGAAATATTTCAGTTAAATTTGTGAACTGATTTTTGTGAAGCTTAATGTCAATAATTGTATATGTGGAAAATAACTTTTTAAGTATGAGCGAATATCTCCAATTCAATTGATCATCAAAAAATTTCAGACAGGAATTTCCACTGTCCATCACAACTAATGTGGAAAGGTATAAATCGGCAGCAAACGGATTATTGAATTCATTGTTGTCATATCTTCCACCCTGACCACCTATGATTTTTTTGACATAACGTTTGTTGAATTTTACGTTTTCGCCCCCAATAAAACCCTCAACATCATAAAGAATTACTTCATTGTTAACAGAATCCACAACATACAAATCATTTCCTTCAAGAATTAGATCTGTTATATTTCCGTTTCTCAACTGTGTTTGCTCATCCACATAAATGCTGGAAAGAATTATATTAAAAGTGCTATACTCTTTATTAAATTTTGTAAAAAATATGGTTTGTCCCTGTGAAGCTATCAGCACTCGATTTTGATTATCGGTTGTTGGTGCTACCACAAAATCCTGAATATAATCCAAAGCAGACAATCCAACATTTAAAAAAGATGAGCCGCTTGTATTGGGTGTTGTGGTGAAATTCCATTTGATTTGGTTTTGTCCGGAAGGAACACCCAGCCATTGTGTGTATGAATATGGAATTTGATTTGTGAGAATTTTTGTTCTCGAGTAAAGATGCAAAAGGTTTTTATACAAATAATTCAACCGAATATTCAAAGCTCCTGCCACACTAAGTTCATTCACAGGAATCTGAATTTTATCAAATTTATAAGGCAAAGTGACAAAATCACCAACTACCCGGTCAAAAATTAGGTTTTCGTTTTGAAACGATTCAGAGATTTTCATTATAAATTTTCCCTCCAAACCAAATTTCGTATTTCAGTCATGTAAGGAAGGTTGTTCAACAATATGGTATTTAATTGTTTTTGAATGTATGCTCGGGCATTTTCATCCGTAATTTTTGAATTGTTTATGGATATATCTATTGCCGGAGATTTATGGTATGGAATTCTTTGCCGGAAAAACTTTTCAATTGTATCTGTATAGTTTCTGTTTTCAGAAGGTAGGTTAAGCATCAAAGGCTGAATATTTTTTGAATATTTTTGCATGAGTCTGATAGTGTAATAATCCAAAGATTTTGTGAAGAAAAACACATCTCGAATATCCATGTTTTTTACTGTGAATGCATTCTCTATTTTTAATTTGTCATACAAATTAATACCGGCAAAATATTGAGTGGCCCCATATGTAAGAGGTTCATTAACAATTTGACTCAACGTATATTTTCCCGGACTAAAAGTTTTGGAATCCACTATTTGTCCGTCCACAAATAAAACACAATTTCCGGCTACAGAATCAAATGATAAAGCAAATTCATGATAACCAAATTTTAACTGAGTAGCATCAAACGAAAGATTTAATTCTTCAGAAGCTTCTGAAGGATAAGCATTGGGTAGGTTAATTCTTATGCTTATTCCATTTTCTGGATAAATTTGATTTAAAACTTCATGATTATACACTGAATTTGTTGTGGGTACATTAAAACAAGCGGAAACTGGATAATTCAATACAACTACATCTTCATTAGTCACCAAAGTTTTTGTGTCTATGAGTGCAACCGATCCGGTCGAATTAGTACTTGAACAAATTGCATATACTGTTGAAATGTTTTCCCCGGCAACATAAGTGGAACTAAAATCACTGGCTATCACGTTTGTTGCACTCACAGGAAGTCTGAATGTGTTAATCACAAATCCTGCAGAATTGTGGACGTAGCATGTTGAATTGTTATCAAAAATAAAGAAATTTAAATTGTTGTCTATAGTAAAGGTTGTGACAGTACCACTGCTATTATAAAATCTTGTTTCAATATTGTTTGTACTGACATTCCATTCTTTTATTTCTCCATTAGATTTGTAAAATATTCTGACTTGTTCTCGTATTTCTGAATCATTACCATCCAAGATATAAATGGCGTTGCCTATTTTTTTCAAAGATTTTGCACTGACCATGGGTGTTGTTGAATAGTATCTGGTCAAATTATTAAATCCAAACTGTTCGGTTCTGCGGTTATAGGAGACAAAATCGCCAGCAGGTGAAACCAAGAAATATGTACTTGAAGTGTCAGAATAGTGTGAAATTGCAGAGGAAAGAGGATTGTATTGTGAACTATCCAGTATGGTGTTTTGTGAATTTATTTGGAACAATTCTCCTGTGTTGTCTAAAACAAAATAATCATCCAAACTTTCTATTTGAACCACATCCAAAAGAGGATTATTGAACTGTATTGTATCCAATAACGTCCATTCAGAATTGTAAATTTTTAAAATATTACCATCTATGACACGAACAAATGGGGTTACAGCTCGGTCTGAATAAACACCGATTCCTGTATTTTTGTAATTGCCCACAATTTCGTGTCCAAATGGTTGATTGAAATCTTTGCTTCCTATTGTGAAGAAAAATGTGAATCTATTATCAAAACTTTTGCTGTTGATGGTTTCATTTATGGCATATTCATTACCTAAAAATTTATAAACACCATTTTCTGGGGCCAAAATGGTTCCATTTGTTTGAATATATTGGTCAATTCCATTGAATAATATGGAAGAATCATTTTTCAAAATATATTCATTAATGTCTTGTTTGCCTATCCGGTAGTAAGCATAAAGAGTGTAAGGTTCAAATGTCATCTGACTTTTTACATCAAATATCTCTGTGGGAACTGACACCTGATTTGTTATGCAATCATAGTAACTCTCGTATGCAAAAACATCGTTGGCAGAAAATGCCATCTGCCTAGTAGTTTTGTTTGGAATAAAATATCTATCATACCATATTGGTCGAGTATTGGGATTGGAAGAACCACTCAACCAAGAGCAAAGCCAAGTTCCGTTTATTTCTCCCCGAGGATTTCCGAAATTACTGGTATCTTTATAATTTGCGTTTTTCTTCCAAATTTTATCTGAAAATTCCGGTGTATTTGAGTAAATCGCACCACATTCAGCCAAATTACTGTCATTTATGTTTACAAAATTATATTCTCCCATGTCTAGAGGAGTGTGAAAATATGTCAGTTTGCCCGGTTCAAATTTGTATTCACTAATTTTGCTTTGATAATTCTGAGAAAATCTCAAATTTCCTTTTTCTTGGGGTGCACCCGTGTTTAAGGAAATATACGATCTTACATCTTTGTTTTCTCCCAAAGAAATATTTTCTGATTTAGGTGTTAAGTTGTTTTTTTCCGTAACAAAATTATAAGGAACTTTTTCAGATGAAATATTATTGAATTCACTGTGAAACACTATTTGGTTTTTTACCACAGAAGAATCTGCGCATGCCACGTTCAAATTATTTGTATCAAATTCTTTTTTATAAGAAAACCAATGAGATGAAAGAGAATCAATCAAATTAAATTTTATAGGAAGAACATTAAATGTATTTTCGATTGTTAATTGAATATCGCTACCGGTCAAAGCAACAAATCCCAAAGAAGAGAATTGTCTTACCAACGTGTAAACATTGTTATTTTTTCTGTAAAATAAAGCTATGCAATTGTTAACATCATCAAAAATATATTCAAAAGCCTGATGATACAAACTGTTTTTATCGTAGATATCAGTAGTTGATGAAAGCAAGTATACACGATTGGTTAGAAAATTAACATTCAAGTAATATTTTGAATTATAATATTCGTGAGAAATTCTACAAAGATTATTTGATATAAAGTCTATTTCAAAATAATAATTTGGATTTTTTGAAGCAAAGAAATTATTTGTGGTTATGTCCAAATAATTTGAAGACACTGAGGAAGTTATAGCCCAATAGCGTTGAGCAGTATCTTTTACATTCAACAAACCATTACTGATGGTTGTAGTAAATCCATTTCCATTTTCAGTAGGATTTGTTAAAGAAAAAATTTTAGAAAAGTTTACAGATGATGTTAAAGCAAAGCTTGAATAATTGTTATTTTTTTGGTCAAACGTTTTTGCAAATAATTCGGGGTATGCAAAATTTATGCAAGAATCACTGAATATCTTCTGTTGTTTTGTCTGTAAATCATTGTCCTGAACATAGAAAACCTCCATGTTAGACCAGTTATTTTCGTCAAAAATCTTTACAGGCATAAAAATATTTATTAATATATCGGGGCAACACAACTAATTGGAACCAAATAAGTTGGGTTGAATACATTAACACCTATCAACAATTCATTGTTTACAATCGTTAGCAGTGCACAATATGCACTTAAAGGAGGTATAACCGGATAAATTGGTTCTGATGTAATTGCCGGAAGAATCGTTATTGCAAATTCAAGAGGAGGAAGTTCCGGTCTTACTATCAAAGGTGCTGTGAAAAGATAATCGCCCGTGCCCAAAACACCATAATGAATGTCTAACAAATTGGATCCTTGCAGAGTCAGCAAGTAGTTTCTTGCATCATTCAACAATTGATAATTTAATATTTTATAATCCAAAATAGGATTAATTATACTTGGTTGGGTGCAGCTTAATTGCACAACAAAAACATCCACATAAAAATTTTCTCGATAACAGCTGATACTTGCCGTATATGATTCCAAGAAATTTTTTGTTGTTTCATAAACACCAGAAACTGTCGTTAACGTGGTAGTGTTCGGATTGACCAAATTAACATGGGTTTCAACAGAGTTATCATTCAGATTTGCTGAAATTTTTTGAATTTTGTAAAGAGTTTGTTTAACTCCGGACAAAGAAAAGGTTATGATAACAGGCGCTGTGAACAAGAATTCATTTTGCTCATAGCGATGAATAACTATATTTTCAGAAGCTGAAAAATTGGACGTATACGTGTAAGCAGACAGAGGAAGGGCGGAAAGAGGTGGGTATGCGCTTAAGGACGAAAAAGTACCCGAACAAAGTATGTCGGTATATGTGAAACCATAACCAAAAATAGGATCTTTATATACATATCCGTCAATTGTTCCATAATTGACAAAATTTTCATCAGCACTGAGATAAATTATGGCCGTATTGTATCTCATTTTATGGTACTCCTGTCAAAGGACAAACAATAGGGCTGAGAATATCAAACCCGTTAATTGAATAGAGAGGTATGCTGTTATCCACAATTTCAACCAAGGCACAATATGAGCTTAAAGGAACGACCGGAGGTTTCGGACACTGTATGGTCAACACATATCCACTCAAATCTATCTTCTTAATGTATGAAACCGGCAACGGAGTCAGCAAGGCAATTGCACAAGGAGGTACGACTGGTGCAGGAATATATGCAGGATCACAAGTTAAATTAAAAATGCTTATTCCATTTGTAGAACGGGCTGCCAAAATATTTCCCTTAATATCCATATTGCTTCCCAAATAAACATTAGGGGTGAGGGATATAGGAGGGTATGTTTTGATTAATGTCAGAGATTCATTTGAAACAGAATATTCATAAACATCAATTAGCCCTGCATTTGAATTTAATGAAACTGTGTTTCCGGGGCGAGAAATTGCCAGTGTGTCATTTTTAATAACCATTCCTGTTCCAAATCGGGCATCTGAATTTTGTCCTGTGGATAATTGAACTGAGTAGGACCAAACATTTGTAGATGAATTTTTAGTGAAAACAAATACAGATCCATCCGATGTGTTCAAACATGTTTTTAATGGAGAACTTATTGCCGCAAAATAGTCACCTACAGCTATCCCATAACCAAATCTTTCGGCGGCATTTGAAATGCCTGATAGATAAAAAACGCTAGTATAATTGGTGAAGTCTGTACTTTCAAAAATCTGAGCAGATCCATCTATGTAAGAAATTATTCCTTTATTATTCTTGAACCTTATGTTTGTGGGTATGGAAGATAATCCTGTCAATGTATTTGCATGATTCCAATTGTAATTGGTTCTTTTGTAAATTTCCACTGATGACAATGTGGAAAGGTACAAATAATCATTATCAATACTTCCATGCATTCCAAATCCTGAAACATTATTAGAATAGACCGTATATTCTTTAATGACATTTCTTCCTAAATTTCTGTATATATCAACAGAATTGTTTACAGTATTTCTTACAAGAAGATTGTCATTTGAATTGTCCAAGAAATTTTCAACAGAAGAAAGATCGTAAACAACAGTTTGTCTAAGATCGTACGGGGCATCCAAAGATGTTGTTAAAATATAATCTGAAAAAGATTTATTACCGGCAACTTCTGAAAATATATTATTGGAACCTAGAAAAAGTTTGGTTGTTTGACCCGTGCTAAAAACGTTGGTTCGTATAAATTGCAAACAGGTTCCCAAATTATTGTCTAAAATACTGTCAGCAACTTTGTTTTCAAATCCATAACAATCAAATTCTTTAAGTTTAAAAACGGTTGTATCATCGTTTGAAACAAAATTACAAGCGACCCGATATGCCGTATTTTTTCTTTTATCCAGATATGTTTCGGCTAGTGTAACAAAATTATCAGGATTGACCATCTTTTGAACTTTTATCCGGCGGCCGTGATCAGTTAAAACAACCCGTATGGTTTGAAAAATAGCATTATTTTCCAAGGTATATCCTTGACCCAAGATGACGTTGGACACTGACGAAAGATTTTCAGTAAAAGTTAAAAGAGGGTAATTGTTGGCTTCTGGTCCACGAATAGCGATTGTATTTGGATTGTTTTTATAATCTCCGTCTGCTTTTCCATCTCCCTTTTTTGAAAAATTTCCGGTTATGTCGAGTCCTACTCCCACATAAGCACCTTTCAATCCCTCATAATTGGTTTGGGAAAATACAGACGCCCCTGCATATGGTGAATACCCTAAAGACCCGCTTGGTCCTCCTCCATAAGGAGAAATTAACGAATCCTCATAAAATGCTATGCTGATTCCACCTGAACAGGAAGACACCGGATTAAAAACAGAAAACGTCAATGAAGCCGCTATGTCATGGCGACTATCAAATGGTGTTTCGTTGTATATCCTGTTGAATTGCATATGAATTATTTAATTGTAAATTTTCTTTGTCATCTTGGATCTATGTAAATAACGTGTTGGCCGCTGGCCACATATGTTATTGAGAATTGATTTGGACCATCTTGGGCTGTTACCGAATCGTTAATTGTTGTAAAATAATGCTCGTTTGACCCGGAAAAATCATATACCAACGTTCCATAAACATCTCTTAAGTTAAGATTTTTATTTCCTGCAGACACTGTAAACACATTTGTAATTGTAGAATCACAAACAACAAATGAGGAAACTGTGCTGCTTATTGTCAACGGCAAGGTCGAAACATAATAAAAATTATAATAACTTTGTGAAGATGCTGCAAAAACCAAACTGTTAAATTGATTTTGATTTGCCACAGATGATGAATAGAAAGATATGGCCCGAACTGTCTGATTTTTTATAATATCGTTATAATTTCTATCATAAATGAATCCACAAGGTTTTATTGTTAAAAATTGCTCCAGATTTACGCCGTTAAATGATCTTTTGAATTTGTAATTTTGAAGCAAAGGTATGCCGTTATTGTTATAACTTTTTACTAGAACACCCAGTGTTTGTGATTCGTGGTGAACATTTAGAAGACTTCTATCATTGTAAGAAGAATAATAATTTTCAGAACTTAAATTGACCACAATCGAACTTAAAGTTTGAATAGTTTCTGTCTTGGGGAAAAACTTTTCAAACTCCAAATTCTGTATGTCTGCAACTAAAATTTTAGGATAAACTATTTTTTCACTTTTGGCGGAATTGGTTTCAAACAACGTTAAAAAGCTCAAAATTATTTTTTTGTATTCGTCGTCATACCAAAAATTAGAATAATTTTCTATGGAAGAATTTTTTGTGAATTTTTCATAATATGTGTTTTTAGTATAATTTCCGTTAAACAGATTAGTTTCGAAATCAAAATTAATTTTGTCTAGAACAACGTAATTAGGAGTTTCCAAAATTACAGTGTTAAAGATCAGATCAAAATCTACCAGAGAATTTTGCAGTTCTGTTCTTACGTTTATTGGATATTTTACAAAAATTCCACTTAATGCCGCACTCAAAGGTAAAACGCTGCTGTCATCATACAAACGAACAAACACCTGACCTAATTGTATATTTTGCTTTTCGTAAAGAGAAGAAAGTGGTGTTGAGCGGATAGAAAATAAATCCGTAGATGATGGATAATGTAAAGAAGTAGAAATTGCAGAATAACTGTTTGTTAATGAATTTTTAAATAATCCGTAATGATTTCCAAAAATATCTGTTTTATATTTTGTTAATATTCCTTTATTATACAAAAGATATTTTTTACGTTCGTCCAAAGGATAGAAGTCATCTCCGCTAAAATCAAAAACGTCTTTATTTCTCCAGATTATGCGGTCATCCCAAAAATCTTGATAATCTGATATTCTGGAAATACCATCATCTCCGTCTTCATAAATTTCAGTTTTTCCGGTGTAAGGATAGAACTTGTGAATTTTAGGATTAGAATATATTTTACCAAAAGCATAGTCATTTGACCAATCAAAACGATTCCATTGAAGATCGGTTTGATAATCTATTCCACTAAGAGATTGGTCATACAAAGATAATCCAGAAGCATTAGAACCAACTTCAGGATCGGGTATAACAAGAATTTCACTGGAAGATAATTGTCTTGAGAAAGAATATTCTTTTTTATATGTATTCCAAAACAAAAGACCCAAATTGTCTTTAGTAAAGAAATTACCCAAATATTTTTCACGCTGGGCCCGCACTATTTCCGGAACATGTGCAACAGTAGGAAATCTTCTGTTTAAAATGTTTTGATACGGGGCTTCTGGAGTCAAAACATAACCACTAACCGGACTAATAAGTTCTCGTCCTGTCAAAGCGAGTAGCTTATTTCCTAAATTTTTTTGATATAATTTTGTATATTCAAAAACATTTGTGTTTGTTGCAGTCGCATTATTATCATAATTTTGAAAATCTCTTCCATCCAAATATGTGTAATTTGTTGTTGAAAGTGGGAAATTTACAGAAAAATTAGTGAAACCCAGTTCCTGCAAAAAGAACGGATATGATTCAATAGCGTTTATGATTGCTTGATCCAAATCAAATATAGGCGTGTCGTCTACCTTGGTTGAATCTAAACCAAAAAATTCTATTCTTTCAGGGTCTTGTACACCATAGGTTTCATAATTGGATCCGGGTTGGATATCATAATAATACTGCTGGTTATCATAAGCATCATTAATTTGAACATGAAGATCAGGTAAAACCGATGAAAGAGGGGGTAAATTTACACCCAAAGGTTCAAATTCATTGGTTTGAAGAATAGAAACAATCGCTTTTTTAACAATTGTTTCAACGCCAAAATCACTTCCCTTTAAATTGGCTCGAACAACTCCCGACGTTAATGTATCACGATTTTGTGCATAGTATTGACAAATCTTTTTTATCTTTTTAGTGAAAAATGGAATGGCAACATCCAACGATTGATTGTCATCGAAATTAAGGTTGGCTAAAAATCTGCGTTCATCCGGGGAAGAATATTTTAAACTTATTTCTTTAAGCAAATTTATATATTGAAGTCGAACATATGCAGTTTTGTCGGATTTCTTTACGTTTTTATAATCAAACCAATCACTCAAATATTTGTTGTAACTGGATATGTAAGCAGAGGTGTCTGTGCTGGATATCTTTAAATTTTTAAGCCAATCTATAAGTGAATAGGCAGAATTAAAATCCCCCGGAACATCTGTATTGTCCGGATTCAGAACAGAATTATTTGGAATATAATTTTCCAAATTTGAAGATGTGAAATCACTTGCCATAAAATTAGTTATTCGCACTCAACAGTCCTAACCCCACGGAAAGTTGATAATTTATCATGCTATCCACTATATTGTTCGTATTGAACCAATCGGAATAAGCACTGTTGGTTTGGTTTATTGTTGTTTTGGAATCAGTCCAATCAATAAGATTGTTGTAAAATAAATTGTTTGTTCCTTCATTATGTGCATAAACATCATAATACCGGGATACTTCAGTGCCGGTTGTTCCGTCTCCGACCACCAACGGCCATCCCCAAGATGAATTAACATCACTCAAATGCACAACTTGCGTGGAACCTGACAAAAACGAATTGGTCAAAACACCATAATTGGTAAGAATTCCGTCTGAATACACTTCTCCGAATCTTTCATACAAAACAACCTTGCCTGAAGTTGGAACTGTGGATGTAAACCAGCTTAATTTTGTTCCAAGATTCTTCCCATAATTGGGGTTTGATATGGTTTGTTTCTTGTCATAGTTGGATGAAAATTGGTTTGGTGATCCTCTAAAATATGAAAGTTTTGTGGAAAACAAATTAACTAATCTTTGAATATCAGGGGGAAATGGGAAATTATAATTTTCTAAATCAACACCAATTACGGATTCCATGCTTTGAAGTGCTGATAACTCGTCTGCATCCAAATCTGAATTATTAAGAACGAAATTAGCTATTTTTTCATATATTCTTTTGCCCAATGAATTCAATTGGCTTTTGCTGTTTCCTACAATAGGTCCTAGAAATTGATCAAAAAGGACATTTTTATTCAACAAAGATTCTTGCAGAACATAAGATTTTATATTTTCAATTGCATTAAAATCTTCATTTATTTTTGCAATTCCATATGCTCCACTGACCGGATATATGTTGAATGTGTTGCTTTGGCCTGTGATGGTTCTGGTTCTTGTGTTATAATAATATTTGTTGATCCAACGCATTCCTGTCCAATCCCCATATGCCCTAAGATTGCAAGGATTCACATCATCGGTGTTTATGCGATTTACATCCACCGTGTTCAAAACCGTGAATTGATTCAAGGGATACAAATATATTTTCTTGTCAAAATTGTGAACCACCCAAAGAATGTTTTCCGTGTCACACGCCAAACCTTCAATACTTTGATATTCAGTTGTAAGATTGGTTCCGCTTCCTACTGAAAATGTAGTAACGTCTGTTCCAGTTTTAACTCGAAGAATATCTTGTTTGTTGAATAATCCATACACATATTGATCTTTATCCACTGCCAACGGACCCAATCCACTGTATCCGCTCAACGGATAATTGGAATCCAACACACCTGTATTTGACGCATATTTGTAAAGAAAATCATTACGATTTGTTATGCTAGAATTATTTTTCAAATAAGTCATCACTGTCATGTAAAGATTATTATCACGGTCGATTAACAATTGTTGGGGACTGAACAACGTTGGAAATTCTTTTGCCGCCAAGAAATTACCGTTTGCATCAAATTTTATCAGATATCCTTTTAGAGGATTTGAATATGTTACCCAAATATTACTGTCCAAGTCGGTTTCAATACAGGTAGGTAAAATTGTACTTTCATTTGCGTAAAGACCACTCAATGCCGGTGTGGTATATTCCAAGAAAATTTCTATCGGAATACCCAGATACGAATCAATAGGACCGGCACTAAATGTATTAAGAATTGAAAAATTGGCATTTGGGTATCGGGGGTACGCTTCTGCATCAACATATCCAGTGTCTCTTTGAATTCTTATGCAGGAACCAGACGTGTACAAAGTTATCCATGCATTTGCCTGACCATCCAGAGCAATCGATGAAGGAGTTGCTCCTGAAACCACGCCCTGATAATTGTAATAAACAACATTACCTGCCGCATCAATTCTTGGAACATTTGAAAGATCTATATCAAATATAACCTCTCCATTCTTTTTTAGCTTCAATATTCTATCCCGGTCTGAGTCTGCAAACCAAACTGCGTCATCTTCAGAAGGACTTACGGCTATAGCAAATGGATTTTTAAGAACGCCTGCAAAAACCGTGGGAGATGTGCTGTTTGCAGTAAGCTGAAGTGCTAATGTGTCTCCACATGCGTCATAATTTCTGAATTTGTTGTACCGATATATGTTGGATGCAATTGCCTGATTGGATGTTATCGACACTGAGTATGAATCCAATCCTTGACCAACCCAAGAATAAGGAGAATCTTTTGCAAAAAACGCAGGATCTGTAACCGTAACTGAAGCGGTCAATGCAACATTTTCCAAAGCATAAGGACTATTAAAATATCCTGCGTAGAATCCACCGGTTCTTGTTATATTTTTAACATTATTATTCTTGTAAAATTGAATTCCATCTATGACTTTTTGCGAACAAACCGAAATCAGATTGCAGGTAAGATCAAAATCTTGAGATGTGTTGTTGAAAGTTAAAAGAGGATACTGCTTTGTGCTGTAATTTTGTCCGTCTTTTAATTTTACCAAAAATGAAACGGGGTAATTTTGCCATTTGATCTTATTAATATAAAATGTTTCGTCCGGATACCCTTCGCCATCAATTCCATTCGAAGTTATGGATAATACTTCGGCTGGATTGTATCTGTTTTTTACCGGTGTTACAACCGATGAGAAATTGTTATAAGGTAAATTTGCATAATTTTCAGTATAGTTCAGATTTGGTGTTTCATTCCTAGAAGGGAATTTTGAAATGTCCAAGGACGCAAAAAGAAAAATTGGAGCTTCTGATGTTAGATTTTTGGGGTATTGATCAACATAATAAACTGTTGCAGTTCCGCTTGTGCCTGCCGAAGTGCTTCCTGCGTAGGGATATGACGTTTCTACTATTTGATTGTTTGAAACATATACATAAATTGGATCTGCGGTTGTAGTTGCCGAGCTTAAGATTCCGAATCTGCTGTCTGATTTTTGAACAAAGAAAAAATAAGCCTGTAAATGTGCCCAAGGATCTTTGACATAATTTTCAAGCTGAAGATAGTCTGCCTTGCTTCCACTTGCATAGAAATTTAATGTATATCCTGTGGCAGAAACTGAAGGATATGACTGCCATGAGTTGAATCTTGAAAATTTAATTGCGTCCGAAACTTGACCACTTCTTATTGAAGATATCTTTTCATCATCCAAATATGAAGATTGCAGATAGTCACCTATATAATTAAAAGCTGTTACCTGAAATGTTTGGCAAGCCTGCACCGCATTTCCTGCGCTGGTATAAGCATAAAACGTGACATCATATGTCCCCGGCCAAGAATAATAATGTGTGGTGCTAAGACTTGTTGAAACCGTGCCATCCCCAAAATTCCAAAGACCCTTCTTGTCGCTTATGGCCAGATTGTTTGAGGATAATGATGCTACAAAAATTAAAGGAGTTACATCAAGCGTATAAGTGCTTAAAGATTCCAAACCCGTGAAGTTTTTTACACTTATATTGATATAGGTGCATGTCATATGCCATGTTAGACTGTCTCAACGACGATTTCGATTCTTTCCAAGAAATTGTCTTTATCAAAAAGATAAGGGAATTGAAAATATTCCATGTTTACGTTTTGTGTGGACACATGAATGTCTTCTTTGTCATACACGCTGTTCCAATAAAGAACACTAATCCCATCTGCTTCCAAGATGCGACCATCCGCTGCCACTCGTTTTGTGTAAAAACTTTTTACCCCATTAACCTCTGCCACGGAATTGTTTAAGGATGTCAGATCAATTGTTTGTTGTAATTTGATGTTGTTAGGATCGAAGTAATTTTGAAAAATCTTTGTCACAACACTTTTAATTTCATCGTCATTGACACGAGAATCGAATCTTTTAACTATGACGAGTTTGGTTTGTTTATAAATTTCTTTGTTTAGAATTTCTACAGGAAGGGATATTCCCAGATTAAAAGCCATATAAACAGGATCAGAATATATGACTTCAGAAGAAGTGAGTTTGATTGGATCGATAAATGATTCGATATATTGTTTTTGGGAATCTGTTACAAAATTATTGTTAACCTTTATGGAATTTGCTTTTTGAAGTTTTGGAACCAAATAGCAATAAACATTATTGAAATTGCAGGTGTCAGCAAATGTTACCTGATTGTAGAGAACGCGACTTTCCAAAGATGGATATTTAAGACCCAGATTATACAAATATTTCATGTGACCGTTCAGATATTCCTTGTTATTAACAACCTGAACATCATGAATAATGTTTTTAAATGTGTTTGAAATATAGCTTTTAAAGTCGTTTGTTGTGATCAAACGATATTGTCTCTTGAAAGTGTTGGGTGCATTTTCCCGTATATTATCAACTGTTTCTGGTTCGCCAAAGGTTGTTGAAGGGTCAGAGTTGGTGAATGTCAAAAATGCAAACTGACTTGGCGTCATGTAGGTTATATTTTCATTTTTGGTATCGATTGTTACTGGAGAATAGTTGGAGCTGCTGTATTGGAACAAACCGTTTCCATCCAGTGTACCCACTCCGGTTTCACCCGGTGTTCCATCGCTTTGGAGATAGTACACAAGTACTTCGTCGCCACTGTTTAGCTTTTTACCAGTAACATCATTACCAAATTTTATTTCATATCGGCCATTTTCATTGAAACGTAGTTCGTAAATCTCGTCTTGATTTTCGTAAAGGAAAAGATTGGGTACCTGTGACCACAATTTCCATTTTTGTGTTACTTTGTCTTTCACATAAACATTGATAGTAAAATGATCCACAAAAGGGGCATTTCCATTTTGATCCACAAGAACAACACGAAGAACTTCATAAGGTTCGCCTATGGCCGTGTAAATGGGATATTCAACAAATCTTCCTTGATACAACAGATTATTCTTGGACAATTGGTCAAGAGATGTGGTGCCTGCCTCTGTTTTTGTGAATGTAATGTCTTCCCGGAATGAATATTGAACACCATTAACAATAAAGTAGGCATATCTTGGAATTGTATATGTGCCTATTGGAAGATTTTCGCTGGCAGTTACATTGAATGAAAGAAGGCTTGTTTGATAACCGATGGGCTTATAGTCGATTTGTTTGACTATTCGGTTCATGTTTTCGTAAATCTGTGCCTGTGAAAATAAACTTTCCGATGAAGTCTTGTTCAAATAAAACAAAAGAACGTGGTAGCTGTATGCAATAATATCCAAAAAGCTGTTGAAATTGCTGCCTTCAAAAATCTGATCTGTGAACACACCGCCTCGGTTTAGCTGATCGAGCATCAAACTCTTTAAGCTTTGAGCATCAAATGCAGCATAGGCATTTTGCTGCAAAGGAAAATCTGTTTTTGAAATTTCGTTGGCCATAATTAGATGAAGTAAAATCCGCTATCTTTTAAAACTCCTTTAATACTTACGTTTGAAAGGTTAAGAGAAGGAACATTGATGCGCATGTTTATTGTGTATTGATTTTGATCATAGTCCACATTCACATTAATATTTAAAATGGACACCCGTGGTTCAAATAATTCTGTTCCTTCAAAAATAACTTTTCCTATGAGTCTGGCATTTGCTTCGCTCAGATTGGTAAACACAAATTGAACCAGATTTAAACCATATACAGGATTAAGAATTTTTTGTCCGGGTAATGTTGTAAACAAATTAAAAAGACTGTTTTTTATAGCATCCATATCATAATCAGATTTTAAATCCTTGATTTCCAGCTTTTTATCTAATTCAGTTCCACGGGTATAATTCTTTTCTAAATCGAAATGAATGTCCTTATAAACATGATCATCTACCTTTGGTGGTTCCTGCAGGAAGGATAGGTTTATGGTGGCCATATTTTATAAATATTTAATATAAAAGTTTGTTTTTAAAGATAAATATTCAAGATGAGAAAATTCACAAGTTTGTACGAATCATTTATTAGCCGTTATACCCGTGGTGGATTTTTGACTGGAGATATTGTCAAATTCAAAGAGGGTGCTTTGAAGAATGAATGGTTCAAAAAGCAGGGTGGTGCCATTCTTGAGAAAGCCAAACAGTTTGCTGACAGTGGTCTTCTTATGCGGGTGAGTGCTGTAAAGACAAATCGTCCCAGTGTTCAGCCCGGTTTTGTGGAAGCAAACAATGCAGATGATTTTTATTGTGATGTGACACTTGAATTGGCACCGGGTCTTTACAAAGATTTTCTGACCCTTCCTGCTGCTATTCTTGAATATAAAGATTATTACCCCAATCTTCCGGAAGTTCCTGAAGCTTTAAAGCGTCCCAACAACAGCAACATCAAGCCGGAAGAAATTGAAGAAGAAAAGAAAAAGGGTGCAACTTATTTAAATCCAACTTATCAAACCTCACAATCCGACAGAGGTGATGGTAAGAACACACCTTCCGAAGTTGAATTGAAAAATTCCAACGTAAAGATTCCTTCCAACCCAGCCGAAGGTGTCAAGAATCCCAGCGTCGCCTCTTATACCTACAGCTATCTCCCTAAGAACCAATAATAGTTTGTAATTTGCAGATACAAGCGGAAAAGTTAATTTCCGGATCTAAAACCTGCTTGCTTCGGTACAAATGCTCTGAAATTTCAAGAAAACACTTCTTTCTCTTTTCGTTTTCCATATCTGAATAAAAAATAACATCACATATTTTCTTTAAAAGATCCGGATAGTCTGTGTTAAATGCTTTTTCATTTTCTATAATATATTTTCTTATTGATACAAAATCCTCTTTTGATAATTTATTCAAAATATTTGCTGCTACGCTTTCAAGGTTTTGAACACCCTCGTTTAAATTGATTGAAAGATCCAAAGATGTTTGCAATTCAAAAATAATTTTACGTATGTCCGGATAAAATGCTTTTACCTTGTTTGAAATTATTGATTTGTTTTTATCATTAATTTCTATTTTTTCATTTTTAAGAATATTAACACATCGTTCCAAACAATTTTTTATGGGGGGATTGTAAACATTTATTTCTTGAACGCGGCTACGAATAGGTTCAATTACTCTGCTAATATCATTACAAGTGAAAATAAAACGGTTTGTTTCTGAATATTCCTCCAACATGTTCCGAAGTGCTCGCATTGCATCTCCTGTAAATCCATCGAATTCGTCCAATATTACAATTTGAATTGAACCGTTGCTAGGCATGAGTTGAAGAAAGTTTTTAATTTCATCTCGAACTGTATCAATTCCACGGGTATCTGATGCGTTGATATAAAGATAATCACACTCCAATTCTTTTACTATGATTTTGGCCAAAGATGTTTTTCCCATACCCTGCTTTCCATATAGTAAAAGATGGGGAATGGTCTTTTTTTGCAAACAATTCTTTACAAATTCACGGGTTTTGTCATCCAATATTATTTCATCAAGAGTTTTGGGTCTGTATTTTTCAACCCACAGGTTATTTGCAATATTCATGATTGGCCGTAAATATATATGATATGGATCAAAAGGTTGAAGTCAAGAATTTATTGGATCAATTGAAGGAAGTGCAGGCGCTTTCAGAAACTCCTCGTAGTCCTGAAACAAAAATAAACAAGGATGAAATTGAAGACTTTGTCATACAGCAATCGTCCAGATTAATAAAAGAAACCAATGAGCTTATCCTTTCTATGAAGGATTATATAGCTCACAGTCCTGAAAGCAAAGAAATATTGGCAATATCCGAACTTATCAAAGCCAGTACTGCTGCCATAGATACACTTAACAAAATTAATCTGGCAGAAAAGAAAGACAAAACAGCTAAAGAGATAAAACTGTTGGACATTGCTTCCAAAAAAGAACTTAAAACCACAAACGATGAAAACCGTGTGACATTTACACGGGAGGAAATTTTAAAACAGCTGATGCAATCTTCGGTTGGTATTGAAAGTGTTACTGTTGATGCTAAGAAACCGGTATAGTGTCCAAAGCAGCTTTGTTGGTATAAGACGTTAAAATATCTGCTGCCCTACTTTTGAGTTTTGTTTGGTATTGGACCTGACCCTCCACAAGTGTCGTGATAATTGTTGGAGGTATAACTTGGACATTGGTGGATTTGCTATTTGGATTATAATTGGAATAAAATTCAGTAAGTTTGAAGAAATCCTTAAATTCTTGCCGAATTTTTTGTGTAAGGTCATTCACAATTTTCATCATTCTTTGATAATGTCCATAATCAGGTATCAAATTTTGTCCGTGAGAAAGCGTGTTTTCTGATATTTTTTCCTGTATGTTAAAACTTGCATAGCGGAAAAGACTATTTGCTGCTTTTGAAAAGGATGAATTGACTATTTTTGCATTATTGCTGAGTTGATTCTCAAGTCCGGCTCCATAAAATGATGGAATTGGGAGATTTTCCATGTCTCGATCAGAAAGAAGTTGGGTGGAATTGTTGGTATAATTGCTCATTCTTGCTAGTGAACCTATGCAATCAGATTGGCCTCGGGAATAAATTGATCCTTGTCCCATTTCAAATTTAACTTTATCTTTTACCTCAGAAAGTGATGTGTTGTATTGCTTCAACCAGTGGGCAGCAAAATCAGCATCCAGATTCGCTATATCTAGTTTTTTAAAAAAATTTGTTTTGGCTGTGATCGGGTCGTTTGCATAATCTGTTTTGTTCCATTCCAAAAAAAGATCCAATTCTTTGCCACGAGAGCCTATAAAATCCAGATAATTTGAAGCAGACTGATAGAAATCTTTCTTGAAAAAAAGCTGGGCAGATACCATTTCCGGATCAATTGTTTTGATATTATTCATAGAGTTTCTGTATTGAATTTAGGATCTTTATAGTTGTATGTTTTTACAGCAAATATTTCATTAAAATATTTTTGGTCCACAAATACATGTTCGCATCGAATAATAAGATAAATTCCAAGATTTTTATCGTCAAAATAATTGTCAGGTACTGTATTGTGTCGTTGTATGCTTATAAATTGTCCGGCTTGACGGCTGCTAACGCCTTTGGTTCTGAATTTTATGCAATTATTCAGAAATAAAGAAGAATATAATATTTCATTACGGCCAAATGAATATCTTTGTGTTTGGCTTTCGCTGCTTATGGTGAAAACATTTTTAATGTTTTGTTGCTTGGTTCTGTATTGATTCAATGCCAGATTTGAAGCGGGTGCATTCCCTCCTGACCCTTTCAGATTGCGCACATAATTATTATAATAAGTTTTTGAAGCAGTGTCTAAACTGTTATTTTGAAAATCAATTCTAAATGTGTTTGTGTTGAAATTGTGGCTATGTACCAAATGAGAAACTATTTGACCTTGAGAATCTTTCCCAGAAATATTTGTAAATTCGTATCGATTTAAAATACTAGAATCGTTATAAGTTATCATATTTCCTGCAAAATCAGGAATTCTGGTTTGAACATCCGCTGTCATGGATTCGTCCATAGGCATGCCCAGAAAAAAACTTTCAACAAGCCCCGGACCTGAAGACTCAGATAAACCAAACTGAGAAAGAGCGGGAGAGTTAAAGAAAGCAGATTTAAATAAATCTTTAAAACTTTCCAGTTTCCATTCATCGGTATATCTTTCTATACGAAGATAGCAATTATCATAATCTGATTCCGGAGAGCTTACGTGGTAGCTCAAAAGATAGTTAAGATCATCAATCGCTTTAAATTGTGCAGGGCTACTGTAAAAAATAGAACTTCCTCCTATGTCCCATTTTTGTGAAAATTTAGGACTATAACCCTCTTCTGGATTGAATGTTTTTTTAATTAAATTTTGGATGGCATTTCCTGTATCAATCCCACGTCCTTGATTATTCAGACGAATAATATCCTTTTCTTCAACATAATCAGAAGTTGTGAAATATACTTCTTTTTCTGTCATGATTTGATAAGAAAAATCATGAAAATACAGCTTTTTGTATTTTTCGTTTAGCTTATCACCCCGAATATCTTCTGTATCGTAAACGGTAAAAACAAATCGAAGATTAAAAACTTTCTGATCTTTTTCATTTATATTCCCTTTTTTTATAGTTCCGGGAGAAACTTCCGGCATGATATCCACAATCAAAAAGTCACGGGCGTCTCCCCGATACCGATATCCTTTGGATCCTGTTCCTCGCTGTGTTCCATCCATTAAAGAAGGTGTTGAATAAAAATTGGATTGAAGAGAATTTAAAGATTCAATAACATCAAATTTATTGTCATATATCAAGTAACCTCTGTGATAAAAAAGGTCTAGGTTGTCCTCCAAAAATAATGTTTTTATTGCAGACTGTTTTATGCGGACCACATCCAAATCTGGATTAAACAATAATATATTATATTTGTATAAAATATCATTGATTTGAACAACCTGATCATCATAATTTTGCAGGTTGGTAATAGGCAACGGCAAACTCATAAATTAACGTTTTTTTGAATTATGTTTAGTATGGTTGCTAGATAGTTTCTTCTTATAACTTTTAATTCGGTCCCCGGTTCTGCAAATTTTATAGGATTGATGATTTTATTTACAAGACATATGAACCACCACAAGTCTATTGTTCCATATTGTTCATAACTAATAGTTGTCCAAGGAACACGTCGATTTATTTTTATTATATAAAAAAATTGTTTATCGATATTTTCTGGAACAACAATATCATTTAAAATATTGTAAAAATATATAGAATTTGAATCTTTATATAATTTAAAAATATTTTCATATCTGGATGGATTCAACGGTTCCAGATCAGGTATGTTGTTTTGTTGTTGTCCCAGATCAATCATGATTATATGCCTCCCGTTGAGGTTACCGAAACAGGATCTGCATTCAAAGATGTATATAAGAAGTTTCTTGTTTCAGCAACCAATCCTTTAAGGGTTATTTGTATCTGATAACCGTCTGGAATGATTGTGTTAACTGTGTTTTGTCCTTGACCCAAGCTACTTTCGTCTTTGAAAGATATCTCCATGGGACGTCGGGAACCTACAAATTGCACTTCCAAACGACTCACATATGCATAAGGCATGTATTTGTGTCCCGGCAAAGAAACCTCATAAATTACGGGAGGTTCAATCAAATCCCGAGTAAAACGTATGGGGCGGTTTTGGTAAACCAGAAGATATATCAATTGCCAATTTCTCACCACATCTTTATAGGTGGCGTGACCTGTGTTCAGCAAAGGAAACGTAACAGTAACATCATCTCCGCTGTCTTGAAACTGATAAAACTTTGGTTTTTCTATGTATGTTCCCGGTTCCATGATATTCAATGCACCTGCCATACTTTCAGCCAATGCACGTGTGCCTTCTACAAATGTGCTTGCTCCTCCTGCCAAAATACCTTCTCCTATTCCTCCCACATTTTGATCGCCAAAATCATTGGATACTCCGTTTTGATAGTCTTCAAAATAAGGAAATGTGTATTCCCATCCAGTAGGTTCAGTTATGTAAAGACCTTCATACACACGCAAAACGCTACGAGCCGCTTGATTTTGTGGAAGACTAAACAATCCTTCACCCCCCAAGAAATTTCCAAATTTTTCTTTTGCAGCACCTATGGTGGCTCCCAACTTGTCGATGGTGCTACCTGTGGGTCCTGATTGAAGAAAGTTCTGAACTTTCTGTAATTGTTCACTAAGTTTACCTTGAGTAGCCGCATCCAAGGATCTTCCGGCACGTTGAACCAAACCTGTTTTATCAAACAATCCTATTGTCATGGAATTATAAGCTGCTTGAGCGATGAGGGCATTTGTTTTTAACCGTTTTTCACTTAAAGCTATGAAAGGAACTTCTTCCCGTTTTGTCAGCGGAGTATGTGTCCAGTAAAATCCATTTACAACATCCACAGGAAATTTGTCACCCACTCGTAATCTTTGAGTAGATCCGGGCGCTAGGGATGAATTGACAGAATATCCTGCTCCCACCAAAACAGGAGGTGCTGAATCCCCGGTTGTGTCACGTCCCTCAAAATTAATAGGGTTATCAGCAAACTTCCAAATGTCTCCTACAAAACTAGACATAATTAATCACTTTCCCGGTGGTGTCTTCTCATATCAAACACCGATGTTGATTGTGGAAAACTATTCACTGAATTTTGTGTCATTACGTTGTTTACAACATTCCTACTATTTGCTAATTGCTCTATAAGCATATCAAATTTTTGATTTAATGTTTTGAATTCACGGAGTTGATCCACGGCTATTTTATTTGTAACATTTCCTGTTTTGTTTAGAGTTTGTACTTGATCGCCAAACATTGAAAAAGCTTCTGTTGTGTTATCTTCTTTCAAGGAAAGGAAATCATCAAATTTTTGTTGTGTCAAACTTTCCTGACCTGAAAAATCAATAACTCGTGTGGGCGAAGATGCCACAGCAGGTGCAGGTGTGGCCATTTCAGTTACTTGTGATTCAGTTGCTATTGCTTTAAGTTCATCTCCAACCTTTTTCATAAAAGGTATTTTAGAAATTTTATCCGCAAGAGATTTTATCCCTTCAAATATCATGCTAAAGAAATTTTTTATATAACCGAAAACTTTTGAAACTAAAGATCCTATTCCTTTCATTAAAGGAACAGCATATCCAAAAACTTTTTTCAACATTTGGAATGCCAAAAATACCGGACCACCCAAAAGTTTAAGAAGAGGACCTAAAAACGGTCCTAACTTTTCAGATATTCCATTAAAAAACATTTTTATACTATTAAAAAACGGAACTATTCTTTTAAAAATTGCTTCTCTGAATTTTGCAAGATCGAATTTATCAAAAAACTGCATTATTTTTCCACCAAGTTCCTTATCAAACCAGCCCACAATCCATCCTACGATTTTTCCCGGAATTGAAATAACAACAGAAAGCAATTGATCTTGTATAGCTTGCAACCCCTGCAACCATTTTCCTTCCCGGAAAGGTTTAAATATGGCTTCGATTCGGTCCCGGATGGTTTCAAATTTAAAAAGATCCAAGCCAAAAATTTCAAAAAAATCAAAAAAGTTAAGCAATCCTTGTGTTAAACCTGTAATTGTTTTTTGAAGAAAAGATTTGTCACTTAATTTTGGATCTGTAAATGCCTGAACCAATCCAACAACAACTTCAAAAAGAGCCATTACGGGTCCCAACAATTTACCAAACAGTCTTCCTATTTTTATTCCTATTTGAAATGCTTTAGAAATTACTCTTATGTAATCTTCAAAAAACTTAAAAAGAGTAGGAAATGCTTTCATCATGAATAAAGGACCTTTTCCGCCCTCAAAAATTTTAAATATTCTTCCGATATTTTCGAAAAGTTTTGATATAGGTTTTATTATTTTTTCACCCAAAAGATTTTCAAAAAACTTTCCTATTTTTGTTTCTCTTAATGGTTTTAAAATTTCTAAAAATTTTGCTTTAATTCTTCCAAATATTTCTTTTATAAATTTTCCAAATTTTGTTTCGCTCAGAAACATTTTTAGTCCTTTTAAAATTTTTCCAATCTCTGCAATAGCACCTGTAATAATTCCAGCCAATAGTGCAAGCGCACCTAGAATCATTTTTAGCCATTTGTTGGATGTATCCTGAATTTTGGCAAATGTCGGGCTAAGAACTAAATCCTGAATTTCTTTTGTTTTAAATTCGGGACGACCTACTTTTTCCTCTCCTTTTGGAAAAACAATATCTTTTATGGATCTGGCAAGAATTTTGGACATGGTTTCCCACCGGCGTTTTTCCGTGGTGGAAAGTGTTGAGGAAAGTTTATCGTCCTCACTTATTATGGTATCGCCTTTTTTGTCTTCCTTTTTGTTTTCAAAAGAAGCCAGACGATCTACCGCCTGTGAAATGGTTTTTAAGAGATTGATCGTCTCATCACTTGTCATCCAAAATATTTAGTAAAAAAATACTTTTTAGACGTTGGAGAAGAAACTCGTATCTAGATTCAAATCAACAGTTTGCTCACCTATCTTCTGGCTGGTTATATTATTTTCCAAATTTTTGATATTTGAAATAAATCCCAGTATTTTTTGTACAAGGGAAGCAGTAAGACTTTCCACTGTGCGGATGTTCTGGGCTATAGTCTGTCCTTTAAGATCCAAAACTACTGGTTCTTTTTCAGTAAGTTCGATGGTTGTTATGTATTTGGCTATTTCCAATATATAAATTTCACTAAGAAGCTTCTGAATCTTGGAATCGTTCTCAAATTCAGCAGAACGATACTTCAGATAAGAATCCAGAATCTTATTTTCCTGCTCAATAGAAGGAATGTTGCAATTCACAGTTATGGGACCTTGGGTAAAAGTTTCTTTATATTTTATTTCTGTGTTTTTGTCAAAATTATCCAGTATTTTTTGAAGATTTACCTCTATGGTTTCGCCTTCCTTGTCTACCTTTTGAACTGGACCAAAAGAATGTACTCGAAGGGCCATAATGATCAGTGCCCGATCACTCACAAGCAGGTTTTTATCCTCACTATTCTCTAAAAGAATGCTGTTAACTACCTTTGGATATAAAAATGCAGCTTTGGAACCGGATGCAGCTGCTTCGATAAGATCTTTTTGTTGCTTTGCGGTAAGCGGTGTGAACTTACCATTCTCTTTTTTGCTGAGAATATAACAATCAGCCTTATCAGAACTTGAATATTCCTTTAATTTACTTAAAACCTTGTCTAAATTGACTTCTGCCATAAAAGTAATTAACTCACAATCTTATTTTTCAACACCGTTTTTCTTTTGCATCTCTTCTATAGTGTCTAATTCTTTTTTATATAAATTAAGATGCAGTTCTGCCTCAATTATTGTCATATTTTTAAGGTCAGAAAGGGAAAAACGCAGTCTTCTTATCAAAATATACTCCAATTCATAGATACTCATCAGGTCATAATTGAAAATCGACACAAGATATTGTACAAGAGATTCATTGTAGGGATTTAATTTTATATTTTTAAAATCTTTGATGTCCATGTCTTCAAAAAGACAGGTATTTTCAAAAATTTTTGTTATTTTTTGTGTAAATTTTATAATTTCTCCGGAAAAGCTGGCATCCAAATTTTGTAATATCTGTTCTTTATCATACTGATTTAATTCAGAAAAGCTTATGTAGTCTTTATCTATTTTTAATGATCTAATATTCCGACTTATAACGTCAAAATTATCGTCAGGTAACAAATTATGAGGTAATCCCACCGTCAATTCTATATTTTTATTGCAGATATATTGGTCATCACACTCTTTTATTTGTGAGGAAAAGTTTAAAACTCGATTTATGCTGTGCTTATACACAACCGGGCTGCCATTTTCATTTTGACCTTCTAATTTAACCGTATCACCGTAGCAATAAGAGCGCAATTGACAAAGAATGGCCAACATGTCCAACACATGATAGCTTTTTGGTTCCACTCCATTTGTATTGACAATATTTTCCACACACTTGGAAAAGCCAATAACATCGTTGTTTTTGATGTATTTGCTTATGGTTTTGCTTGTCAGGAAATCTATTTCTCGGAAATATTCGTACTTTCCTGTTGAAGGTATAAGAACCTTGCAAAGAAAACTTTTCATGTTTAAAAGAATCCAGCTACGTTATTGGGAAGATTGGCGCTTGTAAAGCTATTTCCTTGCTGGAACGGAGAAACATTCGGAATGGTTCCGTTACTGATGCGATTAATAATGTTAGGTAGGGCCAAATATAGATTAGAATGCACTGTATAATTGGTGTAAGTCCAGAAAGTTTGATATTTTTCATACTCCGTGTCGGGAGAATAGGTTAGACTTTGATCACTCAATCCTACAGGAACGCAATTATAAAAAGTCCAGACTTTGCGGGGAATTTGGCTTATTCTTTGATATGATCTTGTGTATTGAAGAATGGTTATTGTTGATTTTATGTTTCTCAGATCGTTTTCTCCGCCCTCACGAGCCACAAATCCATAATGACTTGCCAAAATTACCCATGGACGGATGACCATGTCCATGAAAGATGTGTTGGTTTCCCGAAACTCTATGATCAAAGGAAGTCCCGAATACCCTGTACGCTCTGCTGCAACTAATCCGGGCACAAATCCCCGGTTATTTTTGATTGAAAGATTCTGAACATCATATTTTTCGTTTGGAATGTTGACACCTTGTGCAAAAAGACATCCTAAAACCTTCTGATAAAAATAACTGGTAAGTATTCCTTTAGGTTGAGACACGTCCCAACCCTTTCTGGCACCGTCTGTGTATTCAAGATTTTGAATAATGTTGCTGGAAATGGCCCGAGGATAAGGATCAATCAGAACAACCCACTGGCTGTTCATGGGTATGGAACTGAACCAGCTTTCCATTTGCACAAGAAAATACTCCTGTGCACTGATAAGAGGTACACCCGGTATGTTGAATCCGAAAAGACTGGTTATTTGTGGTGCAAAAAGCGGATTTTGTCCGTTTGAAAGTCCCCGGACATTGTCGCTTAAGCCACGAATGGCATCTGTTACAGGATTATTAATGCTATTAACCTCCCCTAATATTTAGGGGAATATATTAACTTTGGTAGGTACGACGGAAATATTGATAAGCAACGGTCACTGTGAATGTTACAAACTCACCACCGTTGGTAATATCATATTCCAGCGGGCCGAGGGTACGAGGAGATACCCCGACCAGCTGGTATTGTGCAACGCGGTTCAGCTGATTGTTCAACTGAACAAGATCAATGACGGATGTTTGCTTGGCGGCAAAATAATTACCGGTGCTTGTGACATCATCAAACACGTCCCGTGTCCAATTCTGGAACTTTTGATAAAGCTGAGTGCTTTGATCACAATAGAATTCCATAGAATATGCTTCGCTGCCAGTATATTTGGCACTGCCCGGGATGTGGAAATCCAAACCCATATAAGGAACAGTCACTTCAGTGATTTCACGGCCGGGAAGTGTTGCTGTACGAACATAAACCAGATCATCTTCATTCCAGACTTGGCTGCTGCTGTCGCCGGGATTGATGTTGATTACACGGAAATTAAATTTACGAGCGAAATCGCGTTCAGTTACTACCCGGTAGAAATTTTGAATTGTCTGTTGTGTGTCGGCCATATAATATTATTTATTCTAAAGTTAACAAATACTTTAATTTATTTAGATCTGCAACGATTTCTTCCACAATGTTTTGGGCATCGGTATCGTTTGGATTGAGTATTTTGCAATTTTGTCCCCCTAGAATTTCTAAGTACTGGTTAATTTTTTGCAAAATATTTTCAGGCGAATGAGGAATAAGCTGAAGATTCAGAGGTTTATATTCATACTTACGATATCGTCCCAGAAGAGTTTCCACCAGCTTATCGAATGATTTTGCCAGATCTTTTCCTATTTTATCAAATGCTTCATGCTGGGCAAAACTAAAGGTTTGCCAATGAAACAGTTTGAATTGTGCGCTACAGTCCAGTGCCAATGTGATTATGGCTGTAGGATCGTAAACCGGTTGTTGATAAACTTTAATTACCTTTAACACAAGTATATTTATAATAAAACACCCCACTTTCAACAAGTGGGGTGTTCTAATATTTTATATTATTTGATTAGGATACCAACTCTTGGAAGTCCTGACCAGTTCTCGTGGCGTAGAAGTTGACCAAGATGAATTCGGCGGCACGTACAGGTTTGATGTAGATGTCCACCACAAGCTCATTTTGATCAATTACATCGGGTGTATTGTTTCTTTCGTCACATATGATCAGATAGTCATATACTCCCTGTGTATTCTTGGCCAATTCGAATATCGGTGTAAGGACGTTGATGACTTGAGTCCTTGTGAACAACGTATTCGGTTCGAACAAGAAGAACTTGACGGTATTCCGTGTGGCCACTTCCAGATACAAGAAGAGACGGCGCACGTTGATACGATCAAACGCACTGGGTTTCTTGAGAAGGGTCTTTTGACCGAAGATGACGAAACCTTCAGCCGGGAAGAACGCCACAGGATTCAGATTGATCTTGTAAAGTTGATCACGATGTTTCTGTGTGGGATAGATCGGAAGATCGTTTACACCTAGAAGAACACCTCGTGTAAATCCAGCCGGGGCGAACCAAGGTTGGAAGTTGTCATCTGTATTGGCCATGGCTGCACCGGCGAATCCAGAGAACGGCACCCATGTTTGCTTGCCCAGACCATCATCATACACCTTGGGGAAGGTGGCATAAGTACAGGCATAGCTGCTGTTCAGGAGACTGTACAGATGGCGGAGCGGCCAGTAAATGTGTTGGTTAAAGTTCTTGGTTTCATCATCCAGAACCTTGCTGTTCTCACCTTGTACAAAGATGTTACGCAGAGGATCAGCAATATACAGGTGATCTTTACGTACATTTTGAGCAAAGTTGGTGAACACACTGGCAACCGTGTTGTAATTTTCACGGATGGTGATTGCGTTACCTTCCAAAGCTTCATTGTTTGTCTTGAAGAAGCCATCCATATCCAGAGGAATGGTGTCATCAAAGATATTTGCGCCGCTAAGAGCACTCTTGTTGTATTCAGCAGCTGCAAATACTGTTCCAAGACCGGCTTCCAGAGTCAAGCTGAGATTGTATAGATCCGGATTTTCCAGAAGTGTTTGCACACGTTCCAGTTTTGTAGGAACGCTGCCAATCAGTTTGGTTGAAGCAACTGTGGAATCAAACGCACCGAAGCTGTAAAGTGCATCACCTCTGCGGATAATTCCGTTATTCAGCATTCCTGAAACGATTCCGCTGGGAGCGCCCACACGAGTTTCATAGGTTTGCTGGGTGTCAACAAATCCATCACTGTTATAAGGTATGGCAAGATTAGGATTCAGTACGCGAACCTTCTTACCGGGATTACCAGCGCTGTTTAGCCATGTTTGAGTGTTGCGATTGGTGATGTAAGGATTAATGAACACTGTCATATTGGGGCTATCATCTTCCCGTGTGCCCAAATAGAAGGTTACGGGCGGGCCGCCTGCTTCGCTGTTGATTTGACGCCAGTAGTCCAAGCTGCCTGTATAGCTTTCAGAAAGAACGTAATCCAGTGTGATGACATCCGGAGCAAATACGCTTTGACGTAGTTTAAACAATCCAACGATCAGTGTATCGTCGAACTGACGTGTGCTGATGTCGAATGTAGGAATATTTTCCATGACTTCACTGACACTGTTGCCCAGACCAAATTGTGTTGCGCTCAGAGGGAAATTCAAACGAGTCCGAGGAACATTCAGGAAGTTGTATGTTGTTTCAGACTGTGAATCAACAGTGCTGACACGATTGATTCCGTCAAACTGAGTTGCCGGATTCAGGTTCGTGTTATCAATCATTCCCAGATAATAACCTTCAAATTTGTCATTGATGCTGGTTTGAGCCTTGTTGAGAACAATCATTCCAGCGTTTGCAAGTTGGGTCAATTTGGTTGCACCCGTGTTTGTGAAGCTGAATTGTGTCGGTTCGTTCTTCCAGCTTGTGAAAGCTTCGCCGTTCAAAATGCTTTGATATTCAGCAGCATTAAGTTCGATTTGTGTGGGTTGACCAAGGAAATAGGTGTGAGCAGCCGACAAACCAAAACCTGTGTTGGCGGACACCAATTGATCGCCGTTGTAGTAGGAACCTTTATAGGATGTTACAGGATAAACTAGGGCTGAATAAGAATCGGTAAAACCTGCACCGCTACCGGAACCGTAGGGCATACGGCTGACAAGCACTTCGGCTTGGCTTTGGAACATGGCTTTAACAGTGTGATAAAAATAACGTTCAGCTGCATTTGTGGGCTTACCATAAATTTGTTCAAATTCACTCAGACTTGTGGGTTGAAGAATTTCATCAATAGGACCTTGAGGAGCAAAACCGGGAATCAAAACCGTTGTGGGAACGTTAATTACCGGCCGCAGGGAAAGGTCGATTTCATTAATTTCAACTCCGGGACTCTGAATTGTACGCTTTGGCATATAAATTATTTATATTTTTTCGGAACTTTTTTTGCCTTTATTTATATCAAAGTGGCAATGAACTGGGAAAAGCTGAATGTAAACGAGCTTTCTGCTTCGCTACTGTCCCGGTAATTGTAATTAATTCCACCCAATTCAACAGGTATGGCTCCGGTATAATCAAACTTTATTTTGTTATTATTATATTCATCTAACCCATAAACGGTTATGGTTGTGCTATAATCCCCTAATTTCGGGTTAGTATTAGGATTTCTGGCGTTGGGTATGCTAAGTTTTTCGTCATTAAGGAAGTTTAACCAAGAATAAATGAACCAATAATTATTAAACAAATTGTCCACGGTAAAATTAACCGCCACATTTTCATAACTGGGCCGTTCCAAACTGGAAGTTTTGAGTACCTGACCACCATATTTGGTTTCAACTTCAGGAACCTTGATAGTGGGCACTACAATACCATAAACTGAAAACTGAAAAGATTGCAGATTAACACCCCGATTATTTCTTTCATATTGGTTCAGATAAGGTTTCAAAATATCAGGAGGTGTTACCACCATGATAAATTTGTCGCGACGTGTCTTGTTGAGCATCGCCTGATCGTAAAAAGCAGCCATAGTATTATTTAAAGAACTTTCCAACCTTCTTTATCCAAATATTCCAATTCAACATCCCGTTCATCCCTTTCGGAATTTGAAAACATTACGGGCATGCTGGGTGTTTGATCTTCCCGGCCGCCAAATTGATAAATTATATTTTCATTTCGTTTGAAAGGAATAATGCTGCTGGGTCGATTATTGGTGTCCCGGCCCGTCACTTCAAAATATTTCTCAACCAATTCATCATTTAAAATAAGAAGTGCCATGGCCATGCTCATGACACAATCATCAAAATTATTTGCACCTTTTCGTGCAGCCCATGTTCCGTTCGGATAGCGGGTAAAGTTTTTCAATTCATCCAGTGTGATCATGTCCTTGAAAACAATAGCCCGAAGTTCATTGATCCAATATCGCATGTTGATTACTGCCTGATATTTTGTGTTTGTATTTGTGAATATTCCGGGCTTTTCAAAAGTTTTGCCATGGGAATAGCTGATGATTGGGTCATAATTATAATTTTCAAAAAGAGCATCCACCACCTGTGCTCCGCAATTGTTCCGCTCAATTAACAGAGGAGGATTGCCCCACTGAGCCAATATTTCCAATAATTTTGTTGTAAAATTATAGGGAGTAATGGTGTTGTCCCGGAAACATGCAACCTGACGAATGGCGCTCAGATCTGCCAAATCAAATATCTGCACCACGCTGCTGGCTTGTCCCACACCTTCAGCCACGTCTACACCGGCCACATATACTCCGTTCTTTTGGGGTTGTTCCCATATCTTGTATTTGCCTTCATCAAAAATAAAAAGAGGACTGCTGCAACCGCTTTTATATTTCTCGTAATCGTCCCCGTTCAGGGCAGATTCACCTTCCTGAAGAAATTCATTTCCAAATTCCTGATCAAAAAGCTCCCGACTACCCAGACTTTTGATTGTATCATTCTTCCATTTTTCATCCCGACCCGGCACTTCATGCCAATCCACCCGCTCAGTTTTCCAGTTGTTTTTGCCTTCTATGCCATCTGTGTATAACTGATAAAAAAGATTGCCGGTCCCGTTTGGAGTGCTGGCCACAAAGATTTTGCTTTTTTTACTGGAAGATATAATGGGATACACAGCAGACCAAAACGTGTCCACCATGTTATTGTCAATATGCGCCAACTCGTCAATGACCAACACGTTGACAGAACTGCCTCGGCCTGCGTCGGATGACGTGGTGCTGATGCTAATACGACTGCCATTGGCCAAACCCATGGCAGTTTTACCATATTCTGTCACTCCCGGTTTCAAATAATTCGGAAGATTTTCATAGGCAAGACGCACTCGGGCAAAAATTTCTTTGGCAGTTTCCTCTTTATTTGCCACCAAAAGTATTCTTTGATCTTCGTTGAAACATGCCAGCCAAAGACAGTAAATGGTCATGACGGTTGTTTTTCCTGCCTGACGACTGGACAACAAACATACAAAACGGTTGTCTCGCAAGCTGCGTAAAATTCTTTTTTGATAGGGATGTAATTTAATTTTGATGCGACCCACATCCAGATTGATGATGTAAAAATGATTTTCGGCAAAGTGCAGAATGTTTTGTTTGCACTTGGCAACTTCTTTGATCATCTCGGCGGAATATTCGAATTCAGCCTGAGAAGTGGGAAGATTTGGATTGCCCAAATATCTATCATTTGGTTTCATTCTGTATAAATACTTAACAGCGTATGAGCCAAAACAATAAATATATAAAGAAATACGGTATGCCTAAAAGTCGCGTAAAAACACTGGAAGAGATTGGAGCAGTCTATCACAAGATGCTTCTGGAAACCCCTGTAGTTCAACAGGAAACAGTTATTGAAGAGAAGAAGCAAAAGAAATTGGCGGATCCTAAAGCCAAATTTGGAACCAAACCCGGCAAAGGCGGCGTTCAAGCTTTCGAACTTGTTAAAGATAAAAAGCCTGTTTTGGAACCTAAACTTAAAGATTTTGCACATAAAGACAGTGGCCCGGATCTGAAACAACTCAGGGAACCAATTGATCCTAAAGTGAAGAAATTTACCAAAGATAACTACTTCGAACCAGAACAACTTAGCAGCGCCAATGAAAGTGTTGTTAACACAAAGAATGTGGAACTTATTGCAGACGAATTAAAGAAAGAAAACAAGAATGAAGCCTATGAACGTCTTTGTGAATACAAGACACTCTGGGGAAAAGATAATTTTGTAAACCTTCTCACAGTGGCAGCCGTCAATGGCCATACCGAAGCACTTGAAGAATTTTTCACTTTTGTAAATAAAAATACAAAAAATAAAAAGGAGAACAATAAATAAATTATATGAGTAACTTCGATAAACTATATGAAGCCGTGATGTCCGAGGACGACGTTGAACTTGGTATCACCGGTGCTCAATCTGGCGCAGCTGAAGTCGCCCCAGCCGCCACCGGTGAAGAACAAGAGTTGACTCCTAAAGAGCATCTCGCCAAGGCAATCGAGCTTCTGCAAAAGCTACAAAGCCTCGACCTTATCCCCGATCAAGCCGGTGGTGAGGAAGACGCTGAAGCAGCTTCCGACGAAGATTACGAAGCAGCTTCTGATGAAGACGCCGAAGAAAAAGGCGAAGACGAAAGCGAAGATGAGGATTCCGAAGAAATCGCCACTGAAGAAGTGGAAGCCGAAGATATCGGACACGCCCTCGTCAATGCTAAAAAGGGTCAGGAACTGACAAAAGTTTCCTCTGGCAGCAACAAGGTTGCCAGCACAGTATCCTCTCTTGCCAAGGGTGGCAAGGGCGGTGATGCCAAGGTAACTGACAAGGTAGGCACTGAAGGCGAAAAGGGCCACGCACTTGTCGGATCTGGTGTCAAAGGTGGAGCACCCACAAGCACAAAGGGCAAAGCCAACGTCGTGTCCAGCGTGATCAAGGGTGGTGGAAAAGGCGATCAAGACTTTTTCCAGTCCAACTGATTAAAAAAAATATAAAGAAAACCCCCGTTGATAAGACGGGGGTTTTTTTTTGACTAAATACATATATGCCTTTTGAATATCACAAAAACCTGAACAACAAGTTTTGGAAAGATTTTATATTAAATGAATCTGTTGCAGGCAAGCTTGTGGATATTGCTTTGGATTTTTACAGGAATTTGAAAACAAATGCTCCCCTAGAAGACATAGAATTAACAGGCTCTCTTACAAACTACACATACACCAACAAAAGCGATCTGGATGTGCATCTGCGCATAGATTTCAACAAGGTAAAAGCCAAACCAGAACTGGCCAAACAACTGTTTGAAGCAGAAAAATACAAATGGAATTTGAATCATGATATTGTAATAAAAGGTCATCCTGTGGAAATATATGTGGAAGACACCAGTGTAAAACCGTATTCAACCAAGCCTGTATACAGTCTTTTAAAACATAAATGGCTTCAAAAACCATCCTATAACCCACCAGAAATAGATGAACAAAACGTTAGTAAAAAAGTACAATCATATCGGGAAGAAATTGATAATCTGCAAAAAATGCTGAATGAAACAGATTGTAAGATAGTTTTGCGTCAGATTCATAACCGGGCAAATTTTATCCGGCAAAAATTGGCAGACAACCGTAAGGAATGCATGCAAGATAAAACTGTTGTCTTCGATTTTTGTATTGAAAATCTTGTGTTTAAACGTCTTCGCGACATGGGATATCTGGACAAATTGAATGATATCAAACTGGAATCTTATGATAAAATGTTCACGGAACAAACATGGAATAGCGGTCTTCAAACCATGTTCATGAGTGATATGATGGGTAAGGTTAAAAAGAAAAAAGATCCACGCCATATGAAGCCATTTATTCGTGATCCGGGAACACGTAAACATGTGCAAACCATACCCAACATGCATAAAAATCTGGACAAATTTCCCGAGGTTGGAATGTTGAAAAAAACAAAAGGACGCAAAATCATCAGTGAACCTCGGGCCCTGCAAATAGCCCGATTTTATAATATAAATTTAAGTGAGAAGCCATCCAAGCTGGGAAGGTCCCCTGTAAGTATTAGAAAACAAAACAACATTTATGTACTGGAGAGCTAATGAGTATTGATCGTTATGTGGGTCCCGGGTGTGTTTCGGTATATCCTTACACATATACTCCCAGTGTTCTTCGTTTTACCGACAAGGAAAACAATGAATGTGAACGGGAAGTAATAGGTGATCAGATGCGGGAAATCATAGATCTTTACGGTCAAAAGGTTGCTTACTGGCAAAATCCTTATAGCACACTCAGCGCTGACAACATTTACGGAGAAGATCCTACCCGAAATTGGCCGCAACCTCAATACATTATCATGGGCATCAAGCTGGACGAAGACAATCTCACCCTAAACAAATTTGGTTTTGATGCACAGGATTACATGACTGCCATGGTTCATATCAGCAGCTTTTATGCAACATTTGGCCCCGGCCAAGAACCAAAAAGTGGAGACGTTCTTAAATTAACAGAATATGGAAACGACCGTCCGGGCGACCGCGATGGTAAATTGTTTGAGGTAACCCAGAGATTGGACAGTGAAAATAGCAGTATCAATCCGTTGGCCGGTCATTATGTGTGGCTCCTCAAACTGAAACGTTTTGATTATAGTGAAGAGGTTGATTTGCCTAATGAAAAGGGCAGCATACAGGTATTGGACAATACCGGATATGGCACCCTTTCCGCCACTGTCAGCGGAGAACAGCCCCGAGTAACACGTCCGTCCACATTGGACGGAAGCGCACAGGAAGTCACCAAGAGGTTTGTGTTTGATTACTCAGGAACAACCAACGACAATGTGTATGGCACTTATGATGTGCACAATGACTGATCACGCTCGCTGATTTCTTCTTCCTCTTCTTCCATCTGTTCCAACCGCTCCAAACTGCGCTTTTTCTTCAGAATGTGCATATTGGCAGATTTAGTATCAACCCCAAATTCATGATGATTCACCTCGTCCATCATGGTTTCAAACCGGCTATCCATGTACTTCTGCATGGCAATCGGCTGGATCCAAAAATCATCCGACATGTTCACGTTCATTTCTTCACATTTCTTTTCAATCAAATCAATTGATTCGATCAAACAAAGCCAGCGGGCAAATTCAGCTTTCTTCATTTCCACACGGGCCGGACGATTGTTAAGGGTCATTTCCAATGAAATTTGATTATGGGTCTTTTTCGGATCATGTGAACTGTTGATCAATATGGTTTCTTGTAAAATTTTATATTCTTTTTTGTTCACATTCAGCTGGGCCATACGACCAAGGAAAACCATGGGAAGTGTGAACATTTGACCGGAAGTGGAATTGTTGGCTTGCTTTCCGATCACATTTTGGATGTCATACCATTCATCGCTGGTCATTTGCACTCGGGCAGAACGACCCTGCAAATCCAAATCCAGAATAATGTTTTGAGTGTTATTAATTTCGGGGTTGAGACTGATCGTGGATGTATTGTTGAACATATGCAGCCAAAATACAGAAAAGCAGAGGGACGTCAAGCTTTATCTTAAGTTCACTCATGATACTGAATGCGGCTGATACAGATTCATAAATTTTATGCACCACAAAACTTTTCCGGTCCAAACCTTCTGGTTTTTGTATACTCAATTTTTTATATTCTTGAAAGATTTCATCAAAAAAATCCATAATGATGCGTTCTGAATCATTCAGATTCTTCTTTTTGGTCCGAAATATTTTATATAAATTATAATAATCTGGTCCTTTTTTAATGAAAAAATTAGCAAGCTCTTCATCAAACCCTTGCATCCAGTTTTCATTTTTTACTGTGGAAAGTGGAACAACGCTGCTACTGGTCACACTTTTGGCAATTTGAAAAAGAAGATTATTATTCATCTTTCAGATTCAATGGAAGGGCATCCAAGGATTGGGCAACTACCGGTTCGGTATTCAGGGCAGTACCAAGCTTCACATAAACAGAAACCTTCTTTTCACATTTGGGACAATCATAAATTGTTCCTTCCTGAAGATCGATTGGAACAAAACATTTATGCTTATCCATGCATGGGCAAGTAAGCTCAAATCCTCGTTTGTTATATTCCTGTTCCAACTCCAGATCCACTTTTTTCAGTTGAAGACCGTAACGTACGATTGCAAATTTCCTGAATCCAAAATCAATTGCATATTGCAATCCCACTGAAAACAATGATGCAAAGAAATAGGGCCAAAACCCCGAAACACCCAACGAATACAGGATGCCGCAGGCAGCAATTGGAAGACTTAAAAATATGAATATTCTAAATGTCATTAGCCCTCTAAAATTTTATTTAGAGGGTCTACGGTTTCTTCAAGTATCTTCTGGGCTTTTTGTATCTTTTCTATGACTTGTTCCAATTGAT
>Ga0172367_10000945_pt1 | contig 43730 bp, 28 predicted proteins | sample Lak10m_FD_114542 | JGI IMG/M metagenome (GOLD analysis project Ga0172367, IMG submission 114542) | Freshwater microbial communities from Kabuno Bay, South-Kivu, Congo - kab_022012_10m | ecosystem: Environmental > Aquatic > Freshwater > Lake | place: Democratic Republic of the Congo: South-Kivu...
CCACCGCCACCCGATGCACTTAATGTTGTGCCCGTTAATGATAAACCTGAACCAATTGTAATTTCTTCAACGTCGCCTGCGCCTGCACTAGCCCTACCAAGCAAGCGAGATGCCGCGCTAACATTCTGAATCTTTGCATAGGTTACTGCATCATTATCAATTGTCCAAGTAGCACCAGAACCAGTTACAGTTATATCGCCTTTGTCTCCGTCAGATACACCACCACCACCTCCGCCACCTAATACATAAGAAGCAGTTGTAGCAAATGATGCAGATAAAGATTGGATAGCATAACTTGCACTACCTTGTAAAGAACCGGTGATTGATGTTGCTTGTAGTGATCCAGATATTATAGATCCATTTGATGCCGTTACAGACGCAAGGTGTGCCTGACTTCCACTAACAATTATTTTTTTCCAATTAGACAACAGGAAACTCCATGATTTATATGAATACTGCTATAAATATATGGTTTTATGATTTCAATAACTTTTCTATGTGAGGTTTTACCATATCAAATGTTATTGATTTTGTGCATTCAAACTGTCTTTGAGTTCCCTTGTGTTCTGGACACCAGTTCCAATCTCCTCTATCGAAAAGATGTTTAGCAAAACAACCATGACATACATCTTCATTTATTATACGAATAATATCAGATTTCATTTCTTGCCATGATTCAGAAAACCCACTTATTAGTATAGTTGGAACATTTAGAGCCCAAGAATACCAACTCAATCCACTTCCCAATCCAACAAAAAATTTTGCACCTTGCAATATAGAACCAACTTCTTCAAGTGTTTTATCTTTTATTTTTATTACACCATCTGGTTGTTTGTTACCCATATACCCATCGGGTTCTTTTGACAATAAATAAACATCATATCCTTTTGATTTCACATAATCAACCAATTCTTGCCATCCAGTTGTATTATTCCAATACTTTGCCTGTGCGGTTGAATTGGTTGCAATACAAATATGTGGCACATCATTTTGATGTTCGGTTACATTTTTTATTTTTGGTTTAATTTCAACAAAATCCAATCCCAATATATCGGATGCAGTTTGTTGCAGTGGTATTTTTCTGAAATCTGTTTTGTTAAGATTCTTATTAAAAGTATCACCGTCATAATACCAACCAATCCTATATGATGCATATAAATCATTGACAATTGTTCCAGGATTAACAAATTCAATTTCAGGATATACGTCTTCAAATAAATGATTCAAAAATGTTGAAACTACAACTTTACAATTCCATTTTTTTCTAAATTCCTCTGCATATGGAATCCATGCAACAGTATCTCCAAGTGATTTTGAATCAATTATTATGTAAACTTTTTTGCCACTTGCATCGTATTTATGTTCATATATCAATTCTTCTCTTTCAAAAACTCTACAAATATATTCTTCAAAGTATTTTTTTGAAGTTTTAGACCAGGTATTTGAATTTACAAATGAAGTATATTCTATTTTACCTTCAGAATTTACAAATTCAACTCTGTAATTTGCATTCATAATTGAATTTATTTCCAAGTAAGCACCATCAACAAAATTATTTATTATATTTGATGTTTTTCCTTTACGAATTATTTTTTCATTTTTTATTAAATTATCATATATCATAATTCACCGATTAAAGAAAATTTTGAAATCTATATTGTTTATTTATCAATTCATCTTTTGATTTCTTATGTATAACGATACAATTTGGGTAGTAAGATATTGAACGTATGAATAAATCATTTTTATTATTACTATAATCACTGTTTACGGAATGATTTAACTTATTAAAATAATCAACTATGTTTAAGTGTCCAGTTTCATATCCATAAATCAATGTCTCTGGTCGCCAATAACTACATTCAATATCTTCTATTACATATACCCCACCCCAATCTAAAAGATTTTGAAAAAGATAATAAAATGATTTCAATTGATGACTTGCAACGTGACTACCATCATCAACTATTATTTGACATTTTGGTATTCGTTTTACTATGTTAGTTAAATCGTTTATATTATTTTGATCACCAATAAATGTTTCCCCTCTTTTTGATTTATTTTTTTTAGTTACACCCATTCTGTGTATTTTAGCGAGAGGCAAAAAATTTTCCCAAACAGATAAAGAATTTTCATCATCCAAACCTATTTCAAATAAATTTACGTCTTTTGCTTTATATTTGGATAATACGGTTTCATAAATTTTGTGATATTCATGGGAAATTCCTTTATCACAATTAAAGGTTTTGCATAATTCTTGAAAAGATAGTTTTTCATATTTTTCAGATTTAGATAAATCTAACATCCCTTCTCTATTTAATTTATTATTTTTTTTGAGAACATTTATTGATTGTGTAAAAATTCTGCAATAACTATTTTCATAATGTTTTTGTATTTTTCTCTCTAATATATTGAAACCACTACCATCAGAATAGTATTCGTCTATATTTTTATATTTTTCAAAAAATGATTGTAGTGTATTTATATTTCCCGAAAAAAATCCAGTATTATATGATACATCAGAGTATGCACTATCAGTCTGTTCATAAAATACAACGTCATATTCTTCTATCAAATTATCGTGTTTTTTTATAGTTATATCATCAATAACATAATCGTAATTTACAATATGAACATTGTGTTTTCCTAAATTTTTTGCATATCGTAATGCATTTTGAATTAAAGTGTATACTGCATACCCATGTTCATAATCAAATTGTTTATAGTGTTTTTTTCTATTATCATCAATCCACCAATAATTGTATTCTAATCCATATTTTTCAAAATCACTGTTAAATAATAGTGGATTGTTTTTCGTATAAAGAACATGGTCACACATCGGTTGAATGTCCACATCTACCATATAATTTGTGGATAATAATTTTTCACCATCAATTGAATTTATACAATCCATTAAAAGTTTTTTTCTATAAATCGTATCTGCATGTGCAAGTATTATGGTTAAAACATCCGATTTATTTTCCATTGATAACGATGTTTTTATTTTTTTAATATCATCATCTATATTACCGGATATGTAATTTACAATACCATCATATTCATCACCATATGATTCCAACTTTTTCATAAAAACAGGAAGTCCATATGACAATGCCTCTTTCACAACCAAAGGATTTAATTCAAAATTTGATGGAAAATAAAATATGTCAGCCGCTTTGTAAAACAAATCAACATCTTCTCGTTCACCGTGCCAAATACAATTATCTGGAAAATTTCGCATTATTGGATCCCAATAATCTCTAAAATTTTGCGCCTGATTTCCAACAAAATGAAACTTAATTTTTTCATCTTTCATTTTTCTAGCAATATCAATCAATTCTTTTTGATTTTTTCCAGAAGTAAATAATCCAACATTTAGCACATGCAAATACGAAGAATCAAAATTCAATTCTTTCTTAGCATCATCTTTATTGTAAGAAACTGATGTTATTGGATATTCCCATATATCACACATTTCTTCACCAAAAACATCAACAAATTTGGTTTTACTCCAAGATGATACCAATATGAATTTATCCGCAGTGTAAATAATATCGTTTGGATTTGTAGTTGAGGAATGTGTTGTTACAACTATATTATATCTTCTATTATCGGAATATATTTTTTCCAAATCTTCGTGTGTAATGAAAGTTTCAGGTATCTCTTGAAAATGAATTACATCTGGATCTATAGATGAAATTATTGCATGAATGTCATTGGATGAATTGGATAAACTATAAAATTTTTCACCAAGTAGATTCGATATTCTATTTCTTTGAACTGTCAGTATTCCACCTGTAATATCTTTGTGTTCTAAACAATACACATCGTAATCATTTTTCAAACTGTCAATTAGTTTGAAAGTATATTGTGGCAAACCACCCGTGGAAAGATGTGGCACCACAAACAAAACTTTTTTCACGAAACCACCTTTTTGAAATTAAAACCTATAATCCATATCTATTTTTTATTACATCAAAATTTTGTTGAACTTCGATTGAAGACAAAATCTTATTATACATTCGGAATATACTCATCTTTCCATCAAAACCAAAAATTCCACTATTGTTCGGGTTTATATCACCTATAATCAAATTAGCAGCAGTATTTATATTACCAAAATTTCCAACATATGTGGGACTGTCTTGAACTTCAATACCATTTCTATAAACTTTACTACCACTACTACCAACCGTGATAACTATTTGTTGCCATGAGTCAGTTGTTGGCGATGTTACCCAACTTAATTGTGTTGGTGAGGTTGTTCCAATTCGGAATGTATATGAACTGTTTGTAAAAAATCCAACATAACCATTTGAATTTATGGACCTTTTTGAGAATAACATATTAGGTGAACCAACTCCTTGTATAGTTTCAATTCTAATCCACATTTCTATTGATATGGCACTCATATCATCCAATGTTGAATTATCCGATATTGAAAAACTATCAACTTGTCCAGTTAATGTTATGCTACCACCATTTAGATCAAAAGAACCACTTTCATTTGTAGAAAATGTTGGTGTCTGAACAAGGGTTGCATCATTTGAATTATCGGTAAGGTCTAACCAATTACCACTACCAATATATGAATACGCATCTAAATTAAGAACTAATGAACCAGTTGAATAACTTTGAGTGGTTTCTGAACCAGTTTGTTCTGTTGGTATAGATTGAGTTAGTATAAATGAACCAACACCACCGGTGTTTTGTATAGTTAAACCACCATTACCGCCAGTATTGATTATTTTCAAACTCATTTTACATATAACTGTTGAAGTTTGTAAACAAGGTCATACACAACTTGCACTTCTTTCCCTTGGAAAGTGCATTCCGAAATGAGTTTCAATAAAAACTCCAACTCCCCCTTTGAAAAAGGAGGAATTGGAGGTATCGGACTATTTTCGTTATTTTCTTTTTTAATCAATGCCATAATAAAACTCTTTATTTTTTTCATAACAAATATACAAAATTTTATGAATATATCCAAATGTTTCCTGAATTACTATCAACAAAAATTGTTCCGTATCCAGTAGCACCACCATAAACAGGATTAGAAGCAGGATTTGCATTTCCTTCTTGTATCACACCCATATAAGCATCCGGTGCAATAGCAGAGCCAGTTGGAGATAAATTATTTTGAAGTGCCCAACGGTCTGCACTGGCATCAACACCGAGAGCATATCCTGTTGTTGCACCTTGTTGAACAATTATACCACCATCGGTATTTCCATCAGAACCAGATGCAAATAATGCAAATTGGTCTTCAACTGTTAAGTTTGTTGTATCTACTGTTGTTGTTGAACCATTTACAACCAAATCACCACTAACAACAAGTTTATTATTTACAGTTGTTGTTGAAGCACCACCACCTATATTAACCGAAGTTGCACCAGTTGTTCCAACATTGATAGTTGTTGCAGTTGAAGTTGCAATGTTAAATGTAGTTGATGTTGTTGTAATATCACCACCGTTTACAGCCAAATCATCATTCAATGTTAATGAAGAAAATGTTGGACTGTCTGTTTGTTCTAATCCCAAATCAACAGTCGAACCTGCAACTCCATTTGTTGTGAGAACAACCGTACCTTGTGATGATGATCCAAGTGATGAACCACTAACTGTTCCGGTTGGTAAAGCAGACTTTACACCATTTGTAAATGTTGCAGAGTTTACATCAAGAGTAATGTTTGGTGTACTACCTTCACCACTTGTTGCAGATGATACTAAAGCACCGGAAGCAGATACAGATTGAACATAATCACCTGTTGTATCTGTTCCAAGAGCAACAGAATTGGCTTGTATAGTTGCAACACCTGTTGTTGGATTAACTAACACATCACCACTAATACCGGCATATGATGATGAATTGAAGAATGTTTGCATTGATGCAGAATTAACATTTAGTGTTTCACCACCAACTGCGGATAAACCATCACCCGCAATATCAGTTAATAAATTTGATAATGTAATTTTCTTATTACCACTTGTTGCATCACCGGCATCATCATTTACAAAAAATTTGTCTGAACCTGCAAGTGTTGTTTTTGCAGTTGTTGGGAATGATGGTGTTGCTGTTACACCGACCAATCCACTACCATCGCCTGTGAATGAACCCGTGAAAGAACCAGTCAATCGGGTATCAGCTTGTGTTGGTTGAATTTGTTGATTAGTACCGACTAACACACCAACCGAAGCGCTAACCGCTGCTAATTCGGCTACACTACCCGATACTATAAGTTTTTTCCACGTTGCCATTTAATTCTCCAAAATTGAGTTGTTTATATGAATAAATATAGATTACTTCCTGAAATCACTAAACTACCAGTTGAACTTATCATCGGTAATTGATTGGTAGATGGTAAGACAAAGTTACCTTCAACAGCAAGACTTCCTGTTATATTAGCAGAACCAGTAAATACTAATGTATCTGCATCAAAAAATGAGCTACCAGTAACAGACAATGATCCAGTAAATTGATGTGTGTCATCGAGAGTATCACCAAACTTTGATGATCCAGATGCATAAAGAGTTTGTATATTTACCACCGAAGATGAAACCACATAAGTTCTTGCAGTTATAGTTCCACCTACTAAAAGATTTCCGTCAAAATTTGCATTGGTTGCATAAAGTGTATTAAATCTTGGTGAGTCACTTTCGGCTAAACCCAATACACCCCTCTGTCCAGATCCAGATACTATGTTTGTTCCGAATAAATGTGATAGTGTTTGTATAGAAGATGAAACCAAACCACTCGGTTTGTTTAATATATTATTCCAATAAACACTACCACTTAATTCACCTTCGGTTACAAATCCCAAATCTTGAATTTGTTGTGAAGATGAAATAACACCACCACCGAATATACCACTAAAAAGCGGAGCAGTAACAGTTCCTTCCGATGTTAGTGATCCACTTAAAAATAATGAACCGGTAAATTGGTGAATATCATCTATTGTATCACCAAATGCAGTTGATCCAGATGCCTTTATAGATTGTATATCAACAACTGATGATGATATTATGTATGTTCTTGCTGTAAGTGTTCCGTTAATAAAAGCATTCCCACTTAATGTCAAACCACTAGCAGATACAGTTCCAAAAATAACATCATCTGATATTCCTATCCCAATAGAGCTTCTTTGATTTGATGAAGATATTATACCGGTGTTTTCTAAAATTTGAATGGAACTTGATACGATTCCATATGGTTTATTAACAATGGTTTCCCAAACACTTGAAGTTATGAATCCAAAGTTTTGTATTTGTTGCGATGATGATATTGTTCCCTCGGCAACAAGATTCGTCAAACCACTACCGTCACCAACAAATCTACCGTATACTGATCCAGATACAAATACGGATCCGGTAAATTGGTGTGTATCAAATATATCGTCACCAAATATGTTTGAACCACTACTAAATGATTGGGTTACATTTATTACGGATGATGAAATAATCAATTGTCTAGCAGTTAAATCACCAGTAAGAGTTAGGTTATTAAATGTTGGTGAATCGGTTGTAGCAAGACCAAGAACTCCTCTTTGGGTAGAACTCGATATTACATTTGTTCCAACAAGATGTGAAATGGTTTGAACGGATGATGATACTACACCATTCGGTAATGATGCCGCGCCGATATTGGTTAATTGTGAACCATCACCCTTAAAATAAAAGGCATCAACAGTTCCAGATACGGCCAATAAAGTAACAAGAGATCCAGTTCCGTCAAGTAATGTTGAATCATCAACAGGATCTGTTTGAAGTAATCTATAATACGACTCGGAAACAAATAGATTGGTTAGGTCTCTTTGTGTACTTGGCAATTATTCTCTCTCATTAGTTCCAATATAAATATGGAAAAGATTTTTTATCCAATAACTATTACCCAAAACTGAAAACTATCAGGAGCAGAGTTAAATCCTAATGTTACATTATCATCATCATCAACTGTAACTACATATTGTTTTTGAGTATCTGCAGTATTAGCATAAGGATATATTAAATCACCAGTTAATTCCTCCCTCAAGTGTACCGAAACATTGGAATCATTGAGATTGTGTGTAACTTGAAATACTGTATTTAATCCATCACCAATTCTAACACTATATTTTGCTGCACCAGATGCACCAGAAGTTCCACTAGTTCCAGATGATCCAGGTAATCCAGTAAAACCAGAAGATCCTGAAGAACCACTTGTTCCGAATGTTGTTCCTGATGATCCCGAACTTCCACTAGTTCCATCGGAACCAGATGTTCCACTTGTTCCAGTTGTTCCTGATGTACCACTTGTTCCATTAGTTCCAGATGTTCCGGATGTTCCAGTAGTTCCAGATGTACCAGATGATCCTGATGTTCCGTTTATACCGGATGTTCCCGGTAAACCACTTGTACCAGATGATCCATTAGCTCCACTTGTACCACTAACACCGGATGTACCACTTGTACCAGATGATCCCAATCCACCAGTTCCAAATGTTCCACCATCTATTATAGCATTCTTTATTGTAACTTTACAACCATCCCATTTAATATAAGATTCACCACACGTTCCAGCACAACTTCCAGTTCCATATGAACCTGATCCAAATGTTGGGTTGTATGACCCACTCCATCCTAATAAAAAATTAGATGATTGACCTAAAATAGACATATTGAAATTTGGGGGCGTTGCACCAAAATTAAATAGAGATCCACACTCATTTATCATGTTTATACTTGCATTAGAAAATGAACCACTTGATTGATTATATGGATTACCGGTATTCATTCCCCAACCAAAATTGCTTGATACATTTGGGTATAATAATGCCTGGTTTATTCCACCGTAACCAAAAGATTGTATTGCCGAGCCAGATGTTTGTGTTGATCCACTTTGTTGTATATTTGCAAATAATTGAACACCACTGGCACTATAAGCAGAAAGAAATGTTGAACCAGTTATTATATTATCATTACCGTATATGTAATAGTTTCCACCTTCAACAAAAATGTTTGAATCTATTGATGATAAATTTGATTCTTTTAATGTATCATTGAAGTATTGAACTTGAAAATCCCAGTATTCTAATTTATGTTTCTGTTCAAACGGTATGTAAAGCTTTACTCGATTTGGTGTAAATCCTGGATCTAAAACTTCTTTTATTTTTATGTTTTGTAATACGGTGCCATCTTGTATGAAAAATCGCAATATGCCGTTACCGTCTCTATCTGGTTCTATTTGTATTTGATGTTTAGATTTATATCCAGGATTTTCATTGTTAGTTACATCAATATATCCAAGTTTTTTGCCATAGTCATCTGTGTTTACAAATGCACTTCCTGATAAATATATTTCAAGTCTTGGTGATTCTTTTTGATATAAATTATCTTTCATTAGATAATCAAATTCCAATACATAAGTTGTATCTCTATAAAAAGAAGAAGTTGTTTCAATTTTTTGTTGTAAGATTGTTTTTTTATTTGGATCTAAAATTTTATCAGATGGTAAAATAGAAATACCATTTAATGTATTGGTTGTTGTATTGAAAATAACACTTGATGTTGGAGCGCCGTTTATTGGTATAGTTTCCCAATAGTTTATAGCCGATACTGATTTTGATCCAGATAAACCGGCATTTCTTAAAATAATAGGTTCTTCAAATGTTCCAATTTCTACATTTAGAAAATCACCATCGTCTTTCACTAAAACATTCTTTGGTGGAACATTTCCATCATATAATAGTTTGTAATCTGATCCAGGTTCAAGTGCACTTTTGCCAAAAACCTTTACACGTGAAACAACTCCAGATGATGGATCCAACCCATCAATGTTCAATTCAACATAATTGTTTATATTTTGTGTTATATTCTTTTGTGATGCATTTGCAGGATATTCAATGGTATATGGTTGTAAATTTGAATCTAATATGGATTGAAATTCACCATTTGTTCCAAATAAAAAAAGTTCATCATTTAGTCTCAAAGTTGATGAACCGATTACATCAACAACGCTTGAAGTATATGATAAACTTGCAGTTTGGAATGATACTTTTGGTGTATAACTTTCATTTATATTTGGAAAATATATTATTGATCCAACAATTTTATCATTAAATGATCCATTAGATACGAACAATAGAGGTTTTCCATTGTAATGGGAATATAACCCAACTCCAGATTCCGTAATAATTCTATTTGATGTGAATTTTTCTTCTATAATAGAATACTTTTTTTCTCTTGCAGTTATTTTTGGGTTTTCTAAAAATATAATAGGTGAGTCGTTTCTGTATCTTGCATTTATAGAGTAGTTGTGGACATACTTTATATTGTTTTCAACTATATCAGAATCTCTTAACGGGTTTAACGAGGTATCTACCCTAGATGTTCCCATGAATGTTATTGTGCAATTTCCAACTGCAACGTCACGGTATACATGAACTGCAATAAATAATTTGTTATTATCATCTTGATAATTGATAAATTCATGGAATACTGCCTCTCCGTCAGAATCAAGAACTTCTATTAGAATTGGTCTTGATTTTACAAGATTTTTATAGTTAGGTTGTATATTAAATAGATTTTTTCCGGATGTAAAGTATTCTGGCAAACTTAATATGTTGAAAAAATTTGGAGAATTTTCCTGCGTATCAACATATGCAGTTTGTTTGTTTATTAAATCGCGTTTAATCCGTCTGTAATAATTCATCCTATGTCTCTATTTTAGAAAAACCATTTTCTTTTTTAATCTCAATGTGATTATCAACCATGTCACGAACACTATCTATGTGTGATATAAGTATGACAAACTCAAATTGTGTTTTCAAATACTCCATGAACAGAGAGAAGTTTGCCATAACTGTTGGATCAAGAACACCCAATCCTTCATCTATTGCAATAAAGTTTGGTCTTGGTAAAGACGAAACTTGTATCAATGCTGTTCTTATGGCAAGTGATGAAATAAATTTTTCCATACCACTTGACAATTCTAAATTCCAAAAACGGTCATCGTCATATACTATGTATGTATTGATACTCTTTCCGTCTGTATCAAATAGAACTTGGAAATCAACCACATTTGCCAATATATTATTTGTTTCTTCCTGAATACTTGGCAAAGCATTACTTATCAATTCATACGGAACACCGTTTCTATTTACTGCTTTCAAATAATAATCGTATGCCTCATATTCTTTTTCAAGGTCTTTCAACTTTCGTATAGATACTTCACATTCGTCTATTACTTTCTCACTAACCTTTACATTGCCATTATACTCTAAAATACTTCCATCAATCTTCTTCAATTCAATTTTTGATAGATTATTTTTTTCATTTTCTAATTCATCAATTTCTTTTTGAATTTTATTATTCTGATTGATTGCGTCCTCATTTTCTTTATACTTTTCAATCTGAATATCTATGTTACTTATTTCATCCGTTATCTTTTTCTGTTCTTCTTTTGCAGAAAATATCTGTTTTTCTATCGAATATATCTGTTTTTCGTATTTGAAAGCACTATTTTCAATAGAGTGTAATTTTTCCAATTCAGAATAAACGGATGAATTTTTTGTAAATTCTGTGTTCAAATCATTTAATTCAAAATCTAATTCATCTCTGTCTTGTTGAAATCCCCAAATCTGTGATTTTGCTCTTTCTGCATCCTTAACAAATACATTATTTACACAAAACTCACAGTTTGGATCATACTCATGGTCTTTCAAATTATCAATTTTATCTTGACAATGTTGAACTTTCAACTTTACACTACGCAAATCAGCTTCAAGTTCAGTTATTCTGTTACGAACAATGTCAATTCTTTCTTTTCTTAACATCAGAGTTTCTTTATCAAACTCTTTCGATAAACCAAGATACTTTGAGTGTGATGTCTTAGCATCATCTAATTCATCTTCTAATGATTTTATTTCATTTATTAAATCATTATACTTTCTATCTAATAAATATCTCTTATCCAATAATGATTGGACAGATTTGGAAGAAAAATTGTCTCCAATCGGAATTAGTTTTTTATTCAATTCTGAAATGGAAACCGTTAATTTTTCTATTTTTTTCTCAATATAACCCTTTTGGTCAGTTGTTTCTTCCAAAAGTATTTTATTTGCCTTATGAATACCAATGGCATCTGATAATCTCGTTGAATGGTCTTGTTTCTTAAACTCCTTGACTAATGCCTGCAGCCCCTTTACTTCATCCGTAGCAATACTGTTTAATTCCTCGAATAAATTTAAGTCAAAGAATTGTGCCAACAAATCCTTTCTGTCCTTTTGTGCCTTATCCACAAAGTTTGTATTATTACCTTGTAGTGACATTGCAGTTAGGACAAAATCATCATAAGTTCCAATATACTTCCGTATGGCGTAATTAGTTCCGTCACGGTCTTCGCCGTTGAGTGATACCAAGTCACCGTTTTCTTCACACCAAAAATCTACATTAACTTTTACATTCCCTTTCTTTTCTTTTGTGGCAACTCTCTTTATGTAAAAGTTTTTCTCACCAATCATAAAATGTAATTTACATTGAAAGTTATCTTTCTTATTATTTAGAACTTGTGCTGCCTTGAATGTTCTTGAGCATTTGTCAAATAGACAAAACATAATTGCATCAAGAACAGAAGACTTACCACTTGCATTTGGGGCAAACAATCCGTATATCCCATTCATTCCATCGAATTGTATTCTGTTACCCTTTCCATATGAAAACATATTTTCAAATTCAAATGAAATTGGTTTCCATATAAGGTTACGGACAACATCACTTTCTGATAATTTAGTGTTTACATTTCTGTTTATACCTCTAATCTTTTCAAGTATATCGTCTGTTACTGTAAACTTATCATTTACATAATTCGTAATAAGTTTGTTTTGATATTCAACATCACGAATTTTACCAATTGGATTTACTTTTGTTTGAACATTGCCATTACTTGAACCAACAAGATGTTGTGTTCTAATATCTATAACATTCGTCAATGACTTTAATTCAGTCATTATTTGATTTACTTCGGAATGTGGTGTGTTGGTTATACGCAAACGAATTGAATTATTCTTTGTCCACTTTGTTGGCAACTTTTTAATCTTACCGTTTTCAACATCAATCGTATGATAAGACCAATCATTTTCAATTTCAATAAACTTTGATTTCTTATTCTTAATATCCCATTCAATAATACCGTGAACTAAACCTTCACCGTAGTTTTGTTGTATGAGTGAACCTGCATAAGCAAACTTACCATCAACATCAAGATATTGAAACTTGTGAATATCCCCAAACATACCATAGTCGAACCCATCAAACATTTCAATCTTTACATCATTGTGTTTCATAAGAACACCAGTATCGGTTGATGCCCTATCAACCGGTCCGTGATATAATACTATTTTTGCTCTATCACTTTGAACATCATTTGATAAAATAAAGTCTTTTGGATTTTCGTAAACAGAATTAAGAACAAAATCAACATTCTCCAATGAGTATACACCACTTTGTTTTAGATAAAATAATTCATTCATTTCACCATTTATCAATGAAACAATAGGTGAAAGTGCATCCATTCTACTCATGTTATTTAAGTTACAATCGTGATTACCTGCAATCAAAATGGTTGGTGCAATTCTGGAAAGTGTATCAAGAAAATCAGTTACCATATCAACCAGTTCTGGCGTCATGTCTGTTTTTGCATGAACAATGTCACCTGCAAGATATATGATAGTATTTTTATTTTCTTTTACTTTATTTTCACAAATATCATAAAGTTTTTTGAACACACTTCTATATTCATCATGTCTTTTTAGATTACGAATGTGAACATCAGCAATATGTAGTATGGTATCAACACGGGAAAGTCCGCCTGCCCATAATGTTTCTTTAAGCATACAATATCCTCTGTTTAATTATATCATAACTGTCTGTTGGTGGTGTAACTGATTTCAAACTTGAAAAATCCTTGAAACCCATTTCATTTATATCTTTACTTTGCATTTGAACTATTGATACATTTATACCTTCCGATAGAATTGACGAAGATATTTTTATAGCATCCGAATAAGCATCATTATCAAGTGCAACAATTATTTTTGGTGGTTTGCGAAGTAAAATTCTTTCTCGAAGTTTTGGTTGAATTATTTTGCCAAAGAGTGGAACTACATTATATCTGGCAGTAATTGCATCAAATACACCTTCAACCAATGTTACTGGTTCATCCCAATCAATAAAACAATCAAATCCAATAACATCTTTACTCCACTTTGGATTTTTATATTTCAACATATCTTCTTCAAATATAGAACGAGAAACAAAAAAGTTTAGATTGAAATTTTCATCATAGGATGGAACAATAATTCTGCCAGAGTAATTACCATTAGGACAATATCCAATACCATAACGCAATATATCTGTTCTACCAATTCCTCTTGATTTCAAGTAACCCAATGCCTGTTTCATTTGCATCTTTACTTGAATATCCTTTATTCTTGGATATTCATATAAACGAATAAACTCTTTTGGTAAAACTAATTCTTCTTTTGTTTCGGTCTTATTATTGATGTATAAATTTTTGGTTTTAAGGATTTTGTTAAGGTCATCTAGGTATTGTTTACCAGCTTTTAATTTTTTGAATAGTGAAACTATACTTCTACCTTTAGCATTACTAACCCAACAATGCCATGGATTTTCACCGTTATTGTTTACGGTTAAATCAATTTCAAGTTTTGGTTTGTAATGACTGATAAAAGGTGAGAAGAACGAATAATTGTTGCCAGATGTCTTTCTACCTTTACCGAGAACTTTCTCAACAAGAGATAACAAATCGTAGTTTATCATAACCACACTTTACGGAAAATAATACTTGTAACAAATATAATAAAAATTTGTTACAATTACAAGCATTCTTTTAACCATTCCTCTGGTATTTCTTTCTTTGCCCAATGCCACCCTTTCTTATCACAGTATTGAGCATAGGTTGTTTTACTACCCTTGTATAATTTAGCATTTGGATTTTGGAACACAAACCGAATGTCTATATCAGGATATTGTTGAAATATCAAATCAAATTTTAATCTGTCTGTTTTTACCCATCTGCCCTTTGTTTCAATATACATTTTGTTTCCATCCATTTTGTTTAGAACAAAATCTGGTGTATAATTGTGTTTGGTTTCTGGTTGTATGTAGGATATTTTTTCACTTTCGTAACTGAATGATTTGTTGTGTTCTTTCAACATATCGTTTACATTATCTTCCAAACCACTACGAAAACCATGTTTAATTGCAACTTGATTTCTACGCATTACATATCAAACCTTACAATAACATTCATATCAACATCGTCTCGTTTTTTTATAGCATTTGCTAATTTTGCAACAGCAACCAAATCATTTTCTCTACTATACAAACCAATAGTCGTTATGTATGGTGTAAATGCAGAACCTGTAACATAATCATCCATAAAAACCGTGTTAATATCTTTGTCTCTCCTAACAGATGGATTCATTGTATAATTAAACTCATTCTTCTTTATTTTGCATATAATCTCATATTGATAGAAAGTAGCTGATCCTCTAAAACTACCAATAAATCCATCGGATGTTCCATTGTAATCGAAGTTGCCATTCTGACCTAATAAAGCATTTTTATATTTTGGTCTTGGATCAGAAACAGTTACTATACCATTTTTGTAAAATATATTACCAACCCGCGATGTTCCATATGCATATCCACTATTGTAATCATTATTTGCCAAATGTTCTATTTGATCCTGTGTTAATGCATTTGAATATATCCGTATTTCATCCAATGATCCAGAAAAATTGTGATTATCCAAACCATTACCGCTGATATAAAAATTGTTTTCGTTTTGAACCGTAAATTCCATTGTTTTTTGAATACTTGAATCTAATACACCGTTTAACCAAATTTGAAAATTACTACCAGATTTTTGGCAAACAACATGATACCAGGTATTTGGTGTTAATGTTGATGATTTTACTTCTGCTATTTCTATACCAGAACTTTGTTGGAAAGAAATTTTATGAATATCTGGTGATGAATTGTTATGTAAGAAAATATCAAATGGATATTGATTTGATTTTCTTAAAAAACTACCTGCAATATAATCAAGAGTCGATTCATTTAATGTATCAACTCTACGCATTGTATTTTTGTTGAACAATGAATTGTAAGAAGAAGTTGGATTATATTGCTGATTGGGTATTTTTATCCAAAAACTAAAAGCAAAATTTTTATTTTTGTGAAAATTAAATCTATTGTAATTTTTTACCTCAAAATATCCACCTTCCATTAACGCACATACTCCGGTTGATTCGGATGTGTCTGTTGTTGGTATACCAGGAGCATAATTTATTAAATCATTATTTACAATTTTAATATAATCATGCGATGGTGAACTATCCATTACATAGTTTGTTCTTTTATTTACAAAATTATATTCACGATATTTTTCATTAAATCCAGTGTATAATAATAAATTATTTATAGATGGAAATTTTGTATCATCAAATGCGGTATCTCTTAAATTACCAAAAGAATCATCCACTAATGTATAGGTATAAGAAGATGAAACGGAGTTGTAATTTGTAACTCTAAATGAAGTTCCACGTATACCTTCACCAAACATATTTAGTGGAATTATCATAAGAGAACTTGATTCTGCCAAGTATGTTATTGTATTATCGTCAGTTGCTTCCACTGGTATTTTATCTATAAAATAATCTGTGTAAAAATTATGATCAAGATAATACCACAAAACTTTTGGATCTAAACTCTGTGTTGTAAATACCCTTTCATAATTTGAAGATGATATAGTTGCTATATTACCAAAGTATTTATGATTTTCAGGATACAATACTCTATAAGTTTGCATTTTCAAATCTGAATAATTTTGTAATGGAATTTCATGATCTGTTCTAAATTCCCATAACTTAAATGCTTGAAATGGTGATATTGTATAATCACCATGTTTCAATTGTTTGTAACACAAACTTAAAGTATTTCCAACTTGAAATGACATTTTAATTTAACCTTACTTTTACTTGAAACACATATTCTTCGGTGTCTTTTTTTAATATAGGATTTTTTAATTTTCCAATTGCAACTAATTCTCTCCTATCGTTGTAAAGACCAATACTTGATACATAAACTTTTGGTTCTTCATAAAACCTTGAATATCTAATTATGTTGTTACTACCACTACGATATGTAATGTTATTTGAATAGTTAAAATCATCTCTAGATACTCTACAAAAATATGTTTCACTTATTGTTTCTTCGGCAGAACGAGCATACCAAGAGCCAGGATTAACTCTATATGTAGTTGGGACTGCAGAAGAACTAATTGAAACAAATAACTTTCGTATATTATCACCATCAATGGATGATGTAACCGTATTGAAAGAACATGATTGATCCAAAACAACACCGTCTAAAATAATTATGCCTTTTCTTGGAAAGATTACACCCCAAGCATTATCTTTACTTTTACCATGAACGCCCTGATTTAATGATCCAGAAACTAAATAATAATAGTCTTTTGTATCTTCATGTTCGGAGTAGAAATTATCACCATCACCACTATCATCTATCAAAGAATAAACTACACTAGATGAATCATTTGCATAAAAATTACTTCCGGTGTTTATTGATTGACTTGGGTTAGATATAATCGGTGATAAATGTATTTGTATATTTCCAGGATCTATTCTGTCCTTAAACAATTCTTGATTAAAATGTATTGCATAAAAATAATCACCGTTTATTCCATTCTTAAATGGAAATTTTCCAGTATCTCTATCCAAACATTCTAACATATATTTTTTATACATTGATTTTGCTGGATAAGCGTTTGTATATTGATCCAACATATATGATGAACCTGAACCTGATATGTGCGCATATGAAATATCAAATTGATAATATGCGCCGGATTCTCCTTCTATTGCATTCAATATGGGGATATAATACTTCGAGTGTAGACTATTTGTAGATCCAGTATGAAATGTTGTTAATCTCTCATTATCACACTTAAACAATGGTTTAGTATTATACCTAAACATTGGACCTGCGTAATCATCTGGTTTAATTATACGCTTATATGCAAAACTTTGTCTATTAAATTCATTTGGCAAAACATCTGGTGATGATGTTATCACTTGCGGAGGAACTACAAAAAAAGTAGGATTACCATTGTTTATGACAATACTTATTCTATCTCTTGACGGAAATCCACTTGATATTTGAAATAAAATGTATCTTTTAATATATTCCAATACAAGCCAATTTATCTCCATACTTAATTTGGATGACATATATTATCCTCCAAAAAAACTATAAGCAATGATTGGCAATTCTACACCGTATAATTCAAATATCTCCTCAATTCTGCCTCTCTCTTTTAATATAACAGATCGTTGGTATGGATCTTCAGTAAATGTATACGGATCCAAAATTACTGGTAGTTTTTTCACCCGTGTTGGTAAATCCACATCAATATATTGTCTTATTTTTTGTAAATTTGTTTCAATATAATTTCTAGCATAATAATTTGCAAGTGTAAGTGGTTCATCAACTTGACTAACATTGAATAGTTCATTTGGTGTTGAACTAGAACTTGTAATACCCATTATTTGTAAAAATAATTTTATAGCAGCATCATTTATATCATTTGAATTTATTATTATAGGATAATCTGCTAAAAATGATCCAGTTAATGCATTAAGTATTTCGGTTTCAGATCTTATCATATTACCAATTCAATCTAATTTTTATCAAAATATCATTTGCTCTTGTTTTTTTAATAGGTTTACTCAATTTAGCAATAGCAAGTAATTCTCTGTCATTATTGTAAAGACCAACTGTTGTTATGTATGTCATTGGATCATTATAGAAACAATGATTTTTTATTCTACCTTTTTCATCTTGGTTATCTTTAACGTATGTTGGGTTGTTACTATAATTTGCATCATTAGATTTTACTCTTACAAAATAATGATTTGTAGTTTTTTCTTTTACATTTCTTGCCTTCATTGGGTGATTAAAATTATTTGCACCACTTATTGCAGTAAAGAATTTGTAAGAATTATCACCATTTATATTGCTACCAGTTACAGTATTAAAATTCAAATAATTATTTAGTTTAGACGCATCAAGAACAATAAACCCGAGATTTGGATATACTTGACCATAGGTTGTTGCCATTTTATTATTTAGATTTATACTACCGGTTCCACTAATATGTGTTCCATCATTCAAACTTCCACTAACAATATCATATGTGTAAAAAGGATCATCTGCACAAGTTTCTGGATTATCAACTTCATTTGAATTATCAATCAATCTTAAAATTTTTTGTGATGATGATACGGCAACATTACTTCCGGTGTATACATTATTTAGATACGATGTTCCATTTAATTCTGCAAGATTTATTTCAAAATTACCAATATCAAGTTTATCACTCAATCCATCGGAATAAAAATTTATCACATAAACATCATTTGAGTATGATGCAGTCCCATCGGTATAACTAACAAATTGTTTTTGATCACCGTCAAGTGAGAGTAATCTATATTGAGAGTATATTGCCTTTGAAGGACTATCACTTGCCTCATATCCACTTGCCAATGATCCTGAACCCTGCCAGTGCCCATATGTTACTGCAAAATATGGTGAACGATTACACACATCACAGTCTGTTACTTGATAGTAATACTCTTTTGATTCTGCAGATTGAGCGGAACTTGTATGATAACATTCAAGTGATTGTGAATAATTAAATAATCCATAGATTGTGTTTTTCTTTACACCAGTCAATACATCTGCACCAAATAAGAACGGATGTAAAGTTTTTTCTGGTTCGGAAACACAATCTGGTTTTTGTCTAACATTTGTTCCAACAGATTGACCAGCTCTCAAATTATATCTATTTGTTGCAGGTGGTGGTTCTGGATAATCAATGGCATTTAATTCTTTAACAGGAGCAAATTCAGTAACCATGGCACCACCATTTATTGTCATAAATGGGTGAGCATATTCTTGACCAGGATATACCAAATAATTATTAAAAATTTCTGCCTCTTGACATCCACATGGATTTGTTAAATCCAATCTCCATGCCAAAAATTCACTAATTTTTTCAGGAAGACAAGATGTATTTGTTTTATCATATGATACATTATCATATGCCTTAAATCTTCCAGTTGATGCGTCTATTATTGGTATTTTTTCAGCTTGAACTGTGTAAAAATATCCATCTGGTGTTCTTGCAAATTTATCAACTTGGTTTTCATCTTTAATATATGATAAATTAAATGCACCAGCACCGTTGTATAATCCGTCTCCCAAATCAACCCAAACTACATCTGGCGCCTTCGGTGCAGTGGTATTTTCTACTAATTTTCTTCTTAAAAACTGATAAGCTTTTGATGAAGGTGATTTGTAATCAATTTCAACAATTTGACTTTGTAATTGTCCATTTAGACCAGCAATTAGTTGGCTACATACTATTTTAATTTTATATTTACGAAGTCTTGTGACACGCAATTGATAATTTTTTTCCAATCCTCGAAGACAACTTTGTCCAGGAATTATTACAGGATTTACTGGATCTAAATTTGCCAGTGGAATATAATCTACATTATTATTCTGAGCATAGACGGAATTATACCAACCCTTTTCTCTAATATCATCATATACAACAGATTTACCAGTAGAATCTCTAATAAATTCTGCACCAGGAGAACCTGATATTTTTGTTACTTTACCTTTTAATATGGGATAATCCAAATATGCCATATCATTATCTGGTTCCATTTTTTCTAAAATGATACTCCAGTTAAATTCATCCTCACATGGTCCAGTTGGTCCAGGTTTTGGTCCAGATGGACAATTTGTTATAGTCCCGGCACATCCGTTTAATCCCAAACCAACAAATCGTTTATCCAAATCTTGATTATGTGGACCAACATATCCGGTCAAATCACTTGATGTGCTACTTTTTATACTAGAACCCTCAACCAAATAATTTTTCAAACTTTGGAAGATGTGTTCTGCAATATGCATTGGGGTTTTTATTTGATAATCAATAAAAGGTGTATAATTTTTACCCTTAATTGTTAATGCACGCGATTTTATACTATCCGATAATGATGGTAAAACAGAAATACCAAAATCTGATTTTTTCATTTGCACAGGACCATTGCACAAATCTTCATATCTTTCTACAAATATAGGCCGTCCACTATTCAGTAAATTTGTTAATTCATCTAACACAATTATTGGATTTAATGGATCACTACCAGGAACAGCAGCAGATGCATTTTTTTCATAAAATTCTTTTATTATAGCATCAATATCAAAATAATGTTTGTATGTAAGTTTTCCAACACCAGAACTCAATGATCCGTCAGGACATGGTTCCACCTTCCATGAGGTATCTGCCCAAATTGGTGTTGATGATAATTGAGTTACAGTTTTATTATCACAACATCTAAAAACAGCAAGTGACATTCTACAAGGCGTAACTTGAAAGTTATTTACATTCTTTTTAGCCCAAGATGGATCATAATCGTATGCAATTTTAATGTGATATTTACAATCATTTCTTATTGGATCTATATTTGTTGTTGGTGCAGGTGCAGGGGGTGGTGCAGGTGATGGTGCCGCCAATCCTGAACTAGAACCTGGTTGAGAATTTGCAGCACCAAGCATTTTTTGTAAAAAATTATGAGGATATAGTGGAATTGACGGTTCTGGATCCCTACCTTTCATTTCTTGAAATACTTGATCAAAAATTTGTCCCCATGTTCCAGTATATTGTTTATTGTCAAAAAATATAGCAGATTTATTTTTTTGATCATCCATCCAATTTCTAAATGAAATACCTCGTTGCCATGCATTAGATGGAAAATACTCGTTTACATACAAACCTGCAAGAAATGTTATAGGTCTATAACCCCAATCTGGTTTTATGAAATATGTAAAAACGTCATTAGGATCACTATCAAACCTTACCTCTACGTCATACCCATCAAAGTAAAAAAGATTATCTTCCGCTCTTTTAGCACCTGGAAAGTAAATGTCTTTATATGCAGTTAATGCAGCTTCAAGTCTTGTAAGGTTTGGTGATTGCATATTTACAATTATAGTAGCCAAACCTTGTTCGGTGCTATTCTCGAAAAAAGTATAATCTGTCATATTTTACCTTAATAATCTAATTTTATTTTAACAACAATTTCACGATCAAATGTTTTTTTAATAGGTTTACTCAATTTTGCAACGGCCAATAATTCGTTATTGTTATCATACATACCAATAGTTGTTATGTATGTGGTTGGATCCTGAACAAAATATCTCTTTATTGCGTTTGAACTTGTTACGAAACTTTTATTATTTGAATAATTAAATTCTTCCGAGTACATTCTTGCAAAATAATAAGTTGATGAAACTACCTCACTTGTTCTACCTTGAAAACCAAATGAAGATGTAACTGCCATAGCACCACTTATTGATGTAAATAATTTATACGCAGAATTATCACCCAAAAATGAAGATGTAGGATTAACAAAACTTCTTGATGATGTAAAAGATGCGGAAGCATCTAATGCTTTTCCATTTAATACAATTATGCCATTATCTGGATAATATATTCCCCATGGAGTTGTATCACTTGTATAAATCCCGTCTGTTAAACTTCCACTTCTAATATAGTATGTTCTTCCACCTTGTTGTGCTAAATCCGTTGTTGCCGTTCCTGAATCATCTATAAGCTTTATTATTCTATTTGAAGAAGATGTTTCTCCAGATGCACTCATTTCAACTAAACATAGTTGCCATGTATTTGTGTCCATTCTATCTTTATACCGTGAACGATTTATGTTTATCACATAAATATGTTCGGATGTTTCGTCATTTGCAAATGTAAATTCGTTTACTCCAATTGGCAAAAGCATCTGTTTATATTGTGAGTATATTGCCTTTGTTGGATAATCATAATCGTCTGCAATGGAACCAGTTGAAGATCCACTACCTTTGGAATCACCATATGCAATACTAAATTGAACTTGTGCATTTTGTGCAGTAGATTCACTATTGTAAACTTCATAATAATATCGTTTAGTGGCAATAGTTTGTTGCGAACTTGTAAAAATTTTTGTTAAAACAGTTGCAGAATCAGACCATAATGGTGCACTAACCAATTCTTTATTTGAACTTATGGCGTTAGACTCAAATCTTTTGTATACACTATCTGCCATAATTTTTAATACTCCAATTTAACGGTAATTGATAACTCACTATTGAAAGATTTTTGTATCGGTTTACTTAATTTTGCAATAGCAAGTAAAACTGAATTTCCTGTTTCGTCTGGTCCATACAATCCAATAGATGTAATATAAACTTTTGGATCATTTTTCCATTTAGTATTTTTTATTTCACCTTTACTAATTAAATCTTGTTTTACAAATGTTGGATTATTACTATAATTTGCACTTGCATTATTAACACGGATAAAATAGAAAAGTTCGTTTTTAGTTTGAACCCCTCTTGCAGTAAATCCAGATGAATGATTTGTATAACCACCACTTATTGCTGTAAATAATTTTAATGAATTTTGACCATTAAGATTACTTCCGGTAACGGTATTGAATGAAGAACTTAAATTTAATTTATCAGCATCTATTAGTATTATACCCTGACTTGGATATACTTTACCATAAGCATGTGGTTCACTTGGATTGTAAATACCATTCGTCAAGCTTCCACTAACTAAATTTCTTGTAACTGATGTATCTACTGCATCTTCATTCGTATCATTTCCATCTCCAGAATCGTCTATCAAAGTTATTACAGTTCCATTTGATTTTACTTGCACATTGCTTCCGGTGTGAACATTATTTACCTTACCACTTCCGCTCAATTCTGCAATACTAAATTCAAAATTACCTGGATCCAATTTATCTCCGAACTTTGAACGATTTATGTTTATGGCATAAAAATGTGTAATTGGTGTAGTTGATCCCGATAGATAAAAATTACCTTCATCACCATCAAGACATAGTAATTTATATTGAGAGTAAATTGCTCTTGATGGGGTATCATCCAAATCACCACCAACATTCAATGAACCGGATCCACTAACATGACCATATGCAACAGAAAACATTTTTTCATCATTACATGAAAGAGATGCAGATCCCCAAATTTCATAATAGTATTCTTGTGATGCAGTATTTTGAGTAGAACTGGTAAAAAATGTAGTTAATGTAGCAGTATTTGGGTTCCAAAGACCATACGCATAACCTTTCGGTTTTCCTTTTAATGAAGACCCAATTAGATATTTTATTTCTGCCATAATTGTTATCCAAATTATTTATTAAAACTTTTTATTCTTAAATTATGTTCCCGATACTATGGTTACTGGTATAACATAACGAGAACCGTAAGTATTATTTGTAATGATAATTTTTGTAGATTTTCCAATAAGAGTAGTTGCATTTGATGGATTAGCAAATACACCGGTGATAACACCAACAGAAAAATCTGCAGAGGTTTCTGCACTAACATGATTTGGATATGTAATCGATTTACCAGACATACTCATTTGGTTTCGATTTACAATCTTTTCTAAAAAGAAATATGTTGCATCCAATAAAGTAATCGTATAACTTTGGTTACGTTTTCCGTCATCAATACCATCCAGTAACCATTGTTTTGTTTTTAATGGTATAACTTTTGTGGATTGAGTTCCCAATTCATTTTGCTTAAACTCAACTGCAGTAGTTCCTTGAGTATCAATATATGGAATACTTTGTGATCCAGCGTCAAGAGTAAGTAACTTATATTTCATAGATTGTGTTTCATCCGGAACCGGTTCCGTGATTGGTAAGTTTTCTATAACTATACCCATTTTTGCTTCACCAAATGGATGATTTTGATTCCATAAATCATAATCAATTTCATCATCTGCAAGAGCAAATTGTGTTATATTGAAAGCATTATTTCCTTTTGCTAAAAGCTCTCTACCTTTTTTAGTAAGAATTGCTTCAACCGTAACAACTGAATTGTCTAAATATCCCATTGTAAAACTCCTTAAAAAACTATTTGTATTAACTATAAATATGTATCTTTCTATAAAATATGTCTAGTAAACAACCAAAATTCTATGATTTACAGAACTGAATCGGTAGGTATATCATAAATAATAATTGGGTTTGAATCATTTTGTTCATCATATGAGTTGTATGTTGCAATTGTTTTTATGTATGTTATACCACCACTATTTTTACAACCCTCATATTGTTGCCTTCTTTTTCCAGAATTATGATTATGTGGATTGGTCAAACTGGATGTAACATACTGAAAAGAACTATATGTATATTTTTCATAATTGTCACCAGAGTAGTAAAACTTAAATCCACTATAATAAGTATCAGTAGAATACTTTTCTATTTGTTGAAAAAGTGCCTCTGTTTTTTCAACTGCATTATCTGTGTAATACCATTTTCCATAATTTATAGTGTTAGGATTGATTCCAAATTTTATATTTCTTCTTGCATAAGTATTTGTAAAATCTCTTTTTAATTCAGCATAATCAATATCAAGTGGTTTATTAAAATACCCAAACATTGTTTGTAAATTTGATATTTTAGTATCATACGATGTAATTATACCTTCAACCAATCTATTTGATGCAGAAATTATTGCATCCTTTTTTTCAAAAATTCCACCAATACTTCCAGTTATAGGTATTGTCATATTTTGAAGTTGTGGTGTGACAATAAATTTTGTTACAAAATCCATATCATCTTCAAGATTTTGAGTGTCAGCTTCCATTTCTGTTACAATTTGTGTGTCTGATTCAAATTCATCTGCTTCACTTGGTATTTCTTCATCAAACCCAATAAATACTGTTCCATTTATTTGATTTAATTCTGTTGTTACAATACCTAATTTTGACAATTCACTAACATCTTTTACAAATTTTGTTGGCGGTTCAGCGTAAAAATCTTTTGCTATTTTTACCTTTGATCGTTCAAGCACATTTGGTTCTATAACCAAACCTAAAATTTCATTTACACGAGCAGGAAGAGTTTGTCTAATTTGATCAAAAACGCCAAAATCAAATTTTGATATTAAACTAATATATGCATTAAAATCATTTCTATTATTATACTTTTGCCAATACTCACGAGCAAACCATTTTAATCTTGTATATTCTTCAGCATCAACATTTGAGTAATCACCAAAATAATCATCTATCCACGTAGAACCTATTGCCTCATATATGTCTTCATTTATTATGTGTTGTGGTGAAAATGCAACCATCAACTTATTTGAGTCTTGTGAATACCTATCGAATGCCGTTAGTGTAAAAGTTTCATCTTTTGATAGAGGACCTATAAGTGAAGCTGAATCTATACGGACTTTTTCTGCGAATGGTGTATCTATACCAACTGATGCAACTTCCATGTTATAGGTTTCGGTTATTGATTCAAACGAACTTGATGTAAAACCATATAGATATGCATTTTTTGATGATGTTTGAAATGTATTTTTATTTTGATTTGGGTGTGAACTAAAAAGACTCGTTGTTACTGCCGTATCAAATTTTTGCCAAAACTTCCATTGTCCTTGTAAATCATAGTAAGATGAAGTTGCAGTATTTCCATTATATGATCTAGGTGCAATTACATGGTTATCAAATGATGCAGAATTTAATTGTCTTGTCCAATATCTTAATTCAAAAATAGATCCAGAAAGTATTTTATCAGTTTGTGGATTTGATCCAGAACCTATGTATAAATCACCATTTGATGCCCAAGCATTGTTGTAACTAGAGCTTATACTTCCAGTAACAACAATACTTGCACTTCTTTCAACCGCAATTTTTCCATATTTAGCAGTTTTTAATATAAAATCATATTTTTGATTTACAGATATTGAATCATTTGAAGTGCTTCTTTGGATCATTATATTCAACGGAACATCGTCAAATAGATATTCGTCTGTTATAGATGCAGTTGCATAATTTGTTCCATTGCTTAAATAAAAATTAAGACTTCCTTTTTCAATATCAGTTCCGTCTTTATGGATAGTAACAAACCAATCCAATCTACTACCAGTAACTTTTTGTAAAACGGTTTGTATAGGATCATTAGTATATGAATAAAGATCCTCAGGTTCCATTTTCCATCTAAATGTTAGAGTATCTGGATATTGCCAATTGCCATCAGAATTATTTACTTTTTCCCAAGGAACACTAACATAATGTTGATTTGTTGGTAGTGGGTAACTACCTCTAAAATTCAAATAATATGTATGTTTTTCCCATTCTGCTCTTGGTTTAATTCCCAAATCTGCATTATCTGGTCCACCAAATTCTCTAATAGTAAGTATTGTTTGTGGGATACCGTATGCTGCTAACAACGCCTTTACTGAACGAGCGGTTCCTTTTGTTTTATAGATATATGGCAGATTGTTAAATATACGTCTCCATACTTCTTTTGTTCTTTCTTCATCACTCTTTGAATGTTCTTTACTTACAGTAGTTCTTCCTGTCCATATTGGTTCACCACTTCCACTTAATCCTAAAGCATATTCCCACAATTCTTTTGAAGTAGATCCTTGTGATAAAGTCCATCCTAAATTTTTTGTTGCCTCATATATCAAATCTTGTGATAACCCGTCTCTTGGATTTTCAGTTCTCAAATTTTTCTTTAATATATGATCAGCATAATAGTAAAGAATGTCAAAATGTTGTCCGATCATTCTAACAAATGTAATGAATTGTTCATTATCTTTATTTTCAAAAATATGTTCTGGAATTGATTTATCAAGTGAATTGTAATTAGACATATCATAATCAGTTGCAATGTCTAATATATTATTATACCAATCTTCAACTGCACTAGATGTTGTGCTATGAAGATTAAACTTACCCTCTTTTGTTAAAAGATGATATACGCTAGATGTTACTTCATATTTTGGAAAAGGTTGTATTGGTGCTGATGACTGTGTTGTATAATAAAAACTTGATGTTGTTTCATAATATAAAAACTTCTCAAAATCATCAAATCCAGAAACAACTTTTTCTCTCAACAATTTTATATTAGTCTTATTAGTGTCAAGTGAACCAGTATAAGTTTCAAGCAATGATAATTGTGAATTGTAATTTTCTATTAACTGAATTTTGTAATAAAAATTTTCAACTCTTTCTTCTGCAGATGAATAAAATATAAAATTTTTGAAATCTGTAAAATCAAGGTTTAGTTTTACAATTGATCCAGAATCAAGAATATATTTGTTTAATAATTCCTGTGATGTTTGAACATTTGTTTGTAATAAATCATTCCAAGATCTATAATCGGTTTCAGTAGACACCCAATGTGCAGTATCAACTTCATAATTTGGTCCAGAAATATAAGATGGTTTTAGACTTTCTTCTTCACGATAAAGTAAAACATTATCAATGTATGGTTTCATTATTTGACTTGATAACCAACATTCATAAAACAAATCAACATCAGCAGGTAGAGGTTCATATAGTCTTACAAAAAAACTATCTATTTCACCATTTGATGTAACATTTATCACATCAACTATATTATTTTCACCAAAATTTAGAACAATTGGTAATAAAAATTTTGATCCACGCAAATACTGCAATACAAAATCGCTTAATTCACCTTGAGCAAATTCATCGTTTGGTTTTGTTAATGATAATTGCAATTCTCGTCTATCTAATGATATATCGGATATAAATAATCTACTATCATTACTATTACTACCAATTAAATTTCGGAAAAAATTGTAAACAACTTTGTAAGGACCTGGTATTATTTTTGTTTGTTCTAAATGATCATGAACATCTAAAATAACATACTTAAATGTTTCGTTATTTTCATCTCTAATATCAACACCATATTCTACTGAATATAGGGTATCAACATATGCGCCATTTGGCAGGAACACATGAAATTCTATATTGGTTGATGGTGTTGTTGGATCTTCAGGATTTACAACAGAATCAAATCTTGGAACTATTATGTTTCTTCCAAGTTTATTTTGAACTATACGAACACCACGAATTGGATCTCGTGTTGTAAATATCTCATTTAGATTTTTGTATAAAAAATTTGGCATACAACTATTTCATATTTAATGTAAATTAACCACCTTCATCATAATCAGCGTCTATTATACCATTTAAGTCTGGTAAATTTCCTATATTCCGTAATTCATCAACTTGTTTTGCTAACAAATCATATCCTTCTTGATTCTTAACGTATATGTTACTCAATGATGCAGAAACAAAAACTTGTTGGCTTTCTACTCTTGCAGACATTAAATCTATACTATTTTCTTGTTGTCTTTGTAGTTCTCTGTTTATATTCTCAAGATAAGATATTCTAGTCATCATTCTTGAATTTTCTTGTGTAGCATATTCCAAATGATCATTCCATCTTCTATTTGTATTACCAAGAGTATCTATTAAATCAGAACTGTTATTTAATGCGGTTTCCAAATCAGAAATCTTTTTACGAAGTGAAGCAACTGAATTTTGATTTTGATTTGCAAGATTTGTTAATTCGGATAACAGTTGATTTTTTGCAACCTCTTTTACCAACTGCATTCCTTCTTTTAGATCAGCAGGTAATCCGGCTTCAAATAATATAGTTCTTTCAGATTCTTCCAATTTTCTAAATATAATAGATTCTGCTTCAACTGCAGACGGTAATGATCTAAATTCTGATTTGACAATATACTTAAAATTTTCTGATAAGAACCTTTCATCTAAAACAGGAACTTCTATTGTTCCTTCATTTTTAATAGAACTTTCATCCGTATAACTTATTATTCTATTGGTATCAATGTCACGAACTAATCCACTCATCTAGTTACCTTAAAGTAATAATTGTTATCAAATAATTGAACTCTATCACCACCTTCTGTTTCAATTTTAATCACAACTCTATAAAATCTTTCTGGTTGAAATGAGTTCATCCACAAATTAAAATAACTACTTGTTCCGTCACAACTAATTTTTGAACCAGTATAATCAAATGGTAGTATTATTTCATCGGTATGAGCATCTCTAATTTCATAGTAAGATGATGATGGTAAATGGTAATTTACAGTATAATACGATTGAGTTGTATATGATTTTTGTGGGTATTTTTGATTAGCATAAATTCTAATTTTTGCCTTTTCAGATTCTGCATAAAATTTTTTCAATTTTATGTTTATATTCAAATTATCTTCTGATGCTTTAGCAAGACTTCCAGTAACAAAGTTTGAATCATCCCAAACTACATTTAATCTTGGAACATAAATGGTATTACTGTCTGTTCCAAAAAATTTCAATCCTGTTAAAAATTCAATAGATGATTCTATTTCATCACTAAATTTTAATATAAAACCATCATTATCAAATCTACCAGATCCAGTTATCCATTTTTTAACGATATTGGTAACATCCATATAAATATCGGATGATTGATATGAAAATGATTGCGTGCATTCCAAATTATCATAATTCCACCATGTTCCCCCACCTTCATTTGTTTTATATGATGATGTTACATTTGCAACTATACCACCACCCCACATACCATCGTATTCAATCCATGTCAATGAAACATCATCCCATCTTAAAGTTGAAACTGTTGGTGGAATATCCCACTCTGTTCCAACCGTTTTTGATGATCTAAATTTCCAAGAAACACCATCTGTTGTAACAGGATTATTGCCAAATCTTCCGGTTCCATTTGTCCAAGATGAACTCAAAGGATAAGCATATACAATATATTCTAATGGCAGTTCTCTAACATCTGCAGTTGCAAGTGATAAATAATACTTTGCATTATTTGATATTTTTCCGGAATTTACTCGTTCTTCTATTTCACTCACATCGAATTTCATCAATACTCTTGCATTGTATATTGATGATCCAGAACCAGCTGCTTCATGTGAAATTTCCAATAGTGAATCCAATCCAGTGTTCATTTCTATTGATTTTTCATATATTGTAGCATCTTTTTGTGCAAAAATAGAATATATCATCCGAATGCCCTCACTTTACCCATAATATCGTTATCTGGATATTTTACTTCAAATATAGAAGGATCCAATGATGGGAACAAAATGCCATCTTTTATTGATTGATCTATGTTGTATGCATGTGGTGAATATCCAAGTGTTTGATCGTATAGATTTCTAAACTTTACCTGAACAACAGTTTGGACACCTGCAACTTTATCTAATTCAGTATAAACATTACTAATAACAATTGGTTGATTTATTTGCCATTTTTTTATGTCAAAGTATTGTTTCAATCTATCAATACAACGAAGTAAAACTTTATTACCATTTTCATCTGGCATTATTATTACATCAAATTCTATTCCTATGTTAATAATATATGCATCTCTTATGTTTATTGCATCAGTTAGTATTCTATGATGGTTGAGATATGTTTTCAAATTTTCTTTTGTTGCATTGTTTGCTGTAACAAGTTTATTTGTTCCATCATATGCCAATACATAAAAATTTAATGCAAGTTGATTTTGTATTCTTTCTGTATTAAAAATAGCATCTCTTGTTAATTGTGTATCTTTTGTGATATACGCCTTAGCAATTGATCCATATTTGGATGGAAGACTATATGCACGAATTATGTAGTCTTCTTTTGTAACAGCACGATTTTGTGATGCAAAAGAAGCAAGAGCATTTTGTCTAACTTCATTTGTATCTTCTGCATTTTTACCGCCTGTTGCTGGGGTTGGGTTTGTTACGGCAAGACTACCAACAACTTGTCTTAACAAAACAGAATCTAATCCCGTTTCATCTATTAAAACATTTCTGCTTCTTACCGCAGTTATCACATCACTAGGAACATTGTCCAATACACCATTTCCAACAGTATAATATAATGTTAATGTAGTATTGTTTGGTGCAAGACCATATGTTTTTGTATAGAGAAAATTTGAAGGATCTATATCGGGAGAACTATTGAAAACATTTTGGGGTAATGAATTTCCAACTAAATCTGGATTTGGTATAAGTAGTTCATCATCCAATTCTGAAATACCAGCTCCAAACATTATTTCAAATTCACCATTAGATCTTTGTCTTGCAGTAAATCTTCTTGCAACTTTTCTCAATTTTAACAAATATGGTGTTTCATTTCTATAATAACTTAATTGTCTATCATTTCTTGGTATATTTGCAGTTGGTTCAAAAATAGTATCTTGTGCTAAAAATGGAACATGATGCCATCTATTTCCATCGGAATCTATTGCATACAAAATTTCTATTAAATTTTCCGCTTCTAATGTTATTTTGTCATATGGTTTTGGATCATCAAAAGTATATTCTTTTGTTTGTATTTTTCCAGAAACAACATTTACTTGTTTCTTTAATAACCAAAATAAAACTTCTCCTGTATTTTCATCTGCCTCATACGGTGTAATTTCAGTTGAATCAAAACTACTACTAAATTTGAAATCAACATAGTCTGTTGTTCTAAATTCAATATCGCTTGCATTTGTTGTTGCTATTACCATTCCATCTTCTATTGCAAATGCATAATCAAAATCAGGAACTATTTGTCCAGAAATTTGTTTTGACGGTATTATTTGAAAAACATCTAATTTTGTATTAGATGCAATTCTATTTTTTGGCATATATCCAAGAGACTGTGCAATGTTTATTATGTTTTGTCTTTCAGATGCATGATTTATCATAGATTCTTGTAAAGTAACATCAGTATAATATGACAACACATCACCAACATAAGCAGCCATTTCCAAAAACATCATACCAGGCGATGCTTCGTTAAAGTCTTGATATGTATTTGGAAAATAATTTTTTGTAAAATCAATAAGATTTTGTTTTAATGATCCAAAATCTCTTGATAAATAACGAATATCTTTATTGACTAAATTAGCCATTGTATATTGCCTCTGTTAATGTCAAGTTACCTGTTGTAGATATAAGTATCTGAATAGGTAAATATATGTTAGTTCCTTGAATTTGCACAACCAATTTGATACCAACTGCGTGTGATGGTTCCAAAACTCTACCATCTTCTGACATATTTAATTCAACATCTAATTGATTTATATTCAAAAATGGCATCCATGTTCTTATTGCAGATGATATTTCTTTTTTAATATCATTTACAAAAGATTCCTCACTTGATATATTTTCAAAAAGTATTAAACGAATTTCCGTTCCAAATTCCGGTAACATATATCTTTCACCTTTTGCGGTTAATAATAAATTACGCAAATTTGATAAAACTTGTGAAACATTTGTTACACTTTGATTAAAAATCCCATTTGGATTATTAAAAGGTAAAGTAACACCTATATTTTTTATCTTATCATCTTTTGATGGTGATAATTCAGGATAGTGAACAGGTTGTTTTCGTCTAAAACTTCTCACATATTATCTCCCTTTTTTTTCTTCAATTTTTTTCATCAATGCAGAATAATCTTTTGTAAGTGCAGACATTACTTCGGATGGTATTTCTTGTTTAGAAAACCCCTGTGGAATTGCTGCACCCTTTCTTTCATAACCAAAACCCTCCGCCATATCCGCATTAAAACTAAATTCATTTTCAACATCATAACTTTCTTCTAAACTTCTTCTTGTTTCTTCAAGTAGTTCTTTGATGTTATTAAAGTCTGTTTTTTGTGTTTTTGGTTTTGCAACTTTTTTATTTGATTGTGATTCGTTATACATAGAAATACCATGTTTAATGGTAGACATATCATCTTTTTTAGTTTTCTTTTCAGATAACTTCTTTGTAAGAGCATAATCAATTTCTTCTCTTATTATTGAACGTATTTCTTGTAAAAACTTTTTAGTGTCCATTTTATCACCTTTTTTCTATAAAAACTTATCTATAATAAATATCAATTTTATGTATTTAATCATATTTGACATATTTCTTTTAACACTTGGTAGTAAGTTGGAGTTGATAATCCTTCCGGCTGTCTTTTACCCATTAAATTTTTATCAGATCCTGCTTCTACTTTTGCAATATAATCTTTTATCATTGGAGTAGATTTATACTTTGCACCCAAACCTTTTGAAATTTTTTTACTTGTTTTGTGTGTTAATTTTGAAATAATTACTGTGCCATTTTCTCTCCCTGCAAAACTTGCTGCGGTAAATATCTGTATTTTTCTTACTGCAAATGATCCACCATCATTTGTAAAACCATCATCTAGCTTACCTGGAGTAAATGATGGAGATGTATTTCCTGCCATTACTATTGCCTCTCCAGTTGCACTATATGGAGATGCCCAAATTACTGTTTCAACGTGATGTAAGTTGTAAACAAAAGCAACATCCCAGTCAAGTGCAGTTGTAATGGTAGACCATAGTGTTTTTCCTTGAGCGGTAAGTGATCCATTGGCAAAATGAAAACCTCGCACAAAAACAGCAACTGAACCACCATAATTTAGTGATGATCCATACACCGGACCAGGTGTAAACCATGGTTGTATTATTGGTGTTGGAGTTGTTCTGTTTTGCATAAGCCATGATGAAGAATATGCATTATCTTTTTGATTGTTGTCAAGATGGTAAGGACCAAGAACTACATTTGATTTTAATGTATTATCCCATGCAACAGGATATTGAACAAAACCATTATTTATAGTTTTTCCAGAAACATATTTTTTATCTGGAAAAGCAGATTTTGTTGCAGTTGCTGCTCTTTTCATTGCAACTGCAGTTATAGTTGGAACGCCGGTTGGATCACCATGTGGCATTGAATATCCACCATTTTCTGTATAGTATTCTGATCCAGCACCACACCACCATTGATTTTCATTCCATGATGATTTTGGTCCACCTGTTGGACTAGGGTTAGTTCCTTTACCAATAGCCCAACCACCTTTATTATACCATGATGCCGGTAATCTACCCTCATGTATTATACCAAGTTGTTCAGTCGGCCATCTTCCACCTGCTCCGGATGCCATGTAAGGTATAGCTTTGTTGTAAACACCAACACTGGGAAAATTTAACAACAATGGGATATCGAGGATGGATTGCGCACCCCCAGCAATTGGAGCACCTGCTTCTAATTTTTTTTGATTCATACCAACGTAATACTGAACCGAACCCAATACAGGTCCAACACTCAAATCTTTTTCTTGTTTTGCAGCATCTTTTGTTGGATGCGATGGTTTTCTTCTCACTAACCAAAAACGCTTATCATATGTTAATGCATCATTATCTATCATTTTTTTTGTATTATCTGTGGATTCCATGTAATCAAAAACAAACCACCCTTCACCCTTTGCAGTGCTTTGAAATGCAGATTGTTGAATTTCTTTTGCTTTATCTTCCGTTAAAGCATTACTAGTATCTACAACTGCAGGTGCTGTTTGTGGACTTTCTGCCTGTTTTTCTTTAACTTCTTCTTTTTTCTCAACATCTTGTTTAATAACAACCGCAGTTGGTTTACTTGATTCGGGTGCTGGTTGTTTTTTTTCTTCATCAACAGGACAAACATCATCACCAATATATTCATATTCACTTTTTTCATTAGATGAGTTAAATTGACCTTTGATGTATTTACCATACAAACTTTTTCTATCATCGGTCATGGCATCATCGAAAAACATTTCTGGCGTATATTTTACTTGATCAGCTAAAATTCTTGCTCGTTTTCTTTGATTAGTTACAGTATTTGGATTATCACCAGAACATTTTATATGGGTATATTCTTTATTAAAAACATATCCATTTTTTTCTGCAGTTTTAGCATAAGGACCATAATCATTCATTGTAATTTTGTAACTACCAGATGGTTCTTCTCCTGGTTTCAAAAATTTTTCGTTTAATACATTGGCATTTGTATTTGTGCTTGAAGGTGGAATAGTTCCATTTACTTTATTTGGATCGGTTACACTGGTTTCTGTTGCAGTTGTTGCAGTATTTTGTGTTGATCCAGTTGGTTCTCCAGAAGGAATAGATATGGTTCTATTATTATCAACTTGGTCTTGAACTCTTGTTCTTCTTAAACTGTTATCATCCGCTCTATATTCTATTAACTTTGATATTAAAGATACCGAAGCATTTGGATTTTCCCTTTCAACATCATTTAATGTTCTTGCCATTTATTTTCTCAATTATTTTGATTTAGGACAAACATCATCACCAATATAAATATATCCCAAACTGGGTTCACTTGCATCAATTGGTTCTAAAAACATCATATTATCAATATACCAATGTTTTTCTCTTGCATCTTTTCTACATCTGCCTTGATCCTTTCTACCCATTCCACTACACCAAATGTATGTATAAGTTTGACCTTCCGATGTGTATTGATAAGATTTTGTTTGTGTTTCTTCTTCAGATGGAAACATCCTATCTGCATATTCAGATGTATCTGTTTTTGCAACTTTTATAGAACATCTACGACTTGTTGTTGTTTCTCTACCATTTGGAGTAAATCTATTTTTACCCAAATCACTATCATTTAATCCTTTACCCCTGTTTCCTGTAACATTTAATACACCATTAACTTCAATCGGTATAAATGATAAATCAACAAATTCATTATTGCTTATATTAAAGTTTTCACATCTCATTGATGTAAATAACCCATCAGGCAACTGTTTTATCTTATTGTTTGAGGCATCATATGATCCGTAATTTGATAAAGAATCTTTTACAATTGTAGGAGATTTTTCAAGTGATGTTAATAAATTATTTGAACAATTAAAATTAGTTACTGATTGTATATTTGCATTTATATTACTTGAAAATAAAGTTTCAATTTTATTGTTAGAACAATCTATTCCACCAAGACCAAAATTTGTAATGTCATTTAATGCGTCCAATGATGTAATTGCACAATTAGAACAATTTATTAACATTTCTTTTGATTCTGGAATTAAAACAGTTTTATCAAAATTTCTACCCTTTATTATCTTTGGTAAACCAACTAGTGAATTTAATCCAGAATTACCACTACAATCAAAAGTAAAAACTTCTTCTGGAGAATTAGTTAGTGATGTTAATAAATTATTTGAACAATTAAATTCACCATTAACTATTTTTGGAGAATTTTCAAGTGATGTTAATTTTGCATTATTACATATAAAATTACCTTTTATTAAATTAAATTTTACAGGAAGTTTTCCATTTTCTATCGCTTTTTCTGTAATTTGAACATTATCATTCCAATCTATACTTCCATCAGAATTAAATGATACTTGGTTATTATCAGATATAATTGCTTTTTCATCTACCAATTTTTTTAACTTTTCAACTAATGTTGTTGGTATTGGAACTGATGGATTTTCTATAACATCAAGTGTAACACTTTTTCCTTGATGTGGCAAAGGATCAAGAGAATTTATCTCTGGTATATCCATTTTTTGTCTCCATCCTGGATCACCACCAAGAACAGAAGGTATATTATCCATAAAATCTGCATAAGGATCTGCCACTATTTCGGATGTTGAGTCATATAAATTTCCTAAAAGTCCAGGTGTTAATTCTAAATCATTTCCCAAACTTTCAATCATTTCAGGATTACCCTTTCCACCCAACTTATCAAATTGTTCTTTTCTAGCAATAATTGAATTTTTTATTGTAATAGCGTCCTTTACGCTTCTTTCAAAATTAACAGCTCGTCTAATAACTCTTTGTGCCTTCACTACATGACTTCCTTTGTCATCTGGTTTGAATCCTAAACATATAGCAATAGTAGATTGTAATTTTGGATCCAATCTTTCAAAATCTCTCCAAGAAGATGCACCTGGTGCAAATTTTTCCAAAAATGTATCTCTAAATCTTAAAAATCCTTTATCCAATAGTCCAACCAAATTATCACTACTTTTTCCTTGGGCAAGTAATGATATATCTGCACCAAATTTTATAGCATCTCCTGCCCATTCTTCGTCAATTCCAAATTTTTTAGCAAACCATGCTTTATTTTCAGGAGACATTTCGTCCCATGCATCTGGACCAAGTTTACCTATCTCGTATAAATTTTTACCAACTGAAATTAACTCCCATGATTTTGATATATCCGAAGGCGATACTCCAACATATTCGCCTATTCCATTTAGAATACTTTTAACTGGCTGTGGTAATCTACCATAATCAATTTCTTGAAATATATCCATAAATTGCATTTTTAGATATTTGTCAAGACACGGTGTTAATCCACTTGAATCTTCTGAAACCGGAGGTTCTTCATAACCTAATTCTTTATTTTCTTCACTAATTTTTAATATATCGCTTTCAAGTAATTGTAATTCTGCACGTAATTCTTTTAATATATCATTATTTTCTTTTATGCCTTTTGCTATAATTTCAGGAGTCCAATATGGTTCAGATGGTTTTGCTTCTCTTAATTTTTTTATTGCATCATTTACTTCTTCTATTTTTTTTAATATATCTTCTCTTTTATTCTTTAATCCATCCAATTTACTGTTATTATTTTTAATTCTCTCTTCGGTATTTATTTTATCTTTGTATTCATCTCTAATTTTTCTTTTATTTTCAAGATTTTTTTGAACTTCTGCCAATCTTCTTTCAAGATTTATTGATTGTTGTATTATAGTTGGATCGTTATCACCACCTATTTCACCCAATTCTCTTACTATTAAATCTTCTTCTATAACAAGAGATTCTATTTCTTGTAATAATGAATTATACTCATTTTCAGTTAATTTTTCAGCTGCACTAATATATGAAACTTTACCGTCTCCACTTACAGTAAAATAACCATTTTCTCTACCATAATCAAAACCTAATTCTATCAATTTTAATCTATATGATTTTGATATACCTATTAAATCACTTAAAGGACTTAATCCTATATCAAGTTTTGGTTTAATTTCTGTTACCTTTACTCTATTACCAAGCACAATATCTATTATATTTTGTCTTGTATATTTGTTATTTATCTGCCTAATAGAAACTACTTTTTGTATATTACGAGCTATGTATTCTTTTGAGGTATCAATATCTGTTGTATCTATTGCATCTTCTAACCTTTCAAATATGGTTGAAACAGATTCCGCTGACAAACCGTTCATTATGTTTATATTTATTGTAAGCCAACCAGGATTTTTAGGATCAGCAGAAATGATTTTATTTTCCACCAAAAAATCATATCGTTCACTAAATGCCAATATAATATCATTTTCAGCATTTCTATCTGTAATAAATGCATTAGTTACGTCATCTTTTAGAATCGGTGTTCGTAATGATTTTGTAAATTTATCATATGGACTTCCGTCTGGATATCGTATATCTAATGATCCTCTTTTTGGCAATGGCTTTCCAAACAAATCTGTTGGTGATTGGTCGTAGTTTTCTACCAAACGGCCTCTACTGTAATCAATTGCATCTATTTGGTGTAAAATTCCAGCAGGAATCCAAACCTTTCTTACACCTGTTTCATTTAAGTCTGAATCGTATTTTCCGGAACCAATTTCTAATTCACGTGAAGGTGCAGCATGTGCAGCAAAGGCAAGGATTTCTTTGTCTGTATATTCTCGTATAAATATATTTGGATATACTTCTGCAAATGTTGGTGTTTGTGATTCATCCAAATTTGGCGTCCAATCATTGTCTAATGTTTTTGCCCATGGATGTTTTACAATATCTCTGTATCTTTTATCTGATTGAAGATATGCCCAAGTTCCAATAAAAAATACAAGTTGTTTATCTAATTTTGGAAAAATTACAGGAAACCTTAATTCAGGCATTGGCGTATTTTTACTACTTATAGGTATAGATTTTGAAATAGACTCAAATCTCAATTTACTTATGAATTGTAAAAGAATAGTATCAAGTTGTGCATTTACTACTTTTTTAACATTTTCAGGTGACATATCGCCGTCAAAAATGCCAGATGGAACCCATTTTGTTTTATCTATTGTATCTAATGTTTCATTTACACTTTTCTCTTTTCTTGCAACATTTATTGCCAATTTTTCAACAACCAATTCATTTACAACACATTTTAGATCAGGTGACAAATCTTCTAATGTTGGTGCACCAAAATGGTCCAATAAACCACTCAATAATGATCCATAATCTGGATTATCACCAACTATCAATTTTTCAACTAAATCGGGAATTACACGAAGTTTTCTCATTGTTTTTGCGATGTTTTCTAATGTTGAAACTTCAGTTTTTAATATCTTAGCAATTCTTAATTTTTTAGCAGGAGGAAATCTATCATAATCCGCAATACTTCTAATCGAAGAAATTATTTGTGCCTCCATGTATAAATTTTGACCACTGATATATGCAAGATATATTTTTAATCCAGTTGTTAATAATGGAATTAAATCAGCTGATGGCAACCCTATTAACTTAGCAAATAAATCTTTTTCCGCATCTTCTTCTCTTTGTTTTAATTTTTCTTTATCTTCATCCGATAACTTACTATCATCTATTCCAAGTTTTTCTTGTATAAATTGTGATCCTGAAAATATCTGTCTTCCTGCCCATTCTGCACCGGTTCCAATATATCCACCGACTGTTTTTAGTGCATCCGATACATATTTTTCAACAGAATCTATTGCAGGTGTTAATACACCATCTGGTCCAAAAAATGAATCAGTTTTTACATCAACACTTACGGTTAAATTAGTTTGTTGTGGTGCAACCGCTCTCTTACTTGTTATTATTAAAGTTGCATTTCCAATTAAAACACCAGTTAATTCTCCAATATCGGAAACATTAGCAGTTGTTCCACCACCTTGTATTTCATACTTGAAAATGTCTTTAATTATATCAGCGGCAGACCTACCATTCGCCTGTAATTCTTCGTATCTCTGATTTTCTGCACCAGAAAGAACTTGAAATAATGGAAGTTTTAAGGTTTCACCTTGACGAATAGTAACAGAATATGATTTCCCGTCAGCATTTAACTTTATTTGATCCGTTTGTCTTAATGAAAATCCCATGATTACCCGCCTGTGTTAAATGGTGGAGATAATGTATTATTTGGATCAGATCCTTCAACATTATTGAATAATCTTCTTGCATCCAATTTATCTTCTGATGGTGGGTTTTCTATTGAATCCAATATATCTGATTGTATTTCTGCCAGATGTCCCAGCTCACCAACACCCTGTCCTATGTCAAATTGTGAATTTGGTATTAGTGAAACAGAAAATGTGTTTGGAGAATCACCCATATTTTTATTTTGTCTATCTTTAATGTAACTAGTATTTCTTTTTTGTTTAGCTTCCTGTTTTTCTTCTTCCGATGGACCACCCGGTTTTTCATTTAGAAATACCAATCTACTAGCAAGTGTATTCAATTCAGATTTTAGACTTGCAATATCAGATTTAATTGTTGCAAACTCAGCAACATTTATTGGAACACCAGACGGTCCTGTTCCAGTTGGGTGAGTTTGTTGAGCTATAGCAGCGCAAATATCCATTATATTATCGGATAATCTTGCCAACCAATCTATCGCTCTATCTCCTAATAATGCAGGTGATAACGCATCAATACCTAAACTTATTTTTTTTGATTCAATTTCTACTACTTGTGCACCATCGAGTGATATTCCCTTTTCAGATGAAAAACCAATACCCTCTTTACTAAAACCAATTATTTCTTGTTTTTTTGCATTAAAAATTATTCTATCAGAAGTTAAAAATATCTGGTTTCCACCAAATTTATTCTTCATAAAAAGATCTATTGATTTTGAAGATATTGATGGTGTTGTTTTTGATGCTGGTGTAAATTTAATATATTGTCCAGATGTAAGCCAAATACCAGAATCATCATTATCTGGATCTTCTATTACAAATTGATTAAATGCTTTACCTTTTGGATTAGTTCCATTTGAAATAATTGTTATTGGATTTCCGGTTTCACCCAATCCTTTTTTCCATAGTGGAGGTTGTGGGTATATTCTTCTTTCATCAACTGTTGATCCAAATCTAATAGATTGCCCCCATCTACCTTCAAATAAAATATCACCAGAATAAACTTGTAATGGGTAAACATCTTTTCTTTCAGGAAATGTTGGATCAATAGTTTTATTTACTTGTAATCGGCTTTTAACTGCATTCATAACACCAACTTCGGCATTATTTCTTGCACCAACACTTCCAATTTGGTTTTTTGTTAAAAAGTCTGTTACTCCTGGAAGTCCATTGTGATGAACAGAACTTTGAACAGGAATTGGGTTTGTATAATAATACTCTTGTGCTGTTGCTCTGGCACTATTGTAAGATGTTGGACCCTTTCTTACAAATACAAGTTCGCCCTTTATAGGAATGTTTTTTATATTTGAATCTATTGGTCTAGCTTCAATAATATCACTAGGTGTTTGTGAACCATGAGCACCCATGATTTTACAATACACCTTAAATAATTTTTCTTTGTTTTCACCAAAAAAATCTACTCTTTCAATAACGGCAGGAACAAACTCATAGTTTATCCCGTTTATCGTTATCTGCTGTGGATCTTGTATCGGCATCTTCTTCCTCTTGTTCTTGTTGGATTTCTTGAATACTCTGTAAGAGTGCTTCTTTTTCTTCATCAGTCAAGAACGAAGAAGTTTCTTCATTTTTGTTTGACATAGCACGTTGAACAACAGCGGCTAATTTAACCAAATGTTCATCGTTCTTAACTGAAACCTCTATAAAATCTTTTATTGCGGGAACTAAAATAGCAGCATCACTTATATTGTTAAGCATAGGTTTTAGGTCAGCAATAAGTAAATTTATCTGACGGTCTTTTTTCTTCTGATTATCATAAATGTCTTTTAACAAATCAGAAAATTTTTTATTTCCAAATAATTCTTGGTCAAAATTCATATCAATAAATATATCATTTGTTAATAATATCTTGAAAATCATACCAATTTAGGTTTTCTATTATTATCCCATTTCGATAACTTTCATATAATTTTGCATACATAATTTTTATTTTACTTATTACATTCGTTATGTATTGAGAACTAACACCAGTTCTTTCTCTTATCAGAATGTATATCGCCTTTTTATTATAGTTTTCAATGTTTTCTCTTGACTTAAAAAGATATAAAATAGAGTCTGCAACCTGCATATCTCTCTGTTTTGAAAAAATTAAAGGCAAATAATTTTCAATAGTTTTTACAAATTGATCTATAAAATCAGATTTTTCTTCTATTAAATCTTTTCTTATTTTTTCATTTACAATGTTTCTTTCCAAATCAATTGCATCAATATCTTGACTTCGTTTGAAGTGATAGTAATTTTTATTGTTTTCTGCAATTAAATAGTTCTTAGCAACAATAGAAAAATATGAAAATGCTTTACCGTTTTCAGCTTTATATTTGTTTATTTTTTCGTGAAGAAACGCAATAACTTCGTGTTTTACATCTTCATGTGATACATCAAAATTGTAAAACTTAAAACGATGTATCATAATTTCTGCTAATTTGTAAAATGCGGGATGTATCTTTTGTGTGTATAGTATATTTTTTTGTATGTCATCTTCTAATGAATTATACAATACTATTGCATCTTCCGTTTCTTGTGTAAAGTAAATATTAGGTTTTTTAGGACTTCGTTTTTGTTTCATAAATAATCCTTTTCAAATTTTGCATCAAATTTTGGTTTTTCAAGAACAGAACTTCTTTGGTCATCCAACGGTGCTTCACCAAAATAAACTGCAATATCATTTACAATATCTTTCATTTCTTTGAAAAAATATCCTGTTTCATCATC